>Ga0172379_10003897_pt1 | contig 22970 bp, 11 predicted proteins | sample GrowelOW334metaG_FD_119756 | JGI IMG/M metagenome (GOLD analysis project Ga0172379, IMG submission 119756) | Groundwater microbial communities from an aquifer near a municipal landfill in Southern Ontario, Canada - Groundwater well OW334 metaG | ecosystem: Environmental > Aquatic > Deep... | reverse complement strand
GGAGAAGAAACCCCATCTTTTATCTGGTGGGAACCTGGCCGAACCATCGTAGCGAAAATTGTATTCAAACAGGTACTTACCTTTGTAATCGTAGTTTAATCGTCCGGCATAACTCTCCCTTCCATTATCGGAGGCCCCCCCTGAGTTGCTTTTGTTAAGGTCCGGTCCGGCAAAGATCTGATCGATCGGAACAACGTAGCCCGTTCTGGTTGCCTGGAAGTTATCACCTTTGTATGAACTAACTTCATATAACAAGAGCGCTTTCACATTATGGGCGCTTGCAAAGGTCCTGTTGTAGTTAATGGAACTGATGGTACGGAGCGCTGATGATCTCCAGTTATCCAATGTCAATGCATTGACTTGCAGTGCACCTGTCTGGTAAGAGGTATTCGTTGACGGATCCCATTTGTAATAAGGGAATTTTTTTTGCCAAATCTTTTGATTTGCAAAATAGAGATCGCTGGCGCCTTTTACATTGATACTTAACCCCTTGACCCATGGCACTTTATAATTTACTGATAAGCCTCCCTGAAAGAAGTACGCCTCATTCCTGTTATAGCCAGATAAATTACGGTCGAGATAACCTATCATTCCCTGGTTGGTTGCCTCTAACTTCCCATCCGGTGTAAATGGATTGGCAATAGGCCACTGGAATTGCAACCAGGAAGACATCAGATATGCATTCTGGGTGAGGTTATCGCGATTCTCGTATCTTCCGCCAAACTCAACGGATACATCCAGGTCGTCAGTAATTTGCGCGTCAATATTGGACCTGAAATTGTATTTCGAATATTCCTGGTTCCCGCCACCATATGTCTTCCATCTTGAAGCCTGCGATGTTTGTCCAAGTAAAAAGTAGTATTTGATCTTTTCACTACCCCCACTGATCGAAATATTTTGATCCTTCATTGGGGCATAATCATTGATCATGTATTTGTAATAATCAAAATTTGGATAGTTAACGGGATCGGATCCATCCTGGAATTTCTGGAGCTGCTCCGGCGTGTATACGGGTTTTCCCCCAATGTTTACACTGGCTTCGTTCCTCAATGTCGCGTATTCCCATGAGTTGACAAACTTTGGATATCTTGTGGTGTGCTGAACACCATAATTCATTGAAACACTAAGTACAGGTTTTCCAATTTTCCCCTTCTTTGTGGTAACGAGGATAACCCCATTTCCACCACTTACCCCATATACGGCAGAGGAAGCTGCATCCTTCAGGATGGTGACACTCTCTATCTCATTGGCGTTAAGACGGGAAAAATCCCTGTTTACAATTCCATCGACAACCACAAGGGCGCCTCCGAAACCACGGATTGATATGGACACATCATCCAATCCAGGCTCACCGCTCCTTTGAAGGGTCGTCAAACCCGGAAAATTACCATACAACAACGATGATACGTTGGCTGTGGGCACGGTAGCCAACTTCTCAGAATTGATTGAAGAGACAGCTCCGGTAAGGTTAACCTTCTTCTGGGTTCCATACCCGACTGCAACAATCTCTTCAATTGCGAGCGTCTCTTCCTCCAAAACCATATTAATAATTTTCTTGTTTCCAACGGGAACCGCCTGCATTTTCATTCCTACAAACGAAAATTGCAATTTAGCGTTGTCAGGAACATTGGGCAGTGAGTAATTTCCGTCATTGTCGGTTATTACACCAGTTGTTGTCCCCTGCACCACAATTGAGACCCCCGGCAGGGAGAGACCTGCCTTGTCGGTGACTTTTCCTTTGACAGTTTTACCGGGTTGCTGTTCAACCAACCGGGTAAAGCTGGTTTGGTCGCTTCTGTTGGTCAGGACAATCTGCCGGTCAACAACTGTATAGACCACATCCACGTCCTGGAACAATTTGTCCAGTATTTCTGAGATCTTTTGGTTGCTGAAGTCCATTGACACAGTTCGATCTACATCAACCAGTTTGCTGTTGTAAAGAAAAACAAACTCGCTGTTTCCTTCAATTTCATCCAGCACCTTTTTGATGGAGACGTCTTTGAGATTTAGCGACAATCGTGTACTTTGTGAGTACGTTTCTGTTGCCATCATTTGAGTGACGGCGAGAAAGAAAATAAAAATTGTCATCTTCATAGTCATCCAGATTTTTCGGAGATATGCATTTTTTGTGCACACCCGAGTTGAACGGAACGTTTTTTCCATAACTTTGAAATGATTTTAGTTAATTACTATTGATCCCGGCAATCTTCGCCAAAAGAGAACCGGCTTTATGCCGGGGCAGATGGTGTCAAACATCTTCCCCGGTTTTTTTTTATATCTTTTTCTTCATCAGATAGACTTTTTGTTTAGCATATTCCCCGTTTGGCATCAATTGGTTCCCTGTAATCCGATAATCGATCGGGGCTGAAATTTTCAAGAGGTGCAATACCTGGGTGAGGGTTTCATTCCTGAATGTTGCTTTATAGATATAGCTTTTTATTTCGGGGTCATTAATTATTATTTCAACATTGAACCAACGGCTCAGGCGCTTAACAACATCTTCCATCTTGTCATCGCGAAAAATAAGGTTACCCTCTTTCCAGGCAATGTATTTATCAACCTGGACCTCTTCTTCATAGACTTTCTGGTTCTCATTTTTATAGATAGCCCGTTGTCCGGAATGCATTGTGCCAAAATCCTTTTTTGTTTGCCCGTTATCGGAAGAGAGGGCAACCTGACCTGTGACCAAAACCACTTCAGATTGGGTTTCATCATTAAAACTGACAACATTGAAGGAGGTACCCAGAACCTCAACATTTAATTTGTTGGCATTTACCCGGAAAGGTTGGTTCTTGTTTTTTGTTACGTCAAAATAGGCCTCACCATTGAGCACAACTTCTCTTGTATCTCCGGTAAACCGTGTAGGAAATTTCAGTTCCGAACCTGAATTTAGCCAAACTTTCGTTCCATCTGAAAGTTCAAACTTTGTAACCATTCCCTGCCGGGAGGTAATGCTTTGCATCACCACATGTCCCTCCTGAAGTTTTTTCAGTGAAGAATTGCGCATCAAAGTATAACCTGAAAAGAACAGCAAAGGGAGCAGTAGTACCGCGGCGGCACGCTGAACAACGACCAACCATTGCATAGGTTTTTGTTCAAATATTCTTGCATTGACTTTATTTAAGGCCTCGAATGAATTAAACTGTTCCATCTCGCCCAAGAGTGACATGGCTTCCCATGCTTTCTTGCTTTCCTGATAAAACAGTTCATTCCCAGGCAATTCTATTCTCCACTCATCGACTATTGCACGCTCCCTATCAGACAGATCGCCCGAAAAATAGCCTGGCAATAGTTCTTCAATTTCCCTGTATCCACTATTCATAATACTTATCTTTCTATTTCACAACAGCATCATTATTTTGCCGTTCAGTACTAAGACGATGAAAGGTTTAGGCACACATATAGCCAGGAAGAGTTTTTTAAGAGACCGTTTAAAATTTGTTTTTTTTTACCCGTTAGGGATAAAATATCGGTAGAAAATGGATTAAGAGATAAATTCCGTCCCGTTCGGGCAATGTCATTAAGTTAAGAAAAATTTATGCGACTCTCAACAGATTGCTTCTCCGCCAGCCGGCGGATCGCAATGACGGATCATTTTTTTGGAGGTAAAATATACTGCGAGCCAGTTTAGATAATATTTAATTATAGATCGTCACACAATGCCAATTATGACAGTTTACATAAATTTGTCATTGGTAGGAGGCACGACGAAGCAATCTACTGATTATTTTTCTATTTTCGCCTCGGTTTCGGCATTCCGGATATAGAAATCCGCACCACATTAAGATCCTGCTTAAATTATAATCAGCGAATTATGAATACAAAATTTGTTCTTTGTATGATTGGTTTAATCACCATGGTTCCCTGTAGCGGAAAAAAGGTAACTACATTGAAACCGACTGGTTTTGATCAGAGTAAAACGATAACCATTGAAAAAGGAGATCTGAAGGCGATTTTCATTGACAATACCGGCACTCCACCGGTTCACCGCCCAGGTTATAACGGGATAACCGAACTTTACCATTCTCACCAGGACTCCACAGTATTCAAGCCATCGATTGCCGGATTTAACCTTGAACATATTTTCAGCGGCGACAGCCTGATACAGTTTTTTGAACCACGGCTTAATCCAATGACCTTATGCAGAAAAAGTGAATACGAGGTTCTTTTGTATCAGGAAGCTACACCAGTCTCAGGTGTGGAAAGCCTCACTGAATTCAGGCTTGTTGAACCATGTTATATTGATGTTACCTTCCGATGTATTTTGCATAATACACAATATTTCAGTCATGGTTATGCCGGTTTTTTTTGGGCGAGTTACATCAATAATACTGAAGATTCCAACATCTATTTCAAAGGAATTACAGAGGGGAGCACTTCTAAAAAATGGATCACCGCTTTTTCAGAGGTACATGGCACGAAAAGCACACACAAGGGAATAAATGACAATTATGATCTATACTTTGCCCCTGGTTTTGAAGCAAAACTGCCAAAAAATTATTCTGAGTACAGATTTTCAGAGCCTTATTATTATGGACGATTTCACAATATGGTACTTGCTTATCTGTTTAAATCCTCCGAAACTATCAGATTGGCGCAATCGCCTACAGGAGGAGGAGGTAATGGTTATCCTGCATGGGATTTCCAATACATAGTTCCAAATCCAAAAATCGGGAAGGTGTATAGTTTTAGGGCAAGGATGATCTACAAACCCTTTGTCGGAAATAAAGATATATCGGAGGAATATGAGAAGTATATAAAAAAAAATAGGCGCCAAAAAATACAAATGTTCAGTAGAAATAAAAAGGTATCGTAAGGTGTGAAAAGATGACAGATTGCTTTATGGGAAGATTAGGGACGACAAATACCAATTCAAACTTACAATAAGAAAAAATCTGTTTAAAGGAAAGTGAATGGTGTACCTTAGACAATCAACCACACAATCAGAAAAAAGGGAAGGAATTCCACAAGCTCCTTTCTAAGAATTTTCAGTGAGTTGCTGATCTGCAATTCCACTGTTCGTTTGGTAAGGCCCAGCATCTCGGAAACCTCCTGATTTGACAAGCCGTTTAGACGACTTAATTTATAAATTTCACGGCAACGGGGAGGCAATTTGCTCAGGCCATTCTGAATTGCCTGACGCAGTTCTGATTCCGCGAAATATTGGTCGGTCGAATTATCCTCCTTTTCTGCTGAGAAAAGAATAAAAGTCCGGTATTTCTCTGCAACCTTATGATGCTTTTGGAAATCGATGCAACGGTTTTTAATGGCTGTAAAGAGGTATGATTTTAGTGATGACTTAATTTGCAAACGGGGGGCTTCCATCCATAGCGTGACAAAAAAATCCTGTACAAGGTCTTCGACATTGTCCCTGTTGCCCAGATACTGCATTGAGAACGCACAAAGAGAGGAGTAATAATAGTTGAAAATATAATCGAATATCAATTTATCACTCCGTTGTAATCCATCTATTAATAAAAGATCTTTCACGGTTGTCTGTTTAGTTCTTCTTCCAGCAGTCTTTATATTCCGAAATATATCTATCCTTTTATGAATTAGGGGATGAGATCTCCCTCCGGGTAGCCTGGTTGTTTACTTTTTCTACAAAGCGCTTCCGCAAAGCTAGTAAAAGCAAGGGGTTTTTGCAAGAAAAATCGGATCTACTTTATGAATTTATGTCAGCCACCGATCCAGGTTCCCTGCGACAAATGCATCGTCATTTAATTCTGGATATGCCCTGTAAACCCGGTCAATTTCCTCCTTTTGTCCGGGGGATAGTACTTCATTTTCATTTAGGGTCCAGATACCTTCCAGCAATCCCTGGCGGCGCAACACTTCATGAATTCCAGTGATACAGCCGGCAAAATTGTTGGCAGTATCAAAAAAGGCCGAGTTACTGTCCGTAATCTGTGCCGCCAATGTCAATAAATGGCGGGTATCCTGGGTTACCTCTTCGTGTTTGACCATTTCAAGCAGTTCAACTGCTTTCTTTGTCCAGACGGCCCAATGTCCAAGCAAACCACCGGCAATTCGTTTTTTGACGATATTATTTCCGTCCGACATTTTAAACTCGGTCAGCAAATCGATCAAAATATTATCATCATTGCCTGTATAAAGTACAATTTCATTGGCCCTTCCCGACTCGATGACCCCGCGGATTACATCCAAAGTCTGATAACGGTTAAATGGGGCCATTTTTATCGCGACCACATTTTTTATACGTGAAAATTCGCGCCAAAAATCAACGTCCAGTTTGCGCCCGCCAACAGCCGGTTGAAGATAAAATCCAATAACCGGCATAATGTCGGCAATTGCCCTGCAATGGTCCAGCAGTGCCTGATTGGATGCATCGCGCATGGCTGCAAGGCTTAACAACACAGCATCGTAGCCAAGGTCGGCAGCAAGTCTGGCTTCCTGTATCGCTTGTTCGGTTTGACCTATTACCCCCGCTATCAGGACAATTGGTTTGTTATTTTTTTCGACATAACGCACATGCTCTTCCTTGGCCAGCTCCAGTATCGGCCTGAACAATCCAACCTCAGGTAACCGGATTGCAAATTGTGTGGTATGGACTGCAACTGCCAAACCTCCTGCCCCGGCGTCCAGATAATAGCGCAACAGAGCCCGTTGTCTTCGTTCGTCCATTTTTCTGTTCTTGTTCAATGCCAGTGGGAGTGCAGGAATAACCAGGCCACTGTTCAGGGCATTTGCTTTTTCTGTTTTAAGCACTAATTGGTTCATTTTACTACCTTTTGCTGTTAATATTTTCCATCCCTGACTTCGAAATGGGTTTGTTTATTTAATAACCTGTTCTCGTGGCTGATCCAGTAGGCAATCCATTGGATCATAAGTTCGGTTGGCACCTTTGGTTTGCCAAAAATATTGTGAGACAGCGCGGCGTTGCTCAACAGCGCAGTTGGCGCTTCATGCCCGGTAAATTTCGGCGTCGTTCCGAAAAGCTTACCGAATTCGATGGCAACCTGCCTTACCGAAAGCGTCTCGGAACCTGTAATGTTGATTACATTAGCAGGGGAACTGCAATGCGCCAACATAAGAAGTGACATGGCATTCATGTCTCCTTGCCAGATTACATTGAAATAACCCATTGACAAATCGACCAACTCATCATTTTTCACTTTGGATGCCACATCAACCAGAACGCCGTAGCGCATTTCGACGGAATAGTTCAGGCGGATCAACGAAACGGGAGTGCCATATTTTAAGCACCCATATTCAAACATCCTTTCACGGCCCAGGCATGATTGGGCGTATTCGCCAAGAGCGACCGGTTTATCCGATTCAATGGAGCCGCCGGATTCAATCTTGACCAATGGATAAACGCAGCCTGTTGAAAAGGCTACAATTTTAGAATTTTTATAGTGTTCGGCCACCAATGCCGGAACGTGTGTATTCATTGCCCAGGTAAGCGAAAGATTACCCTCGGCGCCAAATTTCATGCCGGCCAGAAAGATTACATTTTTTACCAGCGGCAGGCTTTTGACGAATTCAGGATCCAGCAAATCGCCGCGGATCGTTTCAATGCCATAGCGCTCAATCTGGTTTTTCTCCTGTTCGTTGCTAAATCTTGAAACGCCGATTATTCGCTTCGAAATACCAGCTTCCTGACAGGCCCTTTTGGCCATCCGGGCAATCGAGGGACCTATCTTACCTGCAATTCCCAGGAAAATAATGTCCCCGTCAAGGGTTTTAAAATAATCGACAACTTCTTCTGTTGGTCTTGAGAGAAGCTCTTCCAGTTGTTGTTCGTTTTCTAATGCATTAGGAAAATTTGCCATCACTTATTCCTCCATATTTTAGAATGATATTTTTATAAATCCTGACTGCTTCTTCTATTTTGTCTATATAGCAAAATTCATCAGTCTGGTGGGCCATTTCAGGCTGACCGGGACCCAAAATGACAGTTGGGACTCCGCCGTACAATTGATGTAAAACTGCACCATCGGTCATATAGGGCAGGGACTTTTGATGCGCCCCCTTTTCGGGATCTATGCCGCAAACAGCATAGACCGATTGAATAAACGATGATGTTTCGGTGGAACTAACCGGTGGCAGGTCAACCAATTTCTTAATCTTGATTTCATTGCCTAATTCTTTGGAAAGACGTGCCAATATTTCAGCATGTTTTATTTTACTGGTGGAACGGATATCAATGGTAAACTCGGCATGATCGGGAACAGAATTTAAGTTTTTTCCGCCTTTAACCAGTCCTACATTGATGGTCGGAAATCCATGTAAATCATCGAGATCAGCCCGAAATTGAAAATTCTCAATTTTGGTAATTGCCCTTGCCGCTTTATATATGGCATTTTCACCCAATTCGGGCATGGAGGAGTGTGCGGTCTTTCCTGAGGCTGAAACATTCAGGTACAGCGCTCCTTTGTGTCCGATGGCCGGCGTATTGGAAGTTGGTTCGCCTACGATGATCGCACCCGCCATTCCGAGATTATATCCCGTTTCGACCAAATGCAGCGCCCCATGACATCCCGGTTCTTCAGCCGCAGTGAAAATAAGCCTAATCCCTCCCGGAGGAGTGCTCTTTTGTGATGCCTGAACTGCTGCACAAATCATGGCAGCAAGACCACCCTTCATATCACTTGAACCCCTACCGTAAATTTTACCATCTTTTAGTGTGCCCAAAAAGGGCTCCTCCTTCCATGGCTTTTCCCCCAATGGAACCGTATCGAAATGTCCTGTCAATACGATCGGAGGACGATTCCCATCAACACCCTTTTCTGCTATGACCGATAGCCTTTTTTCCTCAAATTTTTGATAATCAACCTTAAAACCATGACTTTCCAACAGGACACCTACAAACCTTGCAATATCGTCTTCATTTCCTTCCGGATTAACGGTATTGAAAGAAATAAGCTTTTGTGTCAGGGAAATGACATCCTCAAAAAACATCTTGCCAATTTATATTGTTTGAATTAAATCCACCATTAATTTTCATTACAAGCTATTAGATGCTTCGTTCAGTCCACTTTAGCAACCGGCGACTTGGGTAAAAATGAGACAATAATTGCCCCAGCCAGGGCTAAGCATATTAAGAGAATAAATCCGGCTGCATAGCTTTTCGCGACATCGTTGTACATCACACCGACCAGCATTGGGAAAAGTGATTCGGCCACACCATCTGCAACCAGAATAATCCCCATCGTCCGGCCCAAAGCCCTGACACCAAAGAGGTCAGCAGCCATTAAAGGGATGATCATGTAATTGCCACCCAACCCAATTCCAAAAAGCACGGTAAATAGATAAATACGCCCCGGGAAATCAGGGACCAGCAACAATGGGATGGAAATGCCTACCATGATATAAATCAAGATCATAACATATTTGCGATGGATGATATCGGCCAGCCAGCCCATTAACACCCTGCCTACGAGACTAAATACAAGAACAATTGACATGACGTGTGCAGCTTCAGATTGCGTAAAATGCAAGTCATTCAAATAATATTTGATATGCTGGCCTATGCCTCCAACAGCTCCCATGCAACTCATACTTCCGATCGCCAAGAGATAAAAATAGGGGTTTTTTAGAATGCTGCTGATTGGCACCATGGTATCTCCGGCACTTTTCCCTTCCACTTTGGTTTTTGGTTCCTTGATAAACCAGGCCATTGGCAAAGCAATCAGTACAATCAGTATACCCAATGCGGCCAATGCGAGGTGCCAGCCATATGCTTTTTCAAGTCCTGCTGAGAACAATGGTACCAATGCACCGCCAGTTCCAATTCCAAGATAGGCAATTCCCATGGCTTTTCCCCTGTTTTTGTCGAACCACCTGGAAACCAATACCTGACAGGGCAATGGGCCACCACAAACATAGCCCAGGGCATTAAATACCCAAAACAGGTAAAACATGGGCAATGAACTGGAAAAGCCTAATCCAATAAGCGATACCCCCATCATCAAAGACCCTGAAATCATCAGGCGGCGTGGGCCATAGCGGTCGATCATCCACCCGGCAATAAATCCAAACAATGGACCAACCAGCAATTTTCCAACGGCATTTCCTGAGGTGACCACTGCCCGGGACCATCCGTATTCCTTGGTCATAAAGTCGTAGAAAAATGGCAATCCGTAATAGGCGATCCCTACCAAAGCGAAAAGGGATAAAAATGCCGTGGCTACAATGTAGGTCTGCGAACTCCGCCTGGAATCACTAGTGGTTGTTAGAGTTTCGTTATATTCAGTCATATTCTGATTAGATGTCTTACAGCGTGGTAAAACTATGATAAAAATTTTCGATAAAAAACTACTGCTTTTCCAACTTATAACACTCCATTTGCATAAAAAAATGCATTATAACCCAAATTACACAATTAAAGAGCGCCTTTGTGCACAAAAAGGAGTTTTTTAATGTTATATTAATTTCAATATTAGGCGTTATCAGATGAAAACTAGAATTAATTTCAGTTTAGTTTGAATTCCATGCTTTTATTTTAATACCTTCATTGAGATTGACATTAACCCGTCTTGTCTCCTTCGGATCAAGCCAGAAATAACTGTGTTCGGCACGGAATTTATCAGATATTTCGGGACAATCAAAGTGGACACCAACAGCAGGTACATCACCAGTGTTCTGTATTACAGCCACATTACCTTCAAAACTCAGCGACAGGTTTGTCTTTGGCAACTCCATCAAACAACCCGGTTTTGCCAGAAAATTCATCCAATAGAAAGTCCTGTCGGATAGATCCCCATTTTTATAAACCTCGGTTACGATCAGCAAGGGAGTGGTTTGAGTCTGTTGTGAAGTAAGGGTGAAATTACCCAAATATTCTGTCTTATTAATCGGCTTGTTCCTTTTAAATACTTTTTGGGCAATCTGTTTAAGGTTAGCATCAAATGCCCTCGCCCGGACTTCCCATGTTGATTTTTCCAATGCATTGTTGTCGTCCAAAATATAAATTTTTGGAGAACATCCTTTACCAAAGCAATTTAAGGTATCAATGATTGCACATGCATGAAGCGGTTCGTATGCATCCATCATAAAATAATGGACCATCTTGGGGACACCATAATAATCAACGGAGGAATAGGATGCGGCCGGAACAAATTCATTGAATTTATAATAACAAATACCGGTTCTGTCGGGCCAAAGAGAACGGAATTGCTCTGACATTATTCGCAGTCCGGTTGCATGGGCCAGTTGGGTACCTGTAATAAAATCTGCCATGGTGTTTAACGGCATCATTTGTTTGGCATAGAATGTCATATGGCTCATATCCCGACCATAGCTTGCGTTACGGTTAAAGGCGGGCGCATGAAAGGCAAAACTTCCTTTATCAGGTGCTGGCCACAATGTTTTTTCATGTTCGGGCAGGTATTTTAATACCGACTCGATGTTCGGCGGGGAGGTGAAACCAAATTCACCCACAAACGGGGTTTTTAATTTAAGATTAGCTTCATAGGGTTCATTGCCCCAATAAACAGAATAATTATGGACGCTCCCTCCCCACGGATCTGTCCGGTGAATGGTGCGGGTACCGTCCAGTTCCAGGGCCAACCGTCCCATCAACTGAATATGTTCACCATAAGGAATCTTCAATTCATTGCCTCCGCTGTACATGGCAAGGGATGGATGATTGCGCCTCTGCAGGATAAATGCGGTCATACTCTGAACATCTATATCATACGGACCTTCTTCAAATTCCTGATAGACCATGATCCCGTAGCGGTCGCAGAGATCATAAAAGGCTTCAAGTTCAGCAATACCGATCCCCCATGCCCTGAAAATCTGGATGTGCTGGTCTTTTGCCAGTTGAATAAAACGCTCATATCTCTCTTTTCTCAGATCCAGATAGGCATCAATGGGAGACCAGTTGGCACCTTTTAAGAACATGGGTTTACCATTTATCACGAATTGCCAGTTGTACTGGTAGGCATGTGGGCCTCCTGGTAAGGGTCTATTTTCTATGGTCCGGATACCAAATATGGTCTCTTTTTCATCAGCAGCGCCATTTTCCTGAATAAATGCAATTTTTAACCGATATAAATTGGGTTTCCCCATATCTACCGGCCACCACAATTGGGGATCGGGTACTTTCATCCTATAGTGAAAATGATTGTCATCACTATTCAATTCAACCTCTTCGGTAAAATAGCAAGGTTTTCCAGTAAAATTCTCCGGTAGTATTTGCCCCACTATTTTCCCCTTGCCTCCTTTTTCACCCAACCTGATATTGAGAAACAGATGAATCAGGCCACTGGTCGCATTTTCGGTTGCTACAAAAGGATTTAAAACTTTAACTGCGGGATTTTCTTCAATGGACACAGACTTCCAGATTCCATGCAAGGGCATGTTGGCATAATGCCATCCCATTGTGGCTTGCACGTTGATATCCTCGGGTGTGTCACCATCGGCCCAATACCCCCCGTAAAAAGTTAAATTCCTGTTTATCTTATTTACCTTTATGATAACGGTATTGGTATCCTTCAATATTTTTGAGACATCGAATGTGCGGGGAATATATTTGCCTTTATGGTCTCCCACAAATTGTCCGTTCATCCAAACTGAATAAGTTTCACAAACACCATCTATTTTAAGTACGGGTGATAATATACCTGAAGGGCGTAAAAACTGTTTCCTGTACCAATGGTCTTTGTAGCTTTTGTCCCTGGCCAGCATCATATTCTTCCCTACGGTGGGGTCCGGCAACAATCCGGCATGAAAAAGGGCATTATGAACACTCCCCGGCACTTCGGCCGGAATAGCATCAATCCATGGCTTGTGAAGCCTATCCACATCAGTTCCCTCTTCAGCCAATTCCCATGTACCGTCCAGGGAGAATAAAGTTGCAGTTCCGGGCAATTCAATAGCTCCCGGCTTGATCTTAACCTCTTTGTAAGGGGTTTGCACCGGAATGGAGGATGGGGCATATGATTTTCGGTCAATCTCGTCGAGCGATGTTTTTGGTATTTCAACTATTGCGGCATGGTTCTTTTTTGATGAATAATCTGTGAACCCATTTACCGGGTCCATTTCATCAAAATGCCATAATCCGATGGTATGTTCGTCATTTTTGAATGGCTCCTGCGGAATCCCCTCTATTTTGCGCTCAATATCGGATATCCGGATTTCATCAACCAAACCTTTTGACTGTTGGACATTAAGGATATTAATCATATTTGTTCCAAAAAACAGCTTGGCATCATCCGGTAATTTATCCGGCAGATGGACTTTGATGGTTTTTCCATCATTAAGCGCTGACATATCAACATTCAAATTTTCAATGCCGTCATTGTAGATTTTAACTTTCGATCCGGTTAATATTGCAACGCAATAATGCCATTGAGGTGGAGTCTTAGCTCTTCCGGTAAAAAACGAACTTGGGGAATATCCCGGCAAGTAAGCGCCGAACCCCCAAAGCCCATGTGAAGTTTCCAGAATCTCCCAATGGCTGGTATATTCGCGCGGACCCAATGATAACAACACATTGGTTTCCTGACCTGGCTCTGTTTTCACCCAGCATTCAACGGTTATTGGAAATTTTTGATAGGCTTGCAACGCTCTGGCAGTTATCCAATGTGCCGGGTCGTTTTGATAAATGAAAGTTTTGCCAAACTTTCCATCGGTTAATTTAATACGCTCAGCAGCAAAACCTTGAGTCAGAAAGAGCGTAAGGATTGTAATTTGAATTAAAAGTTTTTTCATTTTTATCTTAGACTGTTTAGTTTGAATTCCATGCCTTTATTTTAACACCTTCATTGAGATTGACATTAACCCGTCTTGTCTCCTTCGGATCGAGCCAGAAATAACTGTGTTCGGCACGGAATTTATCAGAGATCTCGGGACAATCAAAGTTGACACCCACTGCAGGCACATCACCAATATTCTGTATTACAGCCACATTACCTTCAAAACTCAGCGACAGTTTTGTCTTTGGCAACTCCATTAAACAACCTGGTTTTGCCAGAAAATTCATCCAATAGAAGGTCCTGTCGGATAGATCACCGTTTTTATAGACTTCGGTTACGATAAGCAAAGGAGCGGTTTGGGTTTGCTGTGGGGTAAGCGTCAGATCGCCCAAATATTCTGTCTTGTTAATCGGTTTATTCCTTTTAAATGCTTTTTGGGCAATCTGTTTAAGGTTTGAATCGAAAGCCCGTGCCCGTACCTCCCATTTTGATTTTGCCAATGCATTGTTATCATCCAAAATATAAATTCTGGGTGAGCATCCATTGCCAAAGAAATTTAGCGTATCAACAATTGCGCAGGCATGAAGTGGTTCGTACGCATCCATCATAAAATAATGGACCATCTTGGGAACGCCGTAATAATCAACGGAAGAATAGGATGCGCCCGGAACAAATTCATTGAATTTATAATAACAAATACCGGTTCTCTCAGGCCATTGCGAACGGAATTGTTCTGCCATTATTCGCAAGCCTGTTGAGTGGGCCATTTGGGTACCTGTAATAAAATCTGCCATGGTGTTTAACGACATCAGTTGTTTGGCATAGAATGTCATATGGCTCATGTCCCTGCCATATTCCGAATCGCGGTTAAAAGCAGGGGCATGAAAGGCAAAACTGCCTTTATCCGGAGCTGGCCACAATGTTTTTTCCTTTTCGGGCAGGTATTTTAATACCGACTCGATATTTGGCTGGGAGGTGAAACCAAATTCACCCATAAACGGCGCTGTCGATTTTAAATTAAATTCATATGGTGCATTTTCCCAGTAAAAATTCCATTGATGGAAGCTCCCGCCCCACGGATCTGTTCGGTGAACAGTGCGGGTACCGTCCAGTTCCAGTGCCAATCGCCCCATCAACTGAATATGTTCGTTATACGGGATCTCTATTTCATTGCCTCCGCTATACATAGCAAGGGATGGATGATTGCGCCTCTGCAGGATAAATGATGTCATGCTCTGCAAATCAATGTCATATGGGCCATACTCAAATTCCTGGTAAACCATGATCCCATAGCGGTCGCAGAGGTCATAAAAGGCTTCAACTTCGGCAATACCAATTCCCCACGACCTGAAAATCTGTATATGCTGGTCTTTTGCCAGTTGAATAAAGCGCTCATATCTCTCTTTTCTCAGATCCAAATAGGCATCAATGGGAGTCCAATTGACGCCTTTTAAGAACATGGGTTTGCCGTTTATCACGAATTGCCAGTTGTACTTGTAAGCATACGGACCGCCTGGTAAGGGTTTGTTTTCTATGGTCCGGATACCAAATGTGGTCTCTTTTTCATCAGCGGTACCATTTTCCGAAATAAATGCAATTTTCAAACGATATAAATTGGGTTTTCCCATATCTACCGGCCACCACAATTGGGGATCGGGCACTTTCATCCTATAGTGAAAATGATTTTCAGTACCGTTCAATTCCACAGGTTCAGTAAAATAGCATGGTTTTCCCGTGAAATTCTCCGGTGTAAATTCCCCTATTATTTTTCCTTTGCCTCCCTTCTCAACCGATTGGATGTCGAACAACAGATGAATGGTGCCACTGCCCGCATTTTCGGTTGTTACAAAAGGATTTAAAACTTTAACCGCGGGGTTTTCTTCAATGGACACAGACTTCCAGATTCCATGCAAGGGCATGTTGGCATAATGCCATCCCATTGTGGCTTGCACGTTGATATCTTCGGGTGTGCCCCCATCGGCCCAATACGAACCGTAATAAGTTAATTTCCTGTTTATCTTATTCACTTTAATGATAACAGTATTGGTATCCTTCAACATTTTAGAGACATCGAATGTGCGGGGAATATATTTACCTTTATGGTCTCCCACAAATTGTCCGTTCATCCAAACTGAATAAGTTTCACAAACGCCATCTATCTTAAGTACCGGGGATGATATACCTGTGGGGCGTAAAAACTGTTTTCTATACCAGTGGTCTTTGTAGCTTTTGTCCCTGGCAAGCATCATATTCTTCCCTACTGTGGGATCAGGCAACAATCCGGCATGAAAAAGGGCGTTATGAACACTCCCCGGCACTTCGGCCGGAATAGCATCAATCCAAGGTTTGGCAAGCCTGGTATCATCCATTCCCTCTTCCGCCAATTCCCAGGTACCGTCCAGGGAAAATAAAGGTGCGGTTTTGGGCAATTCAATAACTCCCGGTTTAACCTTAATCTCTTTGAAAGGGGTTTGCATGGGAATAGAAGATGGGGCATAAGATTTCCTGTCAATCTCGTCGAGCGATGTTTTTGGTATTGCTACAATTTCTGCATGGTTCATTTTGGATGAAAAGTCTGTGAACCCATTTGCGGGGTCCAGCTCATCAAAATGCCACAATCCGATGGTATGTTCGTCATTTTTAAATGGTTCCTGCGGTATCCCATCTATTTTACGTTCAATATCTGATATCCGGATTTCATCAAACAAACCTTTTGAAAGATGGACATTGAGAATATTGACCATATTTGTCCCGAAAAATAATTTTGCATCATCCGGTAATTTACCAGGCAAATGTACCTGGATGGTTTTTCCTTGATTGAGCGCTGATATTTCAACATTTACTTTTTCAATACCGTCTTTGTAGATTTTAACTTTGGATCCGGTAAAAATTGCAACGCAATAATGCCATTGAGGTGGAGTATTGTCTATTTCGGTAAAAAACCTGTTTGGGGAATATCCGGGCATGTAAGCGCCGAAACCGCCCCTCCATGGTAAGGTATTTTGAACCTCCCAATGGCTGGTATATTCGCGGGGTCCCAAGGATAAAATCACATTGGTTTCATCACCGAGTTCTGATTTCATCCAGCATTCAACTGTTACTGGAAATTTTTGGTACTCTTTCAAGGCTTTGGCAGCAATCCAATGAGCAGGGTCTTTTAGATAAGTAAAAGTTTTGCCAAACTTTCCATCGGTTAATTTAATACGCTCAGCAGCAAAACCTTGTGACAGAAGGAGTGTTAGAATTGCTAATTGGATCAAAAGCTTTTTCATTTTTTATAATTTTAAGGTTCACTTTGGTATTATTTATTCTCCATGTAGTAAATATCCATCATATCCAATGATTTGTACTGATGGTTAAGCCTTAAACTGAAATTGTCCCAGTTCCTGTTTTGACTTTCCGTCCACCCTACCTCGGCCAATGCAATGATGCGGGGAAAGACCTGGCGGTCCATCCTTGGTTCTGTCCGGTCAATATGCGACCAAAAGCAGGACTGCACTCCTAAAATATGTTCCGGATTAACATCCTTAAGCTTATCGGAAAATGGTTCGTACGAGTACACCTTTTGGGTAGGTATAGTTTCATACGGATAATCAAAATAAAAATGCGAAGTCGGGTTCATCACAACATCGTTCCCCTGCTTTACGGCTCCCAAAACGATGGCTTCATTTCCGGTGCGCCAATACATCACTGTTGCCGATTTGCTAAGCCCTCCCTGTGAGATTTCATCCCAACCAATAAGCTTTCTGCCTTTACTGTTCACAAATTTTTCTATCCTTCTTACAAACCAGCTTTGAAGTTCGTTCTCATCCTTCAATCCTTCATCTTTCATCCTTTTCTGGTCAAAGGGGCATTTTTTCCATCTTTCTTTCGAACACTCATCACCTCCGGTATGGATATACCGGGACGGGAACAGTTCAATGACTTCAGACAGCACGTTTTTAAAGAATTCAAATGTCGCTTCTTTTCCAACACAAAGCTCTCTTGTATTGACCTTATATCCATAGCCATCAGGATGAATTACTATTGTATCATCAATACAAGATAATCCTGGGAAGACGTACTGAACTTCCGATGAATGACCAGGGATTTCGATCTCAGGGACAATGTCAATATTTCTTGCGGCTGCATACCGGACAAGTTCACGAATATCATCTTTTGTATAAAACCCCTCCCTTTCTTTGGGTTCATGATAGATAGTATCAAATTTCGAAGCTTTTTCGGTCAATTCAGGATACTTGTCAATCTGAAGGCGCCATCCCTGGTCATCGGTCAGGTGCATCTGAAGTTTATTCATTTTATAGTATGCCATGGCATCAATGTACTTTTTACTATGGCTTTTGTTCCAGAATGTACGGCTGTAGTCAATCATCAAACCTCTCCAACTGAAGCGTGGTTTGTCTGTTATGTTCACACAGGGAAGAATCCATTTGACCCCATCAACTTGTGCTTCCCTCAATATTTCATTTGGAAACAACTGGCGCAATGATTGGATTCCCCAGAATATCCCTTTCGGTTTGTAAGCTGTTATCAGTACATTCTTATTTGAGATATTTAACTTATAGCCCTCTTCTCCAAGGGAAGACAATTCAACCAATAATTTCAGTTCGATTAAATTTCCTCCGGCAATTTTCTTATTTATTGGGAGCAAGTACCCTGAAGCCGGCGAAAGATAGGCCCTTAACTGTTCTGCCTTTGCAATTAAATCATGACCTACTTTAATAGAAGTCTTACCAGTCAGCTCAAACGTCCCATTTAGGATTGATAATTCCTGGGGCATTGGAACAATTGATATCCCTTTTTGAACCTCTCCTGCAAAGACAGGTTCATTTAATATGGAAAACAATAGAATCAGTAAGGATACGAACACACGTATTTTCATATTTTCATCTATTTATTAGGGGGTAATTTGAACATCTTGACAAATAAATCAACAGGAAGTGATTGCTCCGGTTTAAAATCGGTTCCTGATACATACTGTTTAAGGCTGTACAAGAGTTGCTGCGATGCCGGGCGATTTGCAATGTCCTTTTCAAAATCAATGCATGCCATCAATAGTTTGCCCTTCTCAACACGGGCTTCAAAAATAATACCTTTCTTCAGGCACCGGTCGTAGGTATCGATGGGTTGCAGCAGCGGACGGTAACCTGCCGGGGTCCCTTCCAGGTTCATCATAACTGCATTACTGATAATATTATACCATTGCCAGTTGGTATAAAATTCGGTTGGAAAATATTGATATACAGGGTGTTGGTTTTTTACCAGCGTTCCCATCGTCAGTGGTCCACGACGGAACATAATAGGATTCCAGAATTGATTTTGGAATGCACATCTATCACCTGTCAATTTACTGATATCCGGAAGCATTAATACATTTTTACCGTTTTTTAAGGCTGTAATGGTTGGTTCATCCATGGTCCGGGCAATGATGTAATCCTTCTCCTCAACCACAGGGGTTTTGGGATAAACCCATATTTCCCATTCATTTTTAATCGCTTTGCCAACACGCACAGTTACAAAAAGCTTTTGGGCAGATACTATTTTGGACAAAGATGCCTTAATATCGCCAAGCGTGGTAAGGGTTGATACCCCTATGTTCTGTTTTTTGAATTTACCGGATGCAACAGTTTTGTGATCGGTGGTTTTAATATCCCAACCTGGTTCCATATTTTTCAATGGTTTATTGCCGTAATGATAAAGTTGGGCAGAGGCGGTGAAGATATCGGTACTAAAGTATTCGCGCTTTTGAAAACGCAGCAGCGGAACCGTCGGATTGCAAAATTCACGAAATTTTTCCGGAGTTATAAATCCTTTGGAATCCCAGAATGGATCGAGGATACCTACCAGCGCAGTACCCTGTCCGGGAAAATCATGCAGGTCCAACATTTGGAAACCACCGCAATTTTGGGTGCGGAGCAGCGCTTCGATACTCTCTTTGTAGAGAAATACTGTCATATTCCCAGAGACATTAAAGAAGTCATTTGCCTGGTCCAACATCCCATGTTTAATCAATGTGTCGCGGAACACTTCAAAATTACGTGGGTATAACAATCCCGTATATTTCTTAATTTCATCAAAGTTCGGGTAAACACTACGTTGACCACATTCGTGCGCTACTCCCGGGATCTTCAAGAGACTATAAACTTTACTCAAATCGTAATCGGTTTCCGGTCCATGATCCCCATAGGTAAACATAATACCTTCCTCGTTTTTATAGGCAATATGAAACTGATCTTCAGGAAGTATCTTCCGCGCTGTTGATCCGCTGTACAGGTGGCGTGGATCTTTCTCTTTTCCAAATTTTACCAGGGAGGCCTTGATATCCCAATTACCTCCCAGTTCATTGCCCATTACAAGAAGTATAAAGGATGGGTGATTGCCGTAACTGTCCAAAATCCGTCCCAACTCTTTGTGAAAAAAAACAGTTGTTGGATCGGTCTCTTTATTGGCATCACACCAAAAGGGCAGTTCCACTTGTAGCATGATGCCCACTTGGTCTGCAGCTATAAAAGCCGCTTCAGGGGGGCACCACGTATGAAAACGAATGTGGTTCAATCCGTATTCTTTTACAATCTTACATATCCTTAGCCATCCATCAACTGTCATATCGGTATGTCCGGTCAACGGGAAAATTCCGCATTCCAGAGTCCCGCGCAGAAAAAGTTTACGATTGTTCAACGTGAGTTGGGCCCCTTCCGTGGAGATGTTGCGCATGCCAAAAATGACATTTTTTGTATCACTCCCTTCGGCTGTGCCTGTTTTTGCTGAAACGACAGCTTTCAGATTGTACAAATTTGGAGAGAATTCATCCCAGAGTTGAAATTCATTGCCCATTTCCAACAATGTTTCTACTTTAATTTCATTGCCAGATCCTGAAAATTGTACCACTTTTCCCGGAACCTGATGTGACTTTGCAACATTCGTGCTTGAGGCAGAGAGATGGATGGTTCCGTTAACCTCGTGACCAGTCAGGTTTTCTATATTACAAACGACTTTCGCATTTTTCTTATTTACGTCAGGATAGACCTGTATATCTTTAATATTTATCTGATTAAAGACACGAAGTTCCATCTTGCCGACAATTCCATTCCAGCAGGTTTGGGTGAATTCTGAAAAAGCGTGACTCCAAGTTCCAAATTGGGCATCCACCCGGTTATCCACACGGATAGTGATCCTGTGCTTTCCAGGCTTAAGTACTTTGGTTAAATCATAAGTATGGGGGGTACTGAAGCTTTGCTCAGTCGCTATTGATTTTCCGTCCACATACAAAGTACTGATCCAAAGTATTCTTTCGAAAAAAAGCTGAATGGATTTTCCTTCCCATTCCGGAGGGACCACAATATCCCTCTGATACCAGGCCGGGCCAACATACTCGTAATATCTCGACAAACGGGTTATCGGTTTATTGGTGTTCAAAACACCCTTTTTATTCGAATCCGTGGTACCGGGAAGTAATACGTTGTCGATTAGAAGATCCTTTTGTGCACCGCTATTGGCAAAAGCAGTCTCAAAATCAGTAGGATCGAGTTGAAATCCCCACTTGCCTGACAGGTCGATCACCTGGCCCTGTACATTGGCTACCTGAACAGTAAAAAGAAATGCAATTGCAAATAATTTAAATATTTTTTTCATAGTTTAAGAGACCGGCAATCCCGGCTAAAAAAAAGTTAATAATCCCAGTCCCGGAATTAAGACGAGAAAAGGTATTGTTACACATATACCACTTTCATGTATTTACTTATTCCAGGATGGGAATTCAAGTTTGCTGCTGGCCATTTACCTTAAACAAAAAGGTGGGCTTAAGTTCCTCTTAAGCCCATCTTTTTGTTTCTACCAACCCGGGTTTTGTTTTAAATTCGGGTTTAGTGTAATCTCCTGGGTAGGAATGGGGTGCAGATAAAGCTTATCGTCCCATTTTCGTGTGAAGCCAGGATACAAAACACGGTACTGACCTGTTTTGGGATCTCGTGCCCCCACAACAACTTTGGGATTTTCAAGAAGTTTTCCCGCTTTCCAACGCATTAAATCGTCCCACCTAAAGCCTTCATTACACAGTTCAATACGGCGCTCACGACGGATCTCATTGATGAGTGGCGTCACAGGGACTTCCCATTTTGGCCAGTTCGGATCAACAAAGCCAATTGCAACTGTCAGGTGGGGCATATTTACACGATCCCTCAAGAGGTTGAGCGATTTGTCCAAATCAGCCTGGGTACATTCGTTCAATTCAGCCTTTGCCTCAGCATAGCAGAGCAATACCTGGGCATATCGGAATATAAAATCATCGATAATACCATAAGTAGTCGCCTCCCTGTATCGGTCATCTGGGTTGAAGCCTTTTAGAATAAAGTAGCTTGTATAGCAACTGGTAGCAGAAAACTCAGGCATAGGCCTATAAAAAATTGTCCCATTTTGATAAATTGTAAACGGACGATCAGAATTGTAGATAGATTGTCGCATACGAGGATCTCTCCCAACAAATTCATCACCGAATACCGCATCGCCTTTGTACAAAGGGCTAATTGAAATAGGCAAACCATCGGTGCAAAGATAATTCTCTACAAAATCTTTTGTATATCCTGTATGTGACTCATTGGAAACGCGAACATGGGTATGAAAGCGCAGGTCTTTCATATAGCGCTGAACCATTATCCCTTCCGGATTCCCTTTTAATTCATCCTGAATAAACAGGTTGAAATAATCTTCCGTAGGCTTGCCGGTCTTATAGAGGGAAAATAATCCGGAACTCATGATCGTTGAGGCAGCATCAACAGCCCCCCGCAGCATCGGTTGATCATCTCCCAGGTTACGATATTTTCTGAAGGTCCCTTCATATAAACAAACTTCTGCCTTAAGGGTAAGGGCGGCATACTTGGTCAGCCGATCAGTGGCCGAAGTTGCAGGTAAGTTTGCAATGGCAATATCCAGATCTTTTAACAGGTTGTCTACCACCAACTTTCTGGGATCCCTTGCCTTGTTCAGATCCTCTGAATCAATGTTTAGATTGTGCTCAAGCCATGGCACATCACCAAAATACTTTACTTTGGCAAAGTAATAAAACGCCCTAAAGAAGCGTATCTCCCCTTCGTTCTGTTGTATTGAAGCGCTTTTTTCCATGGTAGCGATATGATCTAGGGCTATGTTGCAACTGCGTATTTTTGCCCAGTCTGCCTTGGCCCATCCCCCACCTGTAACAGGTAGCGTACTTTCATTCCAGCTATATGGATCGCGGGCTGCAGGCCCGTCATTGTCAGTCGGGTCTTCCACTAACCAGGGTTGGGAAGTGTTGAGTTTTAAATCAAT
>Ga0172379_10003896_pt1 | contig 22972 bp, 23 predicted proteins | sample GrowelOW334metaG_FD_119756 | JGI IMG/M metagenome (GOLD analysis project Ga0172379, IMG submission 119756) | Groundwater microbial communities from an aquifer near a municipal landfill in Southern Ontario, Canada - Groundwater well OW334 metaG | ecosystem: Environmental > Aquatic > Deep... | reverse complement strand
TCCTCCCATCGCAATACACAAAAGTCATGGAATATTAACCATGTATCCATCGGGTGCGGCGTTCGCCATCCCCTTAGGACCGACTAACCCTTGGCTGATATACATTGCCAAGGAAACCTTGATTTTTCGGCGTGCGGGATTCTCACCCGCATTGCGGTTACTTGTGCCAACATTCTTACTTCGCAACGCTCCAGTGTGGGTCACCCCTTCACCTTCATTGCGATGCGAATACTCTCCTACCAATGAACAATACCGAAGTATCGTTCAGTCCTCAGTTTCGGTACGACATTTGAGCCCCGATTATCTGCGGCGCGAAATTTCTCGATGAGTGAGCTGTTACGCTATCTTTGAATGATGGCTGCTTCTAAGCCTACATCCTCATTGTAAAAGAAATTTCACCACCTTAAGCGCACTTAATGTCGATTTAGGGACCTTAAATAGAGATCTTGGGCTGTTTCCCTTTTGACCAATGGAGCTTAGCCCCCACAGTCTAACTGCCGGATAATTACTTTGTGTATTCGGAGTTTGATAGGTCTCGCGGTCTTTCGACCTGTCGAGACCTTCCAGTGCTCTACCCCACAAAGGTACGTCCGACGCGAACCCAAAAGTTCTTTCGGAGAGAACCAGCTATTACCAGATTCGATTAGCTTTTCACTCCTTACCACATGTCATCCGATAGTTTTGCACGGCTAAACGGTTCGGGCCTCCATCCACCTTTCGGTGAACTTCACCCTGCACATGGCAAGCTCATCTGGCTTCGGGTCTTTAGCAAACTACGAGCGCCCTGTTCAGACTCGGTTTCCCTGTGACTCCGGACTCTCGTCCTTAGTCGAGCAGCTTGCTAAAACTCGTTGGCTCATTCTTCAATAGGCACGCCGTGACGGACAACACATTAAATACGATGCTAAATCTTGAGTGCAAAGTGAAAAATGCAAAGTGCAAAGTTTTAGTTATAAATGAGAAAGTTAATAGTTATAACAACTTATTAATTTTTCACTACAACTTTGCACTTTGCATTTTTCACTTTGCACTAAACACAAAACACCCAACTATCATATTCATTGTGCTGCCCGCTCCGACTCCTTGTAAGCATATGGTTTCAGGTCTATTTCACCGCCCTTCCGGGCTGCTTTTCACCTTTCCCTCACGGTACTTGTTCACTATCGGTCTAGAAAAATATTTAGACTTGCCGGTTAGTACCGGCTGATTCCCCCGAGCTATTCGTGTCCCGGGGTACTTAAGAATAGAAACAAAGAAGATTTATTATTTTCGAATAAGGGGCTATCACCCTCTAGGGCTCGACTTTCCAGACGATTCTTCTAACAATAAATTTTGTAACTTCTCTGCTATAAATAGCACGTCTCTACCTTGCAACCCCCATCCAAAATCGGAGAGTGCATTTGATCCAGCAGGATCACCTACTGGGTTCATACACTCTACGATTTTGGATGAGTTTAGTCTTCTTCGCGTTCGCTCGCCGCTACTGACGAAATGCATGTTTGTTTATTTTCCACCTGGTACTGAAATGTTTTACTTCCCAGGGTACGCTCTATACTTAAAAGTATAGTCAATAGATTTTATCTATTGGGGTTTCCCCATTCGGACATCTTCGGATCAAAGGTTGCTCGGCACCTCCCCGAAGCGTATCGCCGCCACGCCGCGTCCTTCATCGCTTTTTCTAGCCAAGGCATCCACCATACGCCCTTAATTTCCTATTAGGAAATTTGTACACCACTGTACATTTGTTACTTACTTATATTACCTGTTATTTTTCTACCATTCATTCGACCCGAATAAACAATAGAACCTTGAATATCTCTTGTGCTACAAAAGATATCAAGACTTTACTTTATATTTGAGATATGTGATTTTCAAAGTTTCAGTCTTGCTGGCGAAGAAAAAACCGCTTCATTCGGCGGCTACGTACACACTCCAATCAGGGGTGTGGCTATGGCCGCGTATTGATTGGGTTATTTCTTGTATTCATTCGGTAGTGCAGTAAGTATACGGATAGTTGTTTAGATGTCAATACCTTAGCCAAACTGGGGACAAAATGTGGATAGACTACGTCGGACATCATCATAAAAAAACCAAAAAAGACGGCTCAATACGAACCGTCTTTTTTAATAAAATTACTAGAATTTATTTATTCACCAATACCACGCATACCCTTCTCAATAAGCTTTTGAGCAGACTCTTTACCACCAAGACCAAAGGCAAGACCTAGAGCCAAAGCACCTCCAGCAAATATTGCTGTGATGATCGTTTGAATGATAGAAGGAGCAATACCCAAATTGAACAAAGCTGTAAGAACTGCGAAAATCCAGATTGCCCATCGAGTGATACGTCCTAGAAGTTCTGCAGATCTGATATTGGTTGCCTTTGAACTAGCAACAACAATCCTTTCCATTGTGTTTGCAATAACCATTGCAACCATAAGGATCAAGACAGTAACGATAACCTGAGGCAAGTAGTCAACTACTTGTTGCAAGAACATCGTAACTCTTGAAAGACCTAAAACATCAAAGGAAGCAATCAAGAACACAACTATGATGAACCACTTCACCAAAGCTCCGACAAAAAGTCCGGAATTAAGACTGTGTCCTGCACGCCTGACTACATCTTCTAAACCAGCACTCTTCAAAGCAGCATCAACCTTTAGTGCCTTGAAAAGATGTTCGACCATTTTCTCTATGAGAGAAGCCAAGATCCAACCAATGGCAAAAATGATAATAGCAATGATCAGGTTCGGCACGAAGCTCGCAACACCCAACCAAACATTCTGAAGCGATAGAGTGAAAACGTCGCCCCAATTTTGAATATACGTCATAGTTGTTATGAACAATTTATTAATTACCTATAATACCCACTATTATAGCATGGATGATTAAGGCAAACTCAAAATATGTGGATAGTTAAAGGCTATTGAGGCTCAATACCCAATCTATCCAATAAAGTAGCGTGTGGATAATCCAATATATCCCTTACTAGACGGTCATGTATACCAAATCTATATTCAAAATCCTGAGTCTCAAAAGCAGAATAAGTTATTTCCTTCCCTATTTCTGATTCAATAGTTTTGATTACGGATTCTATTTTAGTTAAATTGAGATCATCGCCAACTACCAAAAGATCCACTCTTGAATCCCAATTCTGAGTAAATACTCCCGCAACAATAAATAGTTTTATCTTGCCAGCATTGGTAAAACGCTTTGCCAAAGATTCATCAACTCGTAAACTAGTAATAGTCAGCAAACTCTTCAAAGGATCCAGATACGGATATTTATTATTTAAAACGAGACCCTTACCTTCAATCTTTTTCATCACAGTCTTTTTACCACGCACAACCGGAATCTCTTTTGAAACATGTTTAGATTTCAAAATGTCAGCTTTTTCAAGCATAGACAATTCCTTTCGGATAATCTTGGCTGGGCATTTGGTCCTTTCTACTACTTCTTTCAAGACAAAAGCTGTTGATTCGTTAAATAGAAAAAGTCGTAGTATTTTGACCTTAGCGGCACTTCCGAAAATTGCAGTTAGAGTATCCATAATTTTATTTTCCCAGCTATTAGGCAGGGGTTGATATTTATGAGGTAGTATTGTAGCATGTCACTAAGGCTAAAGACAGAAGGCATTCGGCTACCTATCCTTTATACAGGAATAGAGTAAACGAAACAAGACCTTCCGAGGTTCATATCTCCTTTTTGCCGAGGTCGAGAAATTAACAGTTGTGTCATTCCCGCGAAGGCGGGAATCCAGGATATAACCATTAAATTCAGTGGTAACACACTGGATCCCCGCCTTCGCGGGGATGACAAAATAATAGATAACTAATCTATGTCACGAACAAAAACACAGAAAAAGGAGATTCTTGAAAAATTGGAAAAGATCATGGGTGGTGCAAAATCACTAGTCTTCGTCAATATTCACGGTCTCAAAGTTGAGTCTGCTACGCCTATGCGTCGTCAGCTCACCAAAGATGGAGTTGGCTTCTTCGTTGCAAAAAAGACCCTTTCAGAAAAGGCTCTTGAAGCAAAAAAATACGAAGGTACAATGCCAGCTTTAGTCGGCGAATTTGGAATGGCCTATGGTACAGATCTGGTAGCACCAGCTCGTGGTGTCTATGAATTCCAAAAGAAATTCAAAGATCAAGTAACCATTATCGGAGGAGTCTTTGAAAACAAGTTCATGAGTAAAGAAGATATGTTGGCAATCGCTACGATCCCACCAACACAAACTCTTTATGGAATGTTTGTTAATGTCATCAACTCACCTATCCAAGGTTTCGTGGTTGCACTCAGTAAGATAGCAGAAAAGAAAGTTTAACAAAAAATAATAAAATTAACATGGAAAATACACCTGTAGAAATCCCTGCAAAATTCAAAACTCTCGTTGAATCAATTGAGAAAATGTCAGTTTTGGATCTAAATGAGCTCGTTAAATTACTAGAAAAGAAGTTCGGCGTTTCAGCAGCAGCTGTTGCTGTTGCTGCCCCAGCCGGAGGTGCTCCAGCTGGCGAAGAGAAGAGTACCTTTGCTGTTCATTTGACAGATATCGGTGCTCAAAAGATCGCTGTTATCAAAGTAGTCAAGGAAGTTTTGGCACTTGGACTCAAAGAAGCCAAGGACCTCGTTGATGCCGCTCCTTCCCTCCTCAAGGATGGAATGAAGAAAGATGAAGCCGATGCTTTCAAGAAAGCTATTGAAACTGCCGGCGGTAAGGTTGAGTTAAAATAAGCTTACAGCTTGTTCCGTCGTCGCTCGGACGTTGTGAATATAATACACATTCACACGATCCTCGCTAGCCGGAATAATTAATTTAAAACTACCAACAAAAAAGTCCCTTAATAGGGGCTTTTTTGTTTCCATGCTAGGTTCGTTCATTTATTCATACTGCGATATATACAACTCAACCATATCCAACAACTCTTTCTTTTGCGCCTCAGTCAACTTCTTCAATTTCATATGACCAATACGTTCATCCAAATCATCAGAAACTTTATGAGCCTGTTTGAGTTTACCTTTCTTCATAAGATCATCAATCTTATCTAGACGTTTTATTATATTCTTTCCTTTACCAATATTTCCCACCAACGTCCCAATAGTAGTCCTAAGAGATTTGAAATATTCAACCTCACCAATCTTTGTAGTAGAAGTCGCTTTAATATCAGAAGTCCCATTACCATCAATATCAATACTAAGAGTCAACGACGTGGAAGCTAACATTGGCAACACAGCACTTTCAGAAGCTCTGGCAGTGATTGTAGTAGTAGCAATAGTTAGAGGTGTCACTGGCATACTTTGGAATTCAATTTTATCTAAACTTTCACTACCACGAACCCTTTCAACATCATAAGTAAATTCTCCAAAACCATTACCTTCTATTATAACCGTATATTTTTCACCATCATCATCTGGTAAATAAATATAGTTTTCATATCCACCACGAGGGTCTGGTATTCGCTCAAATGAACTTCCAATTATTTTCTTATCATAAAATGTATAGAGCCCATCTTCTACATCTTCATCCAATCCAATAGGTTTAGATGCCAATCCTGTATGATTACCCTTACTATCATAAACATGCAGATCTACTGGTGAATGTGTACTCAAAACCAGAGAAACTGGCTCCTTACTATAATCAGGTTCACCGATAGTCACACCAGGTATCTTTGATATTTTATCAATCACAACTTGATTGTCATCTGCAGGATTGTGACTGATAATATTTTCAATTGTAGTTTTTGTTGAGGAAGCTCCCAGAATATTTGCATGAGCAATGTCACGATTTTCTTGTTTAGAAATATCATCCAAATCTAGAGAAAGTACGGTTCCAGAATTATAAACAGCACTTGGGGCAACTACCGTACCATCACCCATCTTTGTCTGCACAGGCTTGAACCAAGAAAGATTGGTGCATCTTATTTTTTCACAAATCACTTTCTCATAATATTCAATTCCTTTTGAAGTACCTTTACCCCAACCAGCTATAGACCACATAGCTATAGATGTTGGCCAAGAAAATGGATCTAATACTCCATGGATAATATTTGAAGCTGTAAGAAGTGCTTTGTTACCTTTTATAGGTAGAGAAGTAGCAAATGCTTCTGGATTGACTCTAGTATTTTTGGTGTCAGCTATAAAATCAACCTGATCTTCATAAGAAGAAATATTTTGAGGATATGAGCCATCGTTTATACCTTTAATCGTAGTTGAAGCAAAAGCAATAGTTGGACCAAATACTTTTGAGAAATATTCTCGCGAAGGTAATAGAGAATAAGCACTAGCCATATTTACACCCAGACTTCTCATTGTGCTTTCATTCACAATAAAACCACCAGCAATGGACTGACCATATCCATGTAACAATCCTAGTATAGCTTCTGGAGTTCCGAGGTACGGTACTGCTACAGAGATAACAGAATCTATAAGACCACTCTTACCCATCTCTTCCAAAGTTTTTACCAGATATTTTGCTACCAGCCCACCATTACTATGAGCTATGAGAGTGACTTTTCCAGTTTTAGAATGTTCCGCCAAATCAGCCACTGTTTGAATCAGAGATTCTGTAGTCGTAGCTTTCATTTCGCTCCCCGCAACCACTTCAGTTATGGGCTTACGCCAATCATAACCAAAGGCTTTCCATTCGTTGATTGTTCCTTTTGTCTGAATACCATTCAAAAAATCCATGAAATCCCCATAAATATCCACGAGACCTAGAGCCTTACCAACTGGCCCTCCAGAATAAATAGTTTTATCTGTACTAGAGCCAGAACTATTCAGATATAATTTCTTCACATCAGCATTACGATTTGGTTCCCAAAGACGGTTTACCGTAGAGCCGATAACAGGGATCTCCTCATTACGATAAAGACGTGACCCTTCTAATCCTGGAATAAAAAGAACACTGGAACAACACTCTGGATCGGTTGTAGTAGCGAATGGATCTTTTTCTAGCCATGGTGCATAAGCGACTGGTCCGACTATCCTATTCACATTCCAAAAAGAAGGACCTGTATTACTCCCCCACCAATTTTTTGAAGCAGAAACTTCTCTAGTATCATTATTCTTTATAGCTGTATCTGTATTGTCGGTGATAGCAGAATCTGTGATCGTCACAACAGAAGAAGTAGACTGATTTTCAATTGCGAAAAAATTACCTAAACCTCCGACACCGTTTAACGAATTACCGGCTCGCACTTGAAATATTCCCGGTGGATTGGGATCTTCTACGAAAATACCGTATCGGTTGCCAAAAATGCGACTACCATCTACTGAAACCAAACTAGACCTCGTACGAATACCCGTATCTGCACCAGTTATAGTAGAACTGTATACATCAGCTAAACCATTATATATGCCTAAACCTTCTGGAAGAGAAATATCCGTATACTTCATTCCAACACTACCGAAAGATACAGTCACTCCACCAAATCCTGAAATAGAAATTCTTTCATTAGCCTTACCATTCAAAACCAAACTGCCTTGAACATCAAACAAATCATACCCTTCTATAGCCGAATCTCCAACGATGGAAACTCCAGATTCTACCGTAAGTGAAATATCTTTTGGAATAGAGACCGTACTTTCTACAATATACGGACTCTCCGCACGAGTCCAAACTGCACTATTGTACAAATAACCATCGGTTATATGTGTTTCTGCGTGAACAACCCTGACCATACTCAAAAGACCTATCAAACCTCCAGCACAAGCTGTAAATAAAAATTTCAGTTTTTGTCTTTGCATATATTCTAATAAAATTAAGCCATTGATAATGGCATAAGATTACCAGAATGAGTTAAAATCCTGATTAAGAAAGGTTAAAGAAACTATGAAGAAATTTTGCCTTCAAGATTTACCTTAACTACCCTTAATATAGTCTCTAGATACTATCTTTGTATCACAGTAGCTTGTTTGTCTGTAGGTTTTGAGTAGTTACCAACTATGTAGACAATACTAAAACTGACACCTAATATAAACAAAAATCCTATGAGGAACTTGAAGAAATTTTGATCGAAAGGGTTGACCATGTTGTGGATATTATAGCAGAAACACAATTGGTCAGGAAATCAATTCACCCTTCCCTCCCAAACAAAAAACCACCCGAAGGTGGTTTTTTGTGCAGAAGATAAATCTACTGCTACCTCTTACCAGATAATTCATTTAACTTTGCCCTTGTCTTTGGACCAACTTGTCCATAACCCTCATCACCATCTTTTGCGATACTATACTTGACTTGAAATTTTTGGACTGCTTTCAAAGTTAGACTACCAAAGAAGTTCGTCTCATTTCCAGGAGAACCGGATCCTTCTAAAGCAATTTTAGTATCCTTATCAGAGTTTAGTACAATCTGCAAATTCTTAACATCATTTCCTGATACACTCTTTACTAGACGACGCGTAAATGGTGTTGAAACTAGAACAGTAAGATTAGAGACTGTGTTATTAGTCAAAGTGGTTACTGTCGGAGTTGGGACTGAAACAGCCCGTGACCCTCCTCCGCTTGACCTTCTCCCACTTTCAGCACTAGTCGCCACACTACAAACAGTAGCCGTCGGAGTAATCACAGCCGTCTCTGTTGCTTGACTTGAAGGAATAGTAATAGTCAGTGTATTACTAGATGCACTACATTCTTGAGAAGTATAACCATTAGCTACACCTCTCGTCTCCATAATGTATTTACCTGTTGATTGTACAGCAATAGATGATCCAGCTGGCATTGTAACTGTAAAATCTGTTGCACTTACCACAATTGATTCTACTACAGCCGTCGAACCATTTACAGATAGAGAATACGAACCGACAGTTATTACTGCATCAGTTGTCAAACTCACATCATTGTATGCAGCCCCGACAATCATTGGTACAGCAATGATTGTTAGAGATACAGAAATAATAATTTTGTACATAATATTATATTATTAACCTATCTTACAATCCAATATTGTGTACTTGAACCAAAACCATTCGTTGCTGATGGAACCGCGGCCGTACCTGTAAGATTAAGGAGTCTCACCGTTGTAGAATCAGTACCAGCCACTGTTCCAATAACTGAATATTGGGCTGCCAGCTTGGTCGTCGTTGTAGCCAAAGAAACAATGACAACATCCCCAGCAACAGAACCAGTGGTTACACAAGTTCCAGTACCAGTTGAAGTCGCTGCTATAGACGTGTTCGACACGAGAGAACAGGTACCACTCAGTACTTGAGTTAGTGTCGTACCACTAGAACCAACCTTAAGTGAAGTCAGCGTTGATAAGCCAGTTACATCAAGAGTTGAACTTAATGTAGATGCTCCCGTAACCGCAAGTGTCCCCTCCGTTACAATATTTGTACTTATTGTTGTCGCCGCAGACACAAGAGTAACTACAAAAAATACCGAAGCAATGATTGATAATGCGTAAACTGTTTTATTTTGCCTCAAACTTAATAACATTTTCATATTAATAATTATTTCTAAATTAATTTCAGTAATAGCCGACTAGCTATTTTTACTCTCATAAGTATACACCTACCGCATACATACTTATCCCGAATATCTGTGGATAACAGATTGGTACATTTATTATTCAGCAACAAAAAAACCACCCGAAGGTGGTTTTTTTGTTGCGTTCAATATAACGCTAGATAAGCTAAGTTAAACTAGGCTTATGGGAAACTTACTTCAGGTGTAATCCAAGTCGTCTCACCACTCATGAAGTTGGTTGGGCCACCACTCCAGTTAAGTGCTGATATACCGACAGAATATAGACCAGCTGTAAGAGCGGCACCGGAAGCCCTGCGACCCTTTAGTTCCAATGAGATAGGAACATCAATTGATGATCCTTCAGGCAACACGCAACTATTGGTATAACCAGCTGTTGAACATGTTGATGGGAATGTAAAGGAAGTTGAGGTTGCAACCGATCCAACCGTAGTATCTGCTACACCATTTACATATACTGTATAACTCTTTGAACCATTGGTTGTTGGAGAGGTACTAGCAAAGAATGGACTAGAAGATGCTTGACTCGATCCAAACATTATAGGACCACCTACGGCTACAATGTGAACATTGAAGCTAGCTGTAAGAGTAGAGGTACTCATAATATTTGTTGTATCTGACTGAAGTGCAGATGGAGTAAGACTTCTTGAAGTTAGAGTGATTACAGGTCCTTGATTTCTAACACCAATCTGGAAACCTGTAGCTGAACCACTTTCAGTTACACCATCTCCGACAGTGTTCTCTGAAGTGATACCGCCAGACGCAATAGAAGTCGTGATATTTGATACAGTCGCATTTGCGCCAGCAATATCAAGCTTTATTGTAAGAGTCTTTGTGGTACCAGCTGGGACTGTAATAAGTCCATTACTATCTGAAATGGTAGCTATACCAGTAGTATCAGATACGTCAGCACTGTTTAATTCTGTTGTACCATCAAAAAGATAAGCTGTTGTGGAAGCTGTAGCACCTCCTGTTCCTGCCTTAGCGACAGTTACTGCAATATCAGTAATCTTAACAGCATCTTTTTCGGCCTTTACATCAAATACCAATGTAGACAACTTACTATATTCATCTTCATTAGAACCAGCTGTTGCAACAACATCTTGTTTTGCAGGTGTAGCTGAGTTTGTTGATATAGTCAAAGTAGCCGTATCAGACAAAGTAGCATCAACATTCTGTGCTCGAGTTACATCTGTTACTACTTCAGGAGCGTATTGATCAATACCAGCTCCGTCTATAGCACGAATTCCATTAGCAGCAAGTCTAACAGTATAATTCGACGATAAATCCGTACTATCAATTGAAGGTCTAACGTCAAATTTTATAGTAATAACTTTTGACGAATCCTTAGGAATAACCAAATTTATACCACCGAGTGTAATATAATATCTTGATCCATCCTTTACAACCGTAGAAGAATTCAAGTCGGAAGAGGCTAGAATTGTATCACCATCTGTAACATAAACCTTTTGATAGATTTTGTTGAAGATAGTAGTAGCAGTTCCCAAATCTAACTTAACTCTTTCAACTCTCATGTCAGAAGTCTTTGCTTCAACTTTTGCAGCAAGAACTGAAGCCTTAAGTTGTCCCTCATAGATAGTAGAAGGTAAGCCAGCATTATACTGTGTTGCTGAAATTGAGCCTTCAACACCTGGGGTCGTGATAACTCCTGAAGTACCAGGAATAACTGGAGTTGTTCCAGGATTAGCTGTACATGTGTATCCTACTGGACAACCAACTGCTACTGGAGTGACTGTACCACCATTAGCTACGGCTCGTGTAAGAGGACCGAAGAAGCCTGTACCAGGATTTATAATACCCTTTGCAACCTGATAAGCTGCAACGGCTGACTTTGTTTGTGAACCGAAGTAACCCTTTGCAGTACCAGCAGAAATAGCTGGGATACTGTATCCATTTGCCATGAGCCATGTCTGAAGAGCTGAAACATCAGCACCTGTTGAACCAACTGTAAGATTGGCGTTGAAGGTTGTTGACTGTGCTCCTGCGATCGCGACGAAAGCCAAAACGGCTACGCCAGATGCAATAAGAACTTTTTTCATACGTATGATTTTTATAATTATGCACTCTCCTCTTTTTATTAATAAGTTAGAGGCTAATGCAGTTTGATAATAAACTGATAAATCCACTTCCTTCCACCGGACGTTATCGACACGTCAAGCAAAAGGAGTTTGTGGGCGAAACGAAATTGAATAATGATATTGATATATTGACCACAGCTTTTCGACAAACTGCAATCATCAAATTCAAAATTCAAAGAAGAACCTGAACAAACTGAATTGCAAATTCTCTACTCAAAAGTAGATGATCTTGCAACTATTGATTTGTCAAAGGCCTTCCCCATCACAACCATATATTGTTCTCAATAAAGAGAAAAAATAAAGGTATGCTCTGGGACGAATATGCAAAATAAATTTTACACACTCGTTACAAAGCATTATAACGTTAAATTGATACAAGGTGCAAAAACGGCTATGTGGATAACGCAACAAGCGCAAAAATCCTTCAAATTTGGGGCTTTTTGGCTTCTATAGATAACAGGGCTAATAATAGTCGAAAAGGCTAGGAAAGTCAACGATTCAAAGAATATCTACTCCATCTCCTTTCCCCTTCTTTCTTAACAAGACCTTTATCCACCAATTCTATAAGTTCACGTTGAATAGTCTTCTCACTACAATCTTTGATCACTCTAGAAAAGTCCTTTATGGTCAAATTTGATTGAGTAGCAAGGACGGAAAGGATTGATTCTTGTCTTTGTGTTTTCTTGGCCTGACCAGTCAGTTGTCCCTTATTTAATTCTGATTTAGAGGCATTTGTTCCATAAACCGACTCTGACTGTCTTTTAAGACTTTCTGAATTTTTAGAAATACCCGACTTATTACCCAACCTAAACCCTGTTGAAAATAGATCTGGTGTCTTAAAGAAAGCTTCAGAAAGGACATATCCGGCATTTTCCGCACTCTCGGCTAGACGATCACGTAACATACCGACTACGTTATCAATTTCATGAACCAATAGACGATGGTTCATATCAGAAATAAGATTGGAAATCTTGGCTACATTTAACAAAGAAAGTGTCTCCAATGCAGCAGTGAACAAAGATTGTATTACTGCATTCTTATCACCTGGCAATGAATTTGAAGCTGAGAAAGATGAAGACAAAAGGTCAATACCACGATCTCGCAATTCCCACTTTATTGGCTCATTGTCTTTGAGAAGTCCTGACACCAAATACAATGCCGCGGTGATCTTTTCTGTCTTTTTGAAAATATAAATCAGATAGTCTTCTGCAGAGAAAAAACCCAATGACTTCCAGTTAATTGGGTCATTAAACGAAGGTGGAATATTTGTCTCTTTATTGTCCATAATAGGTTTTAAGATGTCTTATAGAAATATAGCCATGTCTTTTATAAAAACCATGCTTTTTTCTGTCTTAGACATGTCTATTATAGTCTTTTAGATATGTAAAGCAAGGCATTATCCACCACACCCGCCAACAATGTGATATTATTACTAGATAAAATAATTACCATGGCAAAGAAAAAAGATTCATTAGAAATCCAAAAGAAAATCCGTTTCTGGGACGAAATGCACGATGAGACTATTCATGTAATATTATCAATTGTTTCATTCCTTATAGTTATACTTACCCTACTAGCTTCATTCTACAAAGCCGGTCCCGTAGGAAATTATTTATTTGAATTTTTACGTAGCCTATTCGGTATCGGTTATTTCTTGATACCAATGATGTTTGCTATGCTCGGCATTTCATTCTTACAAGGATTGAAAAAGAAGTTTGAAATATCAAAAACTATTGGTGCTCTCCTATTTCTTATTTCTGGTCTTGGACTCATCCATGTGATATATGCTGGAGCCGGTGGTATCGTCGGAAGTTTCATCGCCTCACCGATGATCCGTCTCGTACAAGTCTGGGCAACAAGTGCCATCCTTTTCACTATCCTCGTCATTTCCATCATCATGACTTTCAATCTATATTTCACTATAGATGACCTTGCTTTCTGGAGACGTGACAAGAAAAAAGAAAATTCTGAAGAAATGGATGACTACGAAAAGGCTGCTGTTAACAAAGCTGTGGCTGACGCAGAAGATGAAGCCGAAAATATCGCCAACGCAAATCTAGAAAATACAAAGAACGATAAAAATCCACGTACAACTGACGCTGACAAATCTGCAATAAAAGGTAAGAAAAAAGGACTGCTTGATTTCACCGAAGATGAAGAATCCAGTTTTGCCACTTCTGTAATAGTTCCCCATCTCCTTCCCTTCACACCTCCACCACTATCACTCCTAGAAAAAGATCGTGGCAAACCTGAGACTGGTGATATAAAGGCCAATGCAAACATTATAAAAAGGACTCTTCAAAATTTTGGTATCTCCGTAGAGATGGATGAGATTTCTATTGGACCATCTGTCACTCGTTATGCTCTGAAACCTGCTGAGGGTGTCAAACTGTCTCGCATAGTCGGACTAAACAATGACTTGGCATTAGCTTTGGCCGCACACCCTATCCGTATAGAAGCACCTATCCCTGGTAAATCTCTAGTAGGTATAGAAGTACCAAATACCGCCAAGACAACAGTCGGTCTTGCAACTTTGCTTTCTTCTCCAAATTATCAAGAGTCCGAGAAACCACTTCTCATGTCTCTTGGTAAAGACATTACTGGTCAGGCTCATTTCAGCAATCTTGCCAAGGCACCTCACATGCTCATCGCCGGAACAACTGGTTCTGGTAAATCTGTAACCATTCACGCTCTCATAACTTCTCTTTTGTATCGCAACTCTCCAGAAAATCTCAAGTTCATCATGATTGACCCAAAGCGTGTTGAGCTCACTATGTACAACAAAGTACCTCATCTTCTAACTCCGGTTATCACCGATCCAAAGAAAGCTATTCTCGCTTTGAAATGGGCTGCAAAAGAAATGAGCAGAAGATACGACGTCTTGGAACAAAATGCTGCTCGAGATATTGATTCGTATCACAAGTCTGTCCTTGGTCCAGCTTTGGAAAAATACAAGAACGCAGTAGCTAGTAGCTCGAAGCTAGAAGACTCCGAGCTCCAAGCTTCTAGTTCCAAGCTTCCTGAGACAATGCCATACATCGCCATCGTTATAGACGAGCTCGCTGATATCATGCAGACCTATCCTCGTGAATTAGAATCAGCAATTGTCCGCTTGGCTCAGATGAGTCGCGCTATCGGTATTCACCTTGTTATCTCCACACAACGTCCGAGTGTAAACGTCATCACAGGTCTCATCAAAGCCAACATTCCTAGCCGTATTGCTTTGCAAGTATCATCACAGATCGACTCGCGTACTATTTTGGACCAGATGGGTGCCGAAAAACTTCTAGGCGCTGGAGACATGCTCTATCTCGGTGGTGAGATGTCCAAGCCTGTACGCCTACAATCAGCCTATATCTCAGAATCAGAGGTTAAAAGGGTTGTTAAATACCTCATTGAGGAATACAAGGATCAAATCATTGATGAGATCAACCTAACCCCTACCGAAGCTGGTGCTTCAGCCGCTTTTGACTCTATGACTGGCGATTCTCTAGAGGAAGAGGACGATCTTTATGAATCCGCTCGTGAAGCAGTCACCTCTGCCGGTAAAGCTTCTACTTCTTATATTCAAAGGAAGCTTGGTGTTGGCTATTCTCGCGCTGCCAAACTTATGGACATGCTAGAGGAGCGCGGTGTCATAGGACAAGCCAATGGTTCCAAACCAAGAGAGATCATAGGAGTTGGTGCTGGAGTAGAACAGATTGGGGGTGCTACGGAAGTAGACAACGAACCTGTTTAGTGCAAAATTAAAAGTGCTTTTCGTTTGTGTCATTCCCGCGAAGGCGGGAATCCAGGATATAACCACAAAATCCATTTTCAAATAAATTATAATAGACTATTATCTCGTAATAATCCTGGATTCCCGCCTTCGCGGGAATGACAACACAAACTATGCCCCTTTCCCGCACAACCAACCGTCGGCTTCTAAAATTACTTATTGTAATCATCTTCTTTGGTATTATCATCGCCTATGCAATATCAAGGAGTTTTAACTACGTCAGTGGTCCTGAAATAAAAATATTTGAGCCAATAAACGGTTCGACTACCACTTCCCCCACTGTGACTATTCAAGGGCAAGCTCTGCGTGTAAATAAAATTACACTTAATGGGAAACCTATTTCAATAGACGAAAAAGGTTATTGGAAAGAATCTATAATTATCTTCCAAGGTTTAAATAAAATCACCCTTTACGCCGAAGATCAGTTTGGAAGGAATACAAAGGAGGAGCTAGATTTAGTTGGTGAGATATAGTTACTTGCCTTCCCTAAAAATGGTAATATACCCTTATGCCTGCCTTACATTATTAGAGTGGGATCAAAATCCTGCATAACTGAAAAGAATATGTCTTTCAATAAGAAAAATAAAATAAAAGAAGGGGTGCCAGCCGCCTCGACAAGCTCGGGACGAGAAGTAGAAGAAACAGAGAACGAAGTAGTTACAAAAAGCGAAAAGAAAAAATCTTCAGAAAATAGTTCCAAGCAAGATTCAGGGATTCGTGATGCCATGGATGCTATTCGTGCCAAATTTGGCGAGGATAGTATTATGAAACTTGGTGAGAAACCAAAGGTTAATATCAACGCAATTCCAACTGGTTCCCTAGGACTAGATTGGGCTTTGGGTATTGGTGGTATGCCCCGAGGTCGTATCGTAGAAATATTCGGCCCAGAATCATCTGGAAAAACTACTCTAGCTCTACATGTAGTAGCTGAGGCTCAAAAACTTGGTGGTGTCTGTGCTTATATAGATGCCGAACATGCCATGGATCCAGAATACGCTACACGCCTCGGTGTTAAGATTGACGACTTACTCATTTCCCAACCAGATACAGGTGAACAAGCTTTGGATATTGTAGACAGCCTCATCAGAACAAACAAAATGGACGTCGTAGTTATTGACTCCGTTGCAGCTCTTACTCCACGAGCAGAGATTGAGGGTGATATGGGGGCTTTCCATGTTGGAACTCAAGCCAGACTCATGTCCCAAGCTCTACGTAAACTTACAGCTATAGTTGCCCGATCAAAATCTATAGTTATCTTCATCAACCAGATTCGTATGCAAATAGGTGTAATGTTCGGCAATCCAGAGACTACACCAGGCGGTAAAGCTTTGAAATTCTACTCCTCTGTTCGCCTAGATATTCGTCGTATCGCTCAAATCAAAAAAGGTGAAGAGATCATGGGTGGTCGCGTACGTGTCAAAGTAGTAAAAAACAAAGTTGCTGCACCATTCAAACAAACTGAATTTGATCTTATGTACAACGAAGGTATTTCTCAAGAAGGAGAAATCATCGCTCTCGGCGAAAAGTACGAACTCCTACAAAAGTCCGGTTCCTCATACTCTTTTGGAGAAATAAAACTAGGTCGTGGCTATGATGCAACCAGACAATTCCTCAAAGAAAACACCAAAGTCAAAGACGAAATTCTCGCAAAAATAAGAGAAAAATTGAACGCACAATAATTTTGACTCTACTCAATTATTAATCTAATTTAATAGAATTTCCGTACCAGAGATTCTATTGTAAAAACCATGAATAATGATATTATTTTCTGTATGGGAACTCATACTTATGTAGCGAAAATAGAATCTGCGGAAGAAGGTGGCTATATTGCATATTTCCCTTCTTTACCTGGTTGTATCACTGAGGGCGATAGTCTTGAAGAAGTAATAGCAATGGCAAAAGATGCTTTGGCGGGATATCTTGAAGCCAGAAAAGACCTGGGCTGGCCAATTCCAAAGGAGAAAAGATCTATAAGGAAATTTCCAAAGGGATTCACCTTGCCCCTAAGCGTCAAAACGGCTTAAGTGACTTACTTACCATCTCTGACTCCAAAGAAACTCATAAGGGCTTTGGAGAGATGTGGCTTTGTTTTTGACCGCCAACATGGAAGCCATGTCATATTGAAAAATTACGAAAGAAAAGCAACTGCATGCGTACCAAATCATAATAAAGATCTTAAAAAAGAAACTGTCAAAGGAATACTGAAACAAATTGGAATGACCGAGGAAGAACTAAAAAATAACTTGTAATTTGCAATCAACCCCGTCCAATTGACGGGGTTTTGCTTTTTCTTATCATCTCCTATAGAATGGCTCAATCACTAATTAATACAAATATTATGTCCTTACTTGAATATAACGAAGTAACCGAAAAGAAATTCATCGTCCTTGAAGGAGCACCTTACGAGGTTATTACTTCTCACGTCTTTCGTAAACAGCAAAGAAAGCCTGTAAACGCTACCAAGCTAAAGAACCTTTTGACTGGCAAAGTTACCGAGTATTCATTCCACCAATCAGAAAAGATTGAGGAAGCTGAGATAGAAGAAAAGAAGGTCAAATATCTCTACAATAACCGCGGAGAATGGTGGTTTACCGATCCAGAAAATCCAGCTGCTAGATTCAAAGTTGCAGAAGAAATAGTCGGACCTCAAGGCAAATTCCTAAAACCAAATACTATTGTCGGTCAATACCTATTCAAGGAACAATCTATGGGTTTTCGTATGCCTATCACCGCTGAACTCAAAGTTACCGATGCTCCACCAAACGTCAAAGGTGACACTATGACAGGTGGTCAAAAGACCGTTACCCTAGAAACAGGTGCAACCATTAACGTTCCCCTATTCATCAATGAAGGAGAGATTATTCGTATCAATACTGAGACGGAAGAATACAAAGAAAGAGTTGGGAAGTAAAAAACCTTAGTGTAAAGTGCAAAATGAAAAATGCAAAGTTGTAGTTGTTTAGTGAATAGTTAAACTCTTTAACTATTCACTAAAACTTTACACTTTGCATTTCTCACTTTGAACTTATATCCCGTATCTCCACTTTCCTTAAGATGACGATACTATCTCGCAACGTATGGTAGCAAAGCCATGAATCTTGCTCGCTTTACAGCAACACCTAGTTGTCTTTGAAACTTGGCTGAAATGCCAGTCTGTTTTCTGTTCAAGATGCGACCGTGTGGATTGAGGAATTTCTTCAAAATATCCGTATCCTTGTAGTCTACGTACTTGATATTATGTTGGTTAAAATAACATTGTTTTTTCATATAATTTTTGTTTTAAAATGGTATATCGTCTGGATTAATCTCTTCACTTGGATAATCTATCTTGTCCGATGAAGCTGTTGTAGTCTCTGAACCAACTTCTCCGCCTTTACTATTCTCTGTGGCTGGTGATGCAGTCTTTGCTCCAGTAGCTCCACCAGTCTTTGGGCCGAACTGGACACTATCTGCAACAATCTCTGTACGATATTTCTTTTCACCGTTGGTTTCCCAAGACCTAGTCTGTATTCTTCCTTCTATCAAAACCTGTTGACCTTTTTTCAAATACTGACCAGCCAATTCTCCAAGTTTTGCGAAAGCAACAATATTGTGGAATTCCGTAGCTTCTTGTTTACTACCCTCTTTGTCTTTGAAATAACGACTAGTTGCAACACCGAAACTACAAACTTTTGTACCAGATGGCAAGGCTTTTAATTCTGGATCACGAGTCAAATTTCCTATAATGAACGCTTTATTGAGATACATATTTATTCGATTATTATAATAATCTACTTATTTTCTATGCCTCTTTGACCATATCATCTATACTTTTGTCTATCTCTTCAATACTAGCTGGAGCCGCGTCAACTTGAGGAGTTACAGCTGTTTCCAAAACAGCTTTACCATCCTCTGATATCTTGGTGGCAATGAGAGGAGCATGTTTACCCAAGAAAGTATTTTCGCGTACAGTCGTGGTAACGAGCATTCTAATAATAGATGGAACGATCTCGATAGCCTTTTTAATAGCTTCTATAGAACCCGATCCAACTTCGAACTTTACCCAACCAAAATAGGCTTGATCATATTTTTCATAAGATCCTGCTACTGTCTTGCGACGAATAGTATAAGCCAAATTCTGACGATGTGGCATTTCTTCACTTATGATAGAAGCACCAGCATCACTTATAATCTTTTTGATTGCATCTACTTCCCCGTTGATTTTCTCTTCAGGAATAGAAGAAGCGATCAAATACCCTATCTCATAGACCGTCATGCGATCTTCGTGTTTGTCTTGCATAGTTCTTTTTGCAGTCAGTGACCCATTTTTGTAGGACCTTACCCTAGGTAAGGACTAACTGCGATTATTTAATAATATGTAACGAGACTAACACGGAAATGACTATTTTGCAAGGTTTTAAGGCAGGCACGACACCATTGTATCAAACCGAGTTAAAATCCTGATTAAGAAAGGTTAAAGAAATGATGAAGAATTCCTTGGTTACCATAGCCTATCAAGGCGAAAGTGACTTCTATTAGACCTGGCCGAAGTCAAAAAACTTCTTAGCATTATCCATAACCTGTTTTGTGACCACATCCTCACTCTCTCCCCTTATCCTAGCTAGAGTTTTTACGACTTCAATAACATTCACAGGTTCATTTCTCTTACCACGAAAAGGGACTGGTGAGACATAGGGGCAATCGGTTTCCGACATTATTCTATTTAATGGAAGATATTGTATGACCTCGTCATAATTACGAGCAAAAGTTATAACACCAGTAAAAGAAAAATAATAACCAAGATCAAGGAATAATTTGGCATCTTCAATATTTCCTGCAAAAAAATGTAGGTCGCACAACACTTTTGATCTACTCTTAAGTATTTCGTAGGCTTCTCTATAAGCATTTCTATCTTTACCATTACGAATATGTAACATCAAAGGTTTTTTTACTTCATTGGCTATATCTATCATTATTTCAAAAGCTTTGATTTGTTTCTCTCTAGAACCTTCATCCAAATGAAAATAATCCAAACCGCACTCTCCAAGAGCTATGACTTTTGGATCTTTCGCCAACTTCATATACGCATCACGATCTATAGCTTCACCATGTTCGGTAAATCCACTATCAACCCCAAATTCTTGATCATCATGATGAGATTTGCAGGTATGAACTGGGTGCAAACCGACGATAGCATAAACATTGTCGTGTTTATGTGCCAAACCCAAAGCTTTCTTAGAAGTATCGAGTTGTGTACCAACTGCAACCATCGCTACGTCAGCATCTTTTGCGCGTTTGATGACATCTTCTCTATCTGCATCATAAGCGGCAAAATTTATATGTCCATGAATATCAATGTATTTCATATCAAAAATCGTTCGTTATTTTCTCAAAAATAGTGGCGCTTCTGGCATTTTATTATTTTCTGTAAGATCAATGATTTTCTTGGCTGTTTCAGGAAGGATAGGTAAAAGCATAGTAGCGATGAAATTCAATCTAGCCAAAAGTTCCTTGATATCAGCTTCCCCTTCTACTTTGTCAGTTTTTATTTTTTTGAATGGCTGTCGCTCTTGAACAATCTTGTCGGTATTGGAAATGAGTTCCCAAACCGCATTACAAGCATGTTGTAAATCATATTTTTCAAATCCTTCGCGATATTTTTTACCAATATCAATCGCCTCTGCACTCGTTGCCAACTTTTTGGCAACCACGAGGTCATACTTCACACCATTTGCTTCGGCCATTTTCATTGTTCTTGAAACAAGGTTGCCCAAACCGTTGGCCAAATGAGCGTTATAGGCTTCTTTGAATTTTTCCAAAGTAAAAGGACTATCTTCAAAAGGAGAAAGTTCCCTAGCAACATAATATCGCAAAGCATCAGTACCATATTCCTTTACCAATTCCAAAGGATCTACAGTATTACCCAAAGATTTGGACATCTTTATACCACCCTCACCTGTGACGAACCCGTCAATAATAATCTGCTTTGACGGTGGTAACTTTGCTGCCATGAGCATAGCTTGCCACATTGCTGACTGTTGTCGGAGGTTATCCTTACCGCAATATTGTACAGCTCCACCTGTTTCAACCCACCATTTTTTGAATTTCTTTTCATCATCTGGCCAACCAATAGCAGAGACGTAGTTTACCAAAGCGTCAAACCAGACATACATAACCTGAGATTCATCACCCGGTACTGGTATACCCCATGGCATTTTGCTAGCCAATCTAGAGATACTAAAATCTTCCAAACCACGTTCTACGAAAGCTCTGATTTCATTCAGACGAGAATGTGGAATAACGAAATCGTTATTCTTCTCATAGAGATCCATGAGTTGTTTCTGGAATATACTAAAACGGAAAAAGTAATTTTCTTCTTGGATAACTTCCAATTCTTGCAAAGGATGAAGCGGACACTTTCCTTCTACGAGCTCTGATTCGGTTTTTTCCAATTCACAACCAACACAATATTTGATTGAATAATTTTTCTTATAAATAAGTCCATTCTTTTCTACAATTTTCCAAAATTCCTGAGCAGACTTCACATGATGAGCATCTGTTGTGCGAACAAAGTTTACATCTGGCAAAATACCCAGAGTAGGAATCAAATTTTTGAACCTTCCTGCATAATCATCAACATAAGCTTGAGTTTCAACATGTTGTTCTTTGGCCTTACGAAAAATCTTTACTCCATGCTCGTCTGTACCAGTATTGAAGAAAACATCAAAATCAGCCAATTTTTTGGCTCTAGCAACAATATCTGCGCGGATAAGTTCCATAGCGAAACCTATGTGGGGATCGGAGTTGACGTATGGTAAAGTCGTTGTTATATAAAATGGTTTATTCATGTAAGAATTAGTTTACAGTGCAAATGGGATGATGGCAACCCGATGAACTCCGTAACAGAATTGCCTTTTTTGTTACCTGCGAGACTCGCTTCGTTTATTTTCTAAGTAAAATGCTCAGGAATTACGGAGGACTAATTGTCCTCTCGTAATTCCAAGGACATTCGCATTTTACTAAGAAACTAAAACTGCGCTCAGACAAGTTCTCGGTAACAAAAAAGACAATTCTGTTACGGAGTTCAAATACTAAAAAATAAAAGTGACGAGTTTTTCGTCACTTTTTTGTATGAGCAAATGATTACTCAGTAGCAACAGGTTCGGTAACAGCAAGCTCGGCAGCAAAATGCTTCTGATATGCCGCAAAAATTTCTCTTGGATCATGATCATGATCTAATTCCAATACTTCCCCTGACAAGCCAGTGTGCATAAACGTTATTGCCCACTCATTCAAATTTGAAGAAATAATAAAAACCGCTCTCTCTGGCTCTGATTTCGCTATTAGGAGAAAACTTTGTTTCTGTTCAAGACTCCATTTATCAGAACTCTCTACAAGCCATCTCAAAAATTCTGCATTCATCGGTAACTCCTTTTTATATTAAACCGTCAGTTGATATGTACTATTCAAGCATAAGATATAACAACTTATTACCGCTGTCAAATTCTTAGAATGTTTTTACCAAGCAAAACTCTTTCATCAAACAGCTCTTGTTGAGACAACATTAAGCAAACTTAAAATATTTCCTGAATTCTTCACTATCTTTGAATCTGCCGACCAAAGCCATATTC
>Ga0172379_10003895_pt1 | contig 22976 bp, 21 predicted proteins | sample GrowelOW334metaG_FD_119756 | JGI IMG/M metagenome (GOLD analysis project Ga0172379, IMG submission 119756) | Groundwater microbial communities from an aquifer near a municipal landfill in Southern Ontario, Canada - Groundwater well OW334 metaG | ecosystem: Environmental > Aquatic > Deep... | reverse complement strand
TGCCATGACCACGCCCGATTATATTCAGGCCATGAAAAAAGCCATTGGCTTTATAACGGATGAAGGAGGAGTAACCTGCCATGCGGCCATTATTTCCCGCGAGATGAATAAACCCTGTATAATTGGTACCAAAATCGCTACTAAAATTTTGCATGACGGCGATTTAGTGGAAGTTGATGCGGATAAGGGGATTGTAAAGATAATAAAATAATAAATAACATGTTTACCAAAATTTTTAAACAACTTTCTTATAAAGACGCGGGCGAGGCTGGAGGTAAGGGAGCTAACTTAGGGGAGATGACAAAAACCAAAATGCCTGTTCCGCCCGGGTTTGTGGTTTTAGCCGCGGCTTTCGATCGGTTTTTAGAAGAAACCGACTTAGGCGTTGACGTAGCGGCGATTTTAAAGAAAGTAAATTATAAAGATATAAATTCGGTAGATAAGGCGTCAAATGTTATCCGCGGTTTAATCCATGATCAGGCTATGCCGGACGACATAAAAAAAGAAATTTTAGCGGAATATTATAAATTAAGAGGAAAACCTCACCCCCGCCCTCTCCTTAGCAAAGAGAGGGAGTTCTTCGTGGCCGTGCGCTCGTCGGCTACGGCCGAAGATTCGTCCGTGGCTTCCTGGGCCGGAGAATTAGAAACTTATTTAGATACAACCAAAAAAGATTTAATAGAAAATGTTAAAAAATGTTGGTCATCGCTTTTTACGCCGCGAGCGATTTTTTATCGTCATGAAAAAAAATTATTAAAAACCAAAGTTAGCGTAGCCGTGGTTATCCAACATATGATAGAGTCGGAAATTTCCGGCATCGCTTTTACCGTGCACCCGGTGACCAAAGATAAAAATCAGATGATTATTGAAGCCGGCTGGGGGCTAGGCGAAGCCATAGTGTCAGGCCAAATAACACCGGACGCCTATGTTATTGACAAACAAAATTTATCAATAATGGATATAAATATTGCTAAGCAGAAAATAATGATAATTAGAAAAACCGGCGGTGGAATTAAGCGCGCGGTTGTGCCAAAAGCTAAACAGGAAAAACAAAAACTAAATGGCAAACAGATTATTGAATTAACTAAAATTTGTGCTAATATAGAGAAGCATTATAAAAAGCCGCAAGATATAGAATGGGCTTTTGCTCGCGGTAAATTTTATATTACTCAATCCAGGCCGATAACGACGCTATAAATATTAATTTATGAAACAAAAAACTTGCTTAATCGGCGGCAGCGGCTTAATGTCGTCGGATTTATTTAACGATTTTAAGCCGGTAAAAATAAAAAATAAATACGGGCGGGCGGTTATTTACCGCCGCGAAGAAGTTTTTTTTATTCAGCGGCATCAGGGGAATTTACCGCCGCAGCGGATTAATTTCAAAGCATACTTTAAGGCTTTGGCCGATTACGGCGTTAAAAAAATTATTTCTTTCAACTCGGCCGGCAGTTTGAAAAAAAGCGTAAAAGCGCCCGGATTTTTAATACCCCATGACTTTATCAGTTTAAACGGCAATCAGACTTTTTTTAACGATAAAATCGTCCACACCACGCCGGTTTTTTCTCAAGAATTAAGAGAGTTGTTAATAAAAATTTGCGGACAGATAAATTTGCCTATTTATAAAAAAGGAGTGTATTTACAGGCGGCCGGGCCGAGGTTTGAAACCGCGGCTGAAATAAAAATGTTTTCTAAATTCGCCGACGTGGTCGGCATGACCTTAGCTTCAGAGGTTATTTTAGCCGCGGAAATCGGCTTGCCAATCGCCGCCGTTAGTTCAATTGATAATTACGCGAACGGCGTTTCCGGGCATCTAGATTATAAAACCGGCGCGCTGAACAATTTAAAAACAGTTGAAAGTATAGTGAAAAAATTATTATAAAATTATAAGGAAATGCCGCGCCCGCTAACGCCTAAGCGTAGCGATGGCGGGCGGGGATTCCCGCCTGCCTACCGGATAGGCAGGCCTACGCGGGAATGACAAGTATATAACATGCAAAGTATAAAAATAGATGTAAATAAAATTGTTCAGGAGGAGATAAGCTTGATTGCGGATTATTTAAAGCGCGGGCAAGTATTAGCGTATCCGACCGATACGATTTATGGGCTAGGTTGCGACGCGCTAAACGCCGAAGCCATAAAAAGAATAAATAAAATTAAGGGCGAGAAAAGAGCTAAGCCATTGCTTATTTTAATTAGCGATTTTGAGATGCTAAAAAAATATTGCTTTGTGAATTTAGAGCAGATGGAATATTTAAAGGATATTTGGGAAAGACCTCACCCTAGCTTCTCCTTAGCAAGGAGAGGAGTTTTAGGGCCGGTTACCGTAATTTTAAAAAGACGGCCGAATTTACCGGTTGAATTAACCGGCGGCTTAAACAGCATCGGCGTCAGATTGCCAGATAATGATTTTTTGATTAAAATAATCAATGGGGTCGGCCTGCCGATTGTCTCTACCAGTCTAAATAAAAAAGGAGAAAAGCCGCTGACCAATGTAAAAAATCTAGATAAGCATTTTAAATATTTCCCGGATTTAGTAATTGACGCCGGAGAATGCAAAAGAACCAAGCCGTCAAGGCTAGTAGATATTAGGGATATTAAAAATATAAAAGTTTTGAGAAAATAATAAAATCCCCCCTAACCCCCTTTGTTAAAGGGGGTAATAAATATGTTAATCGATACCCACGCGCATATAAATTTTAACGCCTTTAAAGACGACGCCGACGAGGTGATACGCCGCTCTTTAGCTAATGATACTTTTATGATTTTAGTCGGCGCGGAAACAAAAACTTCCAAGCGCGCTTTAGAGTACGCCAATAAATACGAGAAGGGTGTTTATGCCGCGGTCGGATTGCACCCTATGCATACGCACGAGCAGGAAGCCCGAGGAGATGATTATGATTTTACTACGCGCGAGGAAGAATTCAGCTATGACGTTTATGAAAAATTAGCGCAGTTTAAAAAAGTGGTGGCCGTAGGCGAAATCGGTTTGGATTATTATCATGTTGACGTAAAATCCGATCTGGCCGCGGTTAAGCAGAAGCAAAAAGAAGTTTTTTTGCGCCAGCTTGAATTAGCCGATAATTTAAAATTGCCGGTTATCATCCACTGCCGCCAGGCGCATGATGATATGCTGGAAATTTTAAAAACTTTTAAAAAGGACCATAAAGCCAGCCTGCCTAAAGATAAGGCTTGGGGCGTAATGCATTGTTTCTCCGGCGACGAAGAATTGGCTTGGCAATATTTTAGCTTAGGCTTAAATATTTCTTTTACCGGGCTGATAACTTTTTCCGCCAAATGGGATGATTTAATCCGGCGCATACCTAATGATAAATTTATGGTTGAAACCGACTGCCCTTTTATGACGCCGGAGCCGTTTCGCGGCCAGCGCAATGAGCCATTGTTAGTTAAAAAAGTGGCGGAAAGAATCGCGGAGATTAAGAATTTAAGCTTTGAAAGAATAGCTGAAATTAGCACAAATAACGCTAGAAAAATTTTTAATATTTAGCCTATAGCCAGATTTTTAACCGGGTTGGCCTCGTTAAATAAATTCGCGAACGAATTTTCGCAAAAGCGGATTTCGCGGGGTTGACTATTTTTCAATTTTGCTGTATAAAATAAGTGGGCAACTGTTTATAAATAGAAAAAATTCAAGGACGGCATCGCCCTTGAATATTTTCTAGAATTTTTAAAAACTTTTTCAAAAAAAGTTTTTAATATTTTCAAAAAATATAATGTATCAAGTTAAAATTTAATAGCGAGCCAAGCTCTTCGGCCATTAAATTTTAACTTGATAAAGCAAATATGGCGGAGGAGACAAATCCGGAAAAGCCAGCCGGGAGAAAATTAAGCCAAGCGGCCTGGTGGCAGCCGGCGGTAATGATAGTTTCCAGATTATCGGTTTGGATAGCCGCGCCGATAATTATCGCCCTGTATCTTGGCAAATGGCTTGATAAGAAATATGACAGCGCGCCCAAACTGCTATTACTTTGCATCGGCATCGCTTTTATCGCCTCAATGGCCGGTTTGATAAAAAATACCATCGCCGAGTATAAAAAAATCAGCGAGTTAGGTAAAAGCGGAGAGTCGGATAAAAATAAATAATTAAATAAATTTATCTAAAATTTTGGATATAAAAACCCAATTTTTTTGTTTTATTATCTTATGATATTGCCGCCAGCGGCCGCTGAAACTGAAATTCAGGCAACGCCTTCCGAGATTTACCCCGTTAAATCCGGCGAAGCCGGAGCTCACAGCAGCGAACAATTTAACGAGATAAAGACGGAGAGCACTTTATTCTCCGAGCAGATTTTTAAATTCCATAATTTCCCCATAACCAATTCTCTGCTTAATACTTGGCTGGTAGTTTTATTGGTGGTTATTTTCGGCTTATTTTTAAGATCAAGAATCAAGCTTGTGCCCAAAGGCGTTCAGAACGCGGTGGAGGCGGTTATAGAAATGCTTTTAGACATATTTGATTCGGTAACCGGTTCGCGGCCGAAGACTTTAAAATATTTTCCTTTTGTCTTAAGTTTTTTCGTTTTTATTTTATTGAATAATTGGCTCGGTCTTTTGCCCGGTGTCGGTTCAATCGGGCAAGTAGCGGCCGAACATGGCGAAAAAGTTTTTATTCCTTTTTTCCGCGGCGGCACGGCTGATTTAAATACCACTTTAGCCCTAGCCATTATCGGCGTGGTTTTCAGCCATATTTTTTCCGTAATCGCTTTAGGCTTTTGGAAATATATAAATAAATTCATAAATATCAAAGCCCTGCTGGAAATACCCAAGAAAGTCATTAAGGATCCGGCGATTATTTTCGTCAACCCGATTAAAGTATTCGTCGGCTTGATAGAAATCGTCGGCGAAGCGGCCAAAGTCGCCAGCCTGTCCTTTCGTCTTTTCGGCAATATTTTCGCCGGCGAAGTATTGCTCGCCTCCATGTCGGCCTTATTGGCTTTCGGTTTGCCCATTCCCTTTATGTTTTTAGAAATAATCGTCGGCTTAGTCCAAGCTTTTATTTTCGCGGTTTTGATTTTAGCATATTTATCTATGAACACGGTAGAAGAGGAGCATTAGACAATATTAGAGTATAGGCTGCGACATTTGATAGTTGGCCTGAATTTAAAAAATTTTCTACTGCGGAACTCGCTTCGCTGCCGCGAAGCTCAAACAGTCCTCGCACGAAAATTTTACAAATTCAGGCCAACTAATAGTTAAATTATAAATAATTTAAAAGTAATATCGTTACGTTTAAGGCGTTGCGAGTTACGAGAATAAATCTATGGACACAGTAATGTTAGCTAAGGCTTTAGCCATCGGCATCGGTTCAATCGCGCCGGCTTTAAGCATCGGCATGATCGGAGCCAAGGCCATGGAAGCCATCGGCCGCAACCCGGAAGCAGCCGGTAAGATTTTAGTCCCCATGCTTTTGGCCGCCGCTTTCGCTGAAGCGGTTGCCATTTATGCCCTGGTCATTGCCTTTAGCATTAAGTAATTTTAGTGGTTTTACGGACTGCTCCGGCTAAATTAATCGGGGCAGTGGTGAAATTATTAATTGTATAAACATAATATATATGGAAAATTTGATAGAAACATTCCACATTGACGTTAAATTGATAATCGCGCAGATGGTTAATTTTGCCATTGTGTTCGCGGTTTTGTATTGGTTTGCTTTTAAGCCCATAGCCCGCGTTATGGCCGAGAGAACGGCTAAAATTGAAAAAGGGCTTTTAGACGCGAAAAAAGTTGAAGAAAAATTAAGCGAGACGCAGGCGGAATTCAATAAAGCCATGGTTCTAGCCAAGCAGCAAGCCAATATTATTTTAGAGAAAGCCGCGGTTGACGCCGACGCGCGTAAACAGGAGATGATCGCGCGCGCCAAAGAAGAAATCGGGGCGATTATCAACCAGGAAAAACAGAAAATGCAGACAGAAAAAGAAATTACTTTAAAAGAAATAAAGAAAGAAGCGGCGGATTTGGTTATTGCGGCGGTGGAGAAGATTTTAGGCGAAAAAATTGATGAAAAAAAAGATAGGGAAATGATTAAAAAAATGATAAGGTAAATATGAGAATAAAGCCGAAACAATTAGCTTTAAGCTTATACGAATCAGTGGACGGAAAATCGCCCAGCCAGGTTAAGGCGGTTATTGCCAAATTCATTGAACTTTTAGCCGAGAAAAATATGCTGGCTAAAGAGGATAAGATTATAGCCCAGTTTATAAAAATTTGGAATGAAAAACGCGGCATCATAGAAGCCGAAGCCGCGGGCGCCAATAAGCTGGACAAAGCGAATATTAAATTATTAGAAAATTATATCATTAAACTTTCCGGCGCCAAGGAAGTTTTAATAAGCGAAAAAATTGATAAGAATATTTTAGGCGGAGTGATAGTGAGATATGGCGATAAGATAATTGACGGGAGCCTGAAAACGCAGTTAGAGGAATTAAAAAGTAAATTAGTTAAATAATTTTCAATTTTCAATTTTCAATTTTCAAACAATTTTTAATGAATTAATTTTCAATTGTTTAGAAATTAGAAATTAAAATTAGAAATTCTAAATATTATGAGTTCTACCAAAGATTTTATCGTTGAGCAGCTTAAAGAGCAGATTTCCGGCTTTAAGGCCGGGATTAAGCATGAAACCGTCGGCCGGGTGATTGAAATCGGCGACGGCATAGCTCGCGTTGAAGGCATTTCCGAAGCCATGATGTCGGAGATGTTGGAATTTTCCCCCTCCGCTAAAGCTACGGGGGACAAAAAAACAGCCAGCGGCTCTGTCTACGGCATGGCCCTGAATTTGGAAGAAGACCGCGTGGGCGCGATTATTTTGGGCGATTATCTCGGCATTAAAGAAGGCGATGAAGTTAAATGCTTAAATAAAATTTTAGAGGTGCCGGTTGGCAATGGCATAATCGGCCGCGTAGTTAATCCTTTAGGCGCGCCGCTGGACGGCAAAGGCGAGATTCAAGCGGATAAATTTTATCCGGTGGAAAAAATCGCTCCGGGCGTAATTACCCGCGAATCGGTCAGACAGCCGGTGCAAACCGGCATTAAAGCCATTGACGCGATTATTCCGATCGGCCGCGGCCAAAGGGAGTTGATTATCGGCGACCGCCAGATCGGCAAGAGCGCTATCGCCATTGACGCCATCATCAACCAAAAAGGCCAGAATATGAAATGTATTTATGTGGCCATTGGACAGAAAGAATCTAAAGTGGCGGGCATTGTGGCTAAGCTTGAGCAAGCCGGCGCGCTAGCTTATACTACCGTGGTTTTAGCCGGCGCCAGCGACCCGGCGTCACTTTTGTATATCGCGCCTTACGCCGGCTGCGCCATGGCCGAATACTTTTTAGATAAAGGCGAGGATGTTTTAATAGTTTATGATGATTTATCAAAGCACGCGGTGGCTTATCGGGAAATTTCTCTGCTACTGCGCCGTCCGCCAGGAAGAGAAGCTTATCCGGGCGACGTTTTTTATCTGCATTCTCGGCTTTTAGAGCGCGCCTGCAAGCTAAATCAAGAATACGGCGGCGGCTCAATCACGGCTTTGCCGATTATTGAAACTCAATCCGGCGATATGTCGGCTTATATTCCGACCAACGTTATTTCCATAACCGACGGCCAAATTTATTTAATGCCCGAGCTGTTTTATCAAGGCAGCCGTCCGGCTATTGACGCCGGCCTATCGGTTTCCCGCGTCGGTTCAAGCGCCCAGATTAAAGCCATGAAGAAAGTAGCCGGAAAAATGAAATTAGAAGCCGCCCAGTTTAGAGAATTAGCCGCTTTCGCCCAATTCGGTTCGGAGCTGGATAAAGATACTAAGGCGAAGCTGGAACGCGGCAAAAGGCTGCAGGAAATATTCAAGCAAGACCAGTATTCGCCGGTCTCTGTAGCCAACCAGATTTTAATTTTTTTCGCCCTGATTAACGGCTTAACCGATGACGTGCCGGTAGAAAAAATTTCCGACTTTGAGGCCGGCTTGTATAAATACGCGGCCAGCTCTGGGGCAAAGATTTTAAAAGATATTTCTGAAAAGAAAGACTTAGATGAAAAATTAGAAGCGGAGATGAAGAGCTTAATTATGGATTATAAAAATAATTTGGATTATTTGATAAAATAATATGCCATCAGGCCGAGATATAAAAAACAGAATAAAATCCATCGGCAATACCAAAAAAATCACCAAGGCCATGGAAATGGTGGCGGCGTCAAAAATGCGCAAAGCCATTGAAGCCGTGCTGCGTACCAGGACTTACGCTAATTTAAGCTGGCTGACGGTTTTGAATTTGTCCCGGTCGGCAAACAGCAATAATCAGCCGCTGCACCAGCTTTTAACTCCAAGGAAAGAAATCAAGAAAGTCGGCATTATTTTAATTACTTCCAACCGCGGGCTGTGCGGTGGTTTTAACGCGGCGATTATCAATAAAGTGCACGAGTCAATTAAAAAATATCAAACCATGGGCGAGCAGACGATAATAGAAGCGGAATTTATTTTAGTCGGTAAAAAGGGCGCGGCCATCAGCCGCCACGGCCAAACGATTACGGCTGATTTCCCCAAGCTTGATTTAGCCAGCGAGGTCAACGAAATCGTGCCGGTAGCCAATTTAGTTATCGGCGAATATTTAAGCGGCCAGTATGATAAAGTTATGGTGGCTTATACGGATTTTGTCAGCTCGTCAAAGCAAATTCCCAGAGTTAAGCAAATTTTGCCCATAGAAATTGATAAAATTGACGATGCTTTGGGCATAGTTGGCGAAGACACCAGGCTTGGCTTGGATAAAGAATTCGTAGAACAGAAGGAAAAGAAATATTTGCAAAGCGGACAATTTAATTATGAATATGTTTTTGAACCCAGCCCGGAAGAAGTTTTGGACCAGATGCTGCCCCGTTTGATTGAAATCCAGCTTTATCAGGCGCTCTTAGAGTCTAACGCCTCCGAACATTCGGCGCGCATGGCGGCCATGCATCAGGCCACGGACGCGGCCGGGGACATGGTGAATGAATTGACCTTATCATACAATAAAGCCAGACAAGCCAGCATTACGGCGGAAATAGCGGAAATTAGCGCGGGAGCGAATGCTTTAGCGGAATAAATAATTTATAATTCAAACTTAAATAATATGAGTGAAAAAATAATTAAGCAAGGAACGGTCAAGCAAGTCATCGGCGCGGTCGTGGACGTGCAGTTTTCAGGCGGCCTGCCGGAAATTTATACGGCTTTGGAAATCAATAACCATGGCCAAAAATTAGTTTTAGAAACCCAGCAGCACTTAGGCGGCAATACGGTCAGGGCTATCGCCATGGGCACAACCGACGGGCTAAAACGCGGCGATTTAGTCGTGAATACCGGAGATAATATTTCCGTACCGGTCGGCGAGGAAACTTTGGGCCGGATTTTTAATGTTTTAGGCCAGACGGTTGACGGCGGCGAAAACGTGAAAACCGCCAAAAGATATCCGATCCACCGCGGCGCGCCGGAATTCGTGTCGCAATCTACTAAAACCGAAATTTTAGAAACCGGCATTAAAGTCATTGATTTAATCTGCCCGATTTTAAAAGGCGGCAAGGTCGGCTTGTTCGGCGGCGCCGGAGTCGGCAAAACCGTGGTAATCCAAGAGCTTATAAATAATATCGCTAAAGCGCATGGCGGAGTTTCGGTTTTCGCCGGCGTTGGCGAAAGGACGCGCGAAGGCAATGATCTTTACAAGGAAATGAAAGACGCTAAAGTATTGGACAAATTAGCCATGGTTTTCGGGCAGATGAATGAACCGCCGGGAGCCCGCGCCCGCGTAGCTTTATCCGGTTTAGCTATCGCCGAATATTTCCGCGATGAAAAAAATAAAGATGTTTTATTTTTTATTGATAATATTTTTAGATTTACCCAGGCCGGCTCGGAAGTTTCAGCTTTGCTCGGTCGCATGCCGAGCGCCGTGGGCTATCAGCCGACTCTAGCCACCGAAATGGGCGAGCTACAGGAGCGCATAACTTCAACCGATAAAGGTTCAATCACTTCCATCCAGGCCGTCTACGTGCCGGCTGATGATTTAACCGATCCGGCGCCGGCCACGACTTTCGGCCACCTTGATTCCACGGTCGTTTTATCCCGCGGCTTATCCGAATTAGGCATTTATCCGGCCGTGGATCCTTTAGATTCTTCATCGGTTATTCTAGATCCGAAGATTGTCGGCCAAGGCCATTATGATATTGCCCGAGGCGTGCAGAAAGTATTGCAAAGATACAAAGATCTGCAGGATATTATCGCTATTTTAGGCATGGAAGAATTATCGGCTGAAGATAAAATTACCGTGGCGCGCGCCAGAAAAATACAAAGATTTTTATCCCAGCCGTTCGCCGTGGCGGAAACTTTTACCGGGCATCCGGGGAAATATGTTAAGCTGGCCGAGACTATCCGCGGTTTTAAAGAGATTCTCGCCGGCGAACATGACTCTAAGAGCGAAGGCGATTTTTATATGAAAGGCGGGATTGAAGAAGTGGGGAAATAGCATTTGCTGTCATTCCGGCCTCCGAGCCGCCCCGCAAAATGCGGGGTGGATTGCGGGTCGGAGCCCGCAATGACAATAAGTTTATGACAATAAATATATGGACAATAAATTCATAAAATTTGAAATCGTCACTCCGGAGCGCGTGGTTTTGCGCGAAGAAATAACGCAAATTACCGTACCGACCAAAGTCGGGGAGATTACGGTTTTGCCTAACCATATTCCGCTGGTATCAAGCCTTCAGCCGGGAGTGGTTCATGTTAAAAAGAAAAATGGCGAAGAAGAAATTATGTCGATTTCCGGAGGGTTTTTAGAAGTTTTAAAAGACAAGGTGGTGATTTTAGCCGATACGGCCGAGCGCGCCGAAGAGATTGATCTGGGTCGGGTTGAAGAAGCTCGCAAAAGGGCCGTCGAGCTTAAAGAAAAAGCGCGCCGCGGCGAAAACGTTGATTTCGTTGAAGTCAACGCCGCCATAGAGCGAGAATTAGCCAGAACCAAGGCGATTAAAAGATGGCGGAAAATTAAAAATATTGAATAAAAATAAATTATAATAAAATGGGACAAAATAATATAATAGAAGGGGGAGAAACAATTATGAATAACGAGCAAACCAAAAGCCACGCCGAAGAGGCACAAAACCTTTGGGAAGAATCAGAAAAATTGGAATTTATTAGGGGGTTAAAGGCCGGGAAGAGCGTGGCGGAAATAATGAGCCAGCTTGATACGGCTGAAGCTTTTGCCGAAAAATCCGAGGTGGCAGGTTGTAGTGACGGTAGAATCTGCGACGAGGATGAACATCGCCTGGGCACAGCCGGGAATGGTATTCTTCTTTTTTTTGATTCCATGTTCGACAAGAGTAAAGATCAAACTAAACTGGAAAAGTTTATTCTCGCCAATAAGGGCAAGATAAAAAAAGTAAAGAGCCATGATCACTGCGGCGCCGCGAAAATAAAGTTTGATTTGATGCAGGCGGCTGGCGAAAAGCTGCCTGAAGGCGTTAATACTTCGGACGAGCTGGGCATCTACTACAGCCAAGAGCTAGCCAGAAGGCTAGGGGCGGAGTATGAGCATACCAAAATGCTTAACACTATGCATAACGAACGGGCGATTTACCTTGACGGTACGGGCAAGTTTAATCCGTCGGCTTTGCCGGAATTGCCGGCCGGCTTTATGTGCAGCGGTCCGGATCTTGGTTTTAATCCAAAAGATCAGGAAGTTGAGCTGGTTACACTGGCCAAAATTCCTTTAGGCGACCATGGTTTTGGCGAAAGGTTTGATAAAGACAATCCTTTCTATATCGTGGTTTCGGCTAATAATCAAAAGCAGCTTGATGAGTTAAAAGAAATCGCCGAGCGAGCGGCTAGCCAATTTAACGGCAAGATTAAAGTTGATGGCTTCATAGTTGAATAAATAGTTGAATAATTTTGTTTCACCTTAATTCCGCGGGCGTAAGTTCGCGGATTTTTTATTGACAAATTCCGATAGTTTTGTATAATATATTATTCAGATAAAGGAAAGCTTTTTTAAAAATAAATTAAAATTCAAAAATGGAAGGAGATGGTCATGAAAAGAATTCTGGCGGTTTTGGCGGTTGTGTTTTTGTCTATTGTTTTTGTTATTTTGCCGGCGGAAGCGAAGGAGGAGGTGTCGTTAGAAAACGGCACGCTTATCATTACCGAAATAAAAGAAATAAAAAGAATTCCCAACGTGCCTAAAGGACTCTCACCGGAAGACGCAGACAGACTTGTAAAAGGTAGCTTCGGCGATAAAATCGTGGTTAAAGGAAAAAAAGAAAAAACAACATTTATTTTTAGCTTTCCTGTCCAAGTAAAAAGGGAATACTCGGACAGTGCGATAAGCTACGGACCGGCAACTGGATGGAGCAGTTCAAAAATTCCTCGAACCGAAATAAAATCTGATTTTATTTTAAGCAATGTCCTTTTAATGTCTGCGATTTTTATTTTAACAGTAAGCATAATTAATCGCTTGTCAATAGGAATGAAAATTCGTAATCTTTTTTTATTTTACGGCTGCTTACTTGCTATAGTTATAATAGAGACGGCCATTGCTGCTATTGACTCGTTTCTTACTAGTATAGGTATAGTGGCGGTTATTGGCGTGTTTCTTGGCTGGTTAGCTGGCACGATTGAAAACAAGATGCCGAGCAGGCTACTGATGGGGTCAACAGGCGTGTTGGTAGGTTTATCTGCAAACGTGTTTCTATCCGAAAGATACGAAGCGCCAGTAATTTATTTTGTATTCTTAGCTGCTGCTTGCTTGGTATCTCTGGTGATAGCTTATGCCGGCAGTTTTATAAAAAAAAGACTTCAATCTCAGACGTCGCCAAAATAGACGAAAAGGCGTCGTTGAAAACAAAACGCAAAGGGCGGAGAAAATTTTATTCTCCAGCCCTTTTTATTTTTTAAATTAGCTGGTTAAAGTAAAAACGTTTTTATGGCTTACCTCCGGATTCTCGCCTGCGCGGGAATGACAGGTAATTTTTTATTAAAAATTAGCTGAAAATTTAAATACTTGACAACAGTTGATTGAGCGGTTAAAATACAATAATAGATTAGCACTCTAGCTAGGCAAGTGCTAAATTCAATTAAAAATTACGAATTATCAATTGCGAATTTTTAATAAATAATAATTAATAAACTCTAGCGCGCATACTCCTGGATTCCCGCCTGCGCGGGAATGACAAAAAGAGCAGTTATGCGCTATGAGTTATAAGATTTATGAAGCTAAAACCTTTGCATGACCATATTGTGGTCAAGCCGATCAGTGAAAACGAAATTACCAAGTCCGGCATTGTCTTGCCCGACACCATAGATAAAGAAAAGCCGGAAAAAGGCGAAGTCGTGGCCGTGGGCGATGGCAAGTTATTGGATAACGGCCAAAGAGCGCCGATGAGCGTTAAGGTCGGGGATAAAGTTATGTTTAAAAAATATTCTCCGGATGAAATAAAAGTTGACGGCGTGGAATATCTAATCATCAGTGAGGGGGATATATTGGGAATACTAGAATAATTAATAATTAAACTTTTTGTTGCGAGTAATTGTCTTTTTCTGTCATTCCGGCCTACGAGCCGGAATCCAGGCTTAGACGATGCGAACAAGTTTCTGGATTGCGGGTCAAGCCCGCAATGACAAAGAGGTTATGCTCCTCGCAATGATAAATAAAAACAATATGGCAAAACAAATTATTTACGATGAAAAAGCCAGAGGCGCTTTAAAAAGGGGCGTTGACCAATTAGCCAACGCGGTTAAAGTTACGCTCGGGCCGAAAGGGCGAAACGTCGTCATAGAAAAAAGCTATGGCTCTCCGACCATTACTAAAGACGGCGTGACCGTGGCCAAAGAGATTGAACTTGAAGACAAGTTTGAAAATATCGGCGCCGCGCTGGTAAAAGAAGTTGCCTCTAAAACCAACGATGTGGCCGGCGACGGCACGACTACGGCGACGATTTTAGCCCAAGCCATGATTACTGAAGGTTTAAAAATGGTGTCTAGCGGCATCAGCCCAATTGAACTTAGAATTGGCATTGAAGATAAGGTAGCCGAAGTTGTAGCCAATTTAAAGAAAATGAGCAAAACCATTAAGACTAAAGAAGAAATCGCTCAAGTAGCTTCAATTTCAGCTAATGATTCCGAGATCGGCAATATTATCGCCGAAGCCATGGAAGCGGTAGGCAAAGACGGCGTGATTACGGTTGAAGAAGGCCAGTCTTTCGGCGTAGTTAAGGAAGTGGTTGAAGGCATGCAGTTTGACAAGGGCTATGTTTCGCCTTACATGATTACCAATACCGAATCAATGAAAGCCGAATTTAATGAGCCGCATATTTTAATTACTGATAAAAAAATCGCTTCCATCCAGGAAATTTTACCGCTCTTAGAAAAAATGGCGCAAGCCGGCAAAAAAGATTTGGTGATTATCGCCGATGAAATTGAGGGCGAGGCTTTGGCCACTTTCGTGGTTAATAAATTGCGCGGCACCTTTAACGTTTTAGGCATTAAAGCGCCGGGTTTCGGCGATCGCCGCAAAGCCCTGCTAGAAGATATCGCCATTTTAACCGGCGGTAAGTTTATTACCGAAGAAGTTGGTTTGAAATTAGAAAAAGCGGAAATCGCTGATTTAGGCAGCGCGCGAAAAGTCGTGGCCTCTAAAGAAGACACGGTTATAGTTCTAGGCAAAGGCTCGGCCGAGGCGATTAAAAATCGCGTAGCGCAAATCAGAAAAGAGTTAGAAGTGACTGATTCGGATTATGATAAAGAAAAATTGCAAGAACGGCTGGCTAAACTTTCCGGCGGCGTAGCGGTTATAAAAGTTGGCGCGGCCACGGAAACCGAAATGAAAGAAAAGAAAGACCGGATTGAAGACGCTTTAAACGCGACTCGCGCGGCTATAGCCGAAGGCGTAGTGGCCGGAGGCGGTTTAGCTTTAGCGCAAGCCGGCAATGCTTTTAACGAGTTAACCGATAAAAAAGAAGATACGCCCGGCGCGCGCTTAGTGGACACGGCAATTCTAGAACCGATTAAGCAAATCGCGGCTAACGCGGGCAAAGACGGCTCGCTAGTCTTATATAATATTATTAAAGAATATAAAGCCGGCAACAAGAATTTAGGCTATAATGCTATGGCGGATAAATTTGAAGATATGTTCGCGGCCGGCATTGTTGACCCGACTAAAGTCGTGCGCTCGGCTTTAGAGCACGCGGCTAGCGCGGCGGTTATGTTTTTAACCACCGAAGCGGTTATCGCCGAAAAACCGGAAAGCAAAGAATGCGGCCATACCGGCGGCGGCATGCCCGGCGGCATGGATCCGTCAATGATGGGGATGTAGTCACCAGCCAAGGCCTCGGACTATAAATAAAAATAAAATTTATAATATTTAAATAGGACAGTTTAATAAACTGCCCTATTTTTATTATTGAAATTCATTTAATCTTTCCGCTCCGCTCGGGCCGCTTTTTTATTGTCATTTAAAATATTTTTGTATGCTTTTTCTTAAATTTTACATTCGTGGCGCTTCGCTAGGACTTACTTTTTATGACTAAAAAGTAAGCAAAAAGTCTCGGGGGTTTCCGATTGGCTATCTCGTTGATTAATCTTATCTCTGTAAGCCTTGGCGCCAACTCCAACCCCCGAACCCCCAAGTGATTTTTAATTGTATTTTAAGAAGAGCTTAAATAATTTAGTTTGCTCTAATTTCAGCGATGATTTATAATGTAAGCATAAAACTAGTTTGACCAATATGGAATTAAACAAACAGCCAATCAGCATAAATATAACCAGCGGAACAATAATTAAAACTATCGCTATTTTTGTTTTGCTGTACTTTTTATATTTAATCAGCGATATTTTAGTAATCTTTTTTGTTTCTTTGGTATTTTCCAGCGCCCTTGACCCTTGGGTTGATAAGCTTAAGAAAAAGAAAATTCCCCGTTCAGTCAGCGTTCTGCTTTTATATTTTATATTTTTTTCCGTTTTAGGCACGGCTTTATATTTAATCATTCCGCCGATTATCAGCGAAATTAACGGCCTGGCGAATAATTTTCCCGATTATATTGAATCTCTATCTTCAAAGTTCAGTTTATTAAAAGATTATTCTCTAAAATATGGCTTGTTGGATAGCACCAAGAGTTCTTTTGATATTATTACCGGCTATTTGCAAAACACGGCTTCCGGAGTGGTTTTAACTTTGTTTAATATTTTTGGCGGAATTTTTTCTTTTGTTTTGATTTTGGTCCTAACTTTTTATATGGTGGTTGAGGAAAGCGCCATGAAAAAATTAGTTTGGTCCGTCGCTCCGGAAAAACATCAAACTTATATCATGCATTTAATTAATCGCATACAGATAAAAATGGGTCATTGGCTAAGAGGCCAATTAATCGTCTCTTTGTCTTTGGCGGCTATGTCTTATATCGGCCTGGAAATATTAGGCATTAATTACGCTTTAGTTTTAGCGCTGTTAGTCGGATTTTTTTCTTTCATACCTTACGTCGGAGCGATTTTAGGAGCTTTGCCGGCCGTATTTATCGCTTATACCCAGTCGCCCTTGCTCGCGGCTTTAGCCATCGTGTTATTTTATATCGTCCACTTGATTGAAGGTAATTTTCTCCAGCCGAAAATTATGCAAAAAGTTGTCGGCATAAATCCGATTGTCAGTATTTTAGCCATTTTGGCCGGGTTTAAATTAGCCGGCCTGATCGGCGCCGTGCTTTCCATACCCGTAACTACGGCCTTGTCGGTTTTTATTAAAGATATTTTTGACAGTAAAGAAGAGAGAAGGGAAGTGATGGAAGAGATTTAAATAATTTTATTATTTTTAAATAAAAAAATACGGGCAAACGCCCGTAAGTCAACCCTCATAAAATGCGGGTTTTTTATTTATAGCGGAGCGCTTCCAAAGGATTTAATTTCGCGGCGCGGCGTGAAGGATAAACGCCGGTTAGCAGGCCGATTACAGTGGAGAAAATAATAATAAAACCGATAAACCAAGTCGGGCAGTAAAATAAATTAAGCGGCTGGCCGCCAAAGGTTTTAGCTAGAATATTAAGGCTGAAATTAGCGATTTTACCGCTAGAATAGCCGACAATAATTCCGCCCAGGCCGCCTAAAAATCCCATCAAGACCGATTCAATTAAAAATAAAAACAGGATATCGTTAGCCGAAGCGCCGATTGAACGCAAGATGCCTATTTCGTTTATCCTTTCAAGCAAGGTCACAGTCATAGTATTAAACATGCCGATAGCGGAAACAACTAAGGCCACTAAGCCGAATAAAGCTAAAATTATTTGGATGACGCGGAAAATATTTTTAGCCTGTTCAATTGTGTCTGATAAAGACGAGACTAAAAAGCCCAAATTAATTATTTTGTTTCTTACCGGTGATAAATATGATTCCTGGCTGACCTTTACTTTAAGCTGGGAATAATTATCAATATCTAAATCAGCCAGGCTAGCGGCGGGAATATAAATATAGCTGGAATTTTCATTTGCCACTACGCCAGCGATAGTGTATTTATCGGCCCGGGCGATGGTTTTTGTTTCTTCAATTCCGTCTTTAAAGCCGTTAGAAATAAATAAAGTAAGCGTTATCTGCTTACCGATTGCTTCCTCCGGGGCTAAGTTAAAAAGTCTGGCCCCGGCCGTGGATATTACCGCGCTGTATTTATCATTATCATTGAACAATTTACCGGAGGACGCGCTAATGCCTCCGAGCCGAAAAAATGAAGGTTCAACGGCGTTAACTAAAGTATCTCCGGTCAGATCGCCTAAACTCATCTGGGCGGTTGAGCTTATCAGCGGGCTTATTTCGGCCACTTCCTTAATCTCGGAAATTTTTTTAATGCTGGTTTGGTTTAAAGACGCGGAATCATAATCGCTGCCGGCGCTAACATCTATGCTTAAGAGAGCGTCGGCCGTAGTTATTTTATTTAAGACCATATTTTGCAAACCGTAGCCCAAAGACACTAAAAATAAAACCGTGCCAATACCGACGCTAACGCCGAGAATTGTTAAAAATGTCCGCATGGGGCGGGCAGTAAAGGCTCTGGTTGATAATAGAATCAGATCGGGCAGCCTCATAGTCGTTTAGACGCTTATAAATTCAGCGATCGTTTTATTATTTAAATTTGCCTAAAATTAATAATTCCATTCTTTTAGACATTTTTTTGGAAATTCTGCGGTCAAAGCCGGCGCCGCCTTTATCAATCGGAGCATCAAGCTGTTTTTGGAAACCGATTTGATCAATGCTATCGTTTAGCCGGTCTCCAATAGCCTTATCAAAATTCCTTAAAACTTCAAGCGAGGTTATGTCAATTTTAAAAATATTCATAAGATACTGCCTAATTCGCACGATTTCGGCGCTGGAATCAACGAGATTATGTTTTTTATTTTTCGCTTCCTCGTCCTGCAGAAATTTAATTTCTTTAATAATTTCTTTTATGCCGTCAGTAAGCTTGGCCGCGGTTCTTTTATCAAGGCCTAGACCGCCTTTTTCCGTATCAGCATCAAGAAAATTAAGCACTTCATCATTATCATTAACGCCGCGCATAATCAAGCCTTCCACTTTTTTGGATATTTTTTCCAATTCGTCTGATGATGAACCGAGCATTGATTCCAAAACTATCTGTTTGGCTTTAAAAGGTATAAGCAAATTGCCGGCTTGGGCCGAAGACAGGCTGGAATAAGCCCTAAGTAATAGCGACAAGCTTCTGGAAATCTCCGGTTGCGCGGCTTCTTCAATTTCAACCAGTTTTTTAATCGTCCGGTCAATGACTTTATTGGTTTTCCTATCTATAATCATGCCATCTTTCAAATAAAAAACGCGATGGGCGAAACGCAGATAGTCCGGGTTATGGGTAACTAAAATTATGGTTTTTTTTAAGCGTTCATTTAAGTCTGACAGCAACATCATAACTTCGTTGGCGGAATTTGAATCAAGGTTGCCGAGCGGTTCGTCGGCCAATAAAATATCAGGTTCGTTCATTAAAGAGCGGCAGATGGCCACTCTTTGCTGCTGGCCGCCGGATAATTCCGTGGGCAGCTTATTGGCTTGCTCTTTAACGCCAAAATGTTCGAGCAATTCCATGGCTTTTTTCTTTCGGTCTTTATGCGCAACGCCGACAAATATTCGGGGCAGAATAACATTATTTAAAACATTAAGCGAGCCGATTAAATAGTAAGCCTGAAAAATCATGCCGATTTTTTTACGATGGTATTCTTCAATTTCCCAATGCTCCATTTTGGCGATGTTTTGCCCGTTGACTAAAATATTTCCCAGGATGTTAGTTTCCAATCCGGCGATTGAATAAAGCAAGGTTGATTTGCCGCAGCCCGACGGTCCGAAAAAAATAATAAATTCTCCGGAATAAATTTCCAGGCTGATATTTTTTAAAGCGTAGAATTCATTAGCCTTGCCCATAAAATAAATTACGTTTAAATCTTCAATGGTGATTATGGGCTGGTTTTTTTTATCCGGCTCGGCTCCGGCGGTTTGTTGGGTTATAATATTATTTTCCATGGCTATATTATAACATAAAAAAATATAAATAAAAAACGCGTCTGGATTTTAAGGGGTGAGTTTTTATATGGCGCGGTTTTTTAAAAAAGTCCGATCGCCGCGCCGGTTGAGGCGCTTAACGGCATGATCATAAAAATTAAATTTTTTTGGCCAAGTTTAAAATTTTTGCTTTAAAAATTTTTCATATTTTTTTGATCTTCGCCTAAGGCGCTTAACAATAAAATATAATTTATTTTTTCTATCCGATAAGAGAATTTATGTTGATAATTTTTTGACTTGCTATTATGATTGGGCTTAATATTTTTTATGATAAATTTTATTTCAAGATGGATTTTTTAGTTTAAAATTTATTTTTTGGCGCGCCCGCGCCTGCGCTTTTATATTTATCGTTTGGCGGCTGATTGTGGATAACTTGAGATAAAAATAATTTTAATCCCGCTTTTATAATACGCGCAATCGTTGTTTTTTAGCGGAAAAAATTTTAATAAAATACAGGGGGTAAAAGAGATATTATTTTAATAAAAAAATGAAACAATTTTTAGGCCTATGTTTTTAACTTAATATAAGCAAAAAATAAATTTGTTATCAGCTAAAGTCTTTAAGCGCCGTAGGTTAAATTAACCGGATATTTATGGCAAAAAGGTGGCATAATTTATAAGGCGCGCGGAGGTTTTATAGCCATTAAAAGCTACTGTAAAATTATGTTTAATTATGGTATAATAAATGATAATAACTTGATAATATCTTGATAATATAATATTAAATTTAAAACTAAAATAAGCACAAATCAATAATAAGTAATTTTTAGCAAAAATAAGTTAATAATATACCTCTAAATTATCTCTCCCCATGCGAGATAAATCCCTTAGCGAAAACGAATTAATGCCTTTGCGCCGGCTGGCTGAAATAAGCTCTTACAGCCCGGCCTACATCTCTCTTTTGGTGCAAAGAAAAAAGCTTAAAGCCAAGCGCGTTGGCCGTAATTTTTTAACTACCAAAAAGTGGTTTAATGAGTACTTGGAAAAACACGCTCAAGAAGAAAAAAGATTGTCTAGCCATGAGGTAGTTTCTCAATCTCAAATATCCGATCAAATCACGGCTCAAGCGCCGGTTCAAGAATTAGCCAGCATATTATCCGAAGCGCCGGTTCAAGCGCCGACGGAAGAATTAACTTCGCCCGCAACCGCTTACAAGCAGGTTGAAATTCTTTTGCCCGCCTTAGCCGGCCTAGCGGATAAAGAAAAAAATTTAGCCGAAGTTTTTAATAAAAAAATCATAGTTACCGCCGCTACGGTTTGTTTCGCCGTAGCGGTTTTATTTATCGTCGGTTTATGGCAGAGCAAATTAATGAGCGGCGTTATTAATCTTGAACCTTTAGGGCGCGTAGCCGGCATAACGGAAACGGCAACTTCTTCTTCGCCCTTGCCCAGGCTTTTGGCTTTAACCGATACGGCGATAGCCTCGGCCGCGGAAGCGGACAGGACGACAACTTTCGCCAGCGAAAATTTTTCAGCCGGGCAGGTTAGCCTGGGAGGAGAAATGATTTTTCTTCCCGACGAAAATTTTTCTACGCCGCTAGCCGTTTTGGAAGTAAAAAGCGAAAGCGTAACCGATCTTAACGGCGAAGTAAATAAATTTTTTATCGCCTGGCGCACCAACCGGCTGGCTGACTTTGAAATTTTATATTTCCGCGCCGGCGAGGATGAATCACGGGCGCGTAAAATTAAAAGCAATGATTTTTCTTTAAGCCAAAGCGTGGTGCTAAGCGGATTAGATAAGGCCACGGTTTATAATTTTATTATTAAAGCCCACGACCGTTTTGGCAACGAAGCGGTTTCCAACCGCTTTGCCGCTTATTCAGGCTCCAAGCCCATATCCATCTTTGAGCTCATTATCAATACTTTAGAAGATTCGTTCCAATGGGCTTTAAGAAAAGAATGAAAATAAATAATATCCGATGATAGAAGCAAGAAATAAAAAATTATTAAAAATTATTCTAGCGATTATTTTATTGCTGGGCTTGGTTTTTATATATTTTTATTTTTTCCGGTCGGCGCAACAGGCGGTTATAGCGCCTCCGGCAAAAGTTACGCCCGCGCCGTCGCCGATAACTATTGAACCGGCCGCGCCCGAAGAGGCAACCAGCTCTTTAAATTTAGCAGAGCCGGAAGAACCAATCCCCTTAACGCCGGTAGCGTTAAAGGGAGACGCGGCCATCGGCAACAAAGAGATAAGCCTCTCCGCCTATATTGAAAACAGCCAAGGCAGGCAGATTGAAAACGGCATTTATGCTTTTCGCTTCGCCATTTATAGCGTTGACCGTAAAATTAAAGACGATTTTCCATCCGACTCGGATAAGGCCAAGCGCGTTTGGGAAGAAACAAAAAACTTAACCGCCGTCAACGGCATAATTTCAACTTATCTTGGTTCGGCGAATCCTTTTCCCGATAATTTTGATTTTCAAAATAATGATTATTATTTAGGCATCAGGGTTAACCGCGACTCGGAAATGGTTCCAAGAAAAAAAATAACTTCAGTCTTTCACGCCATTGATTCATATTTTGTCCAAGGGAAAACTATCGGCGATAAAGAAGGGGATTTAATGCTTTTAGGTCCCGGTGGCAAAATTGAATCTAAATATTTAAACTTATCCCTAGGCGGAATACCTGTTGCCGCTTCAAGCAGTTTAGACATCAGTAATTTAAACGGAGTGCTTAAAGTTTCCAACGGCGCTCTTTCCACCAACGTGACTACCTCGGATATTCCCGAGGGAGATAATCTTTATTGGACGCAAGCCCGTTTTGACGAAGCGGCTAAAGGCATAAAAAGCACGACTGTCTTTTTGGGAGGCGGCGGCAGCGGCACCAGCATCACATCAACTTCAGACTTACCCGAGGGCAGCAATCTTTATTGGACTGATGCCAGATTTGACGCCAAATTCAATACCGGCATCGCGACGGTTTCCGCTATCGGCCCGGGCTCGGCGCTTTATATAGACGCTAGCGGCAATATCGGCATCGGCACGACTACTCCGGCCTATAAATTAGAAGTTAACGGTTCGGCGAAAGTAAGCTCTCTTAACATCAACGGAGTTTACAGCCTGCCCACGGCTACCGGAACGGCGGCGGAATTTTTAAGAGGGGACGGAACTTGGGCAACTCCGGCCAGCTCCAGCTATACGGCTACAGGTACGCTCTTGCAATTAGTCGGAACTGAATTTTCTCTTAAAGAGGGTACGCTGACTGATGGTAAATTATGCTCTTACTCAAGCGCTTCCGGCTTAATCTGCACTTCTGACGCGGCCGGAACCGGTTCGGTTACTTCGGTTGATATGTCTGTGCCAACCGGTTTAGCTATTTCCGGAAATCCCATAACTATTTCCGGCACCTTAGCTCTAAGCTATGCCTTAGGCTATGAAGGCCTACTAACCGCTTCTTCCACCGAATGGAAC
>Ga0172379_10003894_pt1 | contig 22979 bp, 23 predicted proteins | sample GrowelOW334metaG_FD_119756 | JGI IMG/M metagenome (GOLD analysis project Ga0172379, IMG submission 119756) | Groundwater microbial communities from an aquifer near a municipal landfill in Southern Ontario, Canada - Groundwater well OW334 metaG | ecosystem: Environmental > Aquatic > Deep... | reverse complement strand
CTTTACGCCCCCCGCATTACCACGGTGAAGGTGAGACCGGAAAAGGTCCGGGATGTCATCGGCAGCGGCGGTAAGAACATCCGCCAGATTGTCAGCGAGACAGGGGTAACCATCGATGTTGAAGACGACGGTACGGTCACCATCGCCTCCAGTGACGCCGAAGCGGCGGCACGCGCGGTGGCCATGGTAAAATGGCTAACCGAGGAAGCGGAAATCGGCAAGATATACAGCGGAACCGTTAAAAAGGTTGTTGACTTCGGTGCCTTTGTTGAAATCATTCCAGGCACGGAAGGGCTGGTCCACATTTCCCAGTTGGCCAAGGATAGGGTCAACAAGGTGACGGACGTCGTCAACGAAGGGGATGTGATCATGGTCAAGGTCATCGAAATCGACAAACAGGGCAAGATCCGCCTGAGCAGGAAGGATGCGCTGGGGGCGGATGTATCATAAGACGATTCTTGACAATGGAATGCGAATTATTTCCGAGGAGATCGAGCACGTCCGCTCGATCTCCATCGGTATCTGGGTAGAATGCGGCTCCCGTTACGAAGACGACCAGACCAATGGGTCCGCCCATTTTATCGAACATATGCTCTTCAAGGGGACGGAGAGGAGAACGGCTTTCGACATCGCCTCCACGATCGACTCTGTCGGCGGCGTCATGAACGCCTTCACGAGTAAGGAACTGACCGCTTTTTATATCAAGATTCCCGATTACCATCTGGCCCTCGCGATAGATCTTCTTGCCGATATTTTCAATCATTCCAAGTTTGATGAAGATGAAATCACAAAGGAGAAATCCGTTGTCCTCCAGGAGATCAGCATGTTGGAAGACTCTCCCGACGACTATATTCACGATTTTTTTGAGGCCAATTTCTGGAAACACAATCATCTGGGCATGCAGGTGCTCGGTACACGGGAGCGGGTCGAGGGTTTCTCCAGGGATTCACTGCTGAAGTTTTTCCGCAGCCGTTACCGGGGTCGGAATGTTGTCCTGACGGCGGCAGGCCATCTGAAACATGAGATGCTCGTGGAACTTGCGGAAAAGGCCTTCGGGGATATGGGCGAAGATACGGAAAAAGTAACCTTCATCCTGCCCACTGCTGTTTCCACAAGTATTACTGTTCTGGAAAAGGATCTCGAACAGGTTCATATGATGATTGGAACCCTCGCCCCTTCTTCGGTCAGCGAAAACCGTCACGCCAGTTTCCTGATGAATGCCGTCCTCGGCGGAAGCATGAGTTCCCGGCTCTTTCAGGAGATTCGAGAGAAAAGGGGACTTGCCTATGCCATTCATTCTTATCTGACCCCCTATATCGACACGGGCATGCTGGCCGTGTATGTGGGCACGGGCAAAGGAGAAGTCCGGGAAGTTCTGGGACTGATTCTCGATGAGCTGATTCGCATGGCCAAGCAGCCCTTGACGACAAAGGAACTCCATGGAGCGAAGGAACTCATCAAGGGAAATTTTCTTCTTTCCATGGAAAGCACGGACAACCGCATGACAAGACTGGCCAAAAACGAGATCTGCTATGGTCGGCACATTCCCCCGGAAGATGTCGTGACGAAGATCGACGCCGTTACCCATGAGCATATTCAGGAGCTGGCGCGGGAGATGTTCAATCCCAGCACCATATCGATTGCCGCCATCGGACCCGTGTCGGAGAAGGACCTGACCTTGCACGTCTTGAACGGATAGGGGTGTCATGGTTGTTGATGATGTTGAGATAGGGATCATGCAATGGCCGGGGTGTGACGACCTGCCGCTGCCCCGGTATATGACGGAGCAGTCAGCCGGCATGGATGTTTGCGCCGCCGTCGATCAGGAGATCACAATCCTGCCAGGTCGTCGGGAGGTAATACCCACTGGGTTGGCCATTGCCCTTCCTGTCGGTTACGAGGCCCAGATCAGGCCTCGAAGCGGTCTGGCCCTGAAGCATGGAATTACTCTTATCAATTCTCCGGGGACAATCGACGCCGACTACCGCGGAGAGATAAAGCTGCTCATGATCAATCACGGCGAGAACTCTTTTGTCGTAAGACGGGGCGATCGCATGGCCCAGATGGTTATTCACCAGGTTTGCCGGGGGCAATGGCGACGGCAGGAAACCCTGGATGAAACCGCAAGAGGTCAAGGTGGCTTCGGCCATACAGAATGAGGTTGAGTTGATGAAAAAAAACAAGGTGAGCAAAACCTACCAGGAGATTAACGAAAAGATCCGGCAGGGTAAGGCAGTAGTGGTGACCGCCGAAGAAATGATCGATGTGGTGGAACGCCATGGAGACGTGGAAGCGGCCCGTCGGGTGGATGTCGTAACGACAGGGACATTCAGCCCCATGTGTTCTTCGGGGGCTTTTCTGAATTTCGGTCATACCTCCCCAAAGATCAAGGCCTCCCGGGTTTGGCTTAATGACGTCCTCGCCTATGGGGGCGTGGCTGCCGTCGATTGTTATATCGGGGCGACGGAGGTCGCCGAAGGGGATCCTCTCAACAGCGTCTATCCGGGTGAATTTCACTATGGTGGGGGACATGTAATCGAAGATCTCGTGGCGGGCAATGTAATCCGGCTGCGGATGGAGGGTTACGGAACGGACTGTTATCCCGCGCGTAAGCAAGAGAAGAACATGACCCTTTTCGACATGCAGGACGCCATCCTTTTCAATCCCCGCAACGCCTATCAGAATTACAGTTGCGCTGTAAACATGTCCGACAAGACGATTTATACCTACATGGGAATGCTCCGGCCCCGCATGGCCAATGCCAACTATGCGACTGCGGGCCAATTGAGCCCCCTTTTCAACGATCCCAACTACAAGACCATCGGCCTGGGGACGCGGATTTTTCTGGGCGGGGCGCAGGGATATGTGGCCTGGCAGGGGACGCAGCACAATCCCCACGCCTTGAGGGGCGAAAACGGCGTCCCCCGGGAAGGGGCGGGTACCATTGCGACGATTGGCAATCTTAAGGAAATGTCACCCAAATGGCTGGTGGGAGCGAGTATGCTTGGGTACGGTGTGTCCCTTTACGTTGGGATCGGAATACCTATTCCTATCCTCAATGAAGAGATGGCGAGGTATACCGCTGTCAAGGATGCCGATATTTATACTCAGATCTATGATTACGGCATGGATTATCCCAAAGGAGAGCTCAAAAGCCTGGGCGAGGTTAGTTACAAGGCCCTGAGAAGTGGTGAAATCATTCTTAACGGCAAGAAAATTGCCACGGCACCCCTTTCCAGTTACTTCAAGGCGAGGGAAATTGCTGTGATTCTGAAGGAATGGATCGAAAGGGGAGATTTTCTGCTGGGAGAACCCCAGATGCTCCTGCCTGCCGATGAATGAAGGGGTCAGACTTACTTATTGACATTTAGCGCCAATTTCAATAAGCAAGTCTGACCCCAATGACCCCTTGGTTGGTTGGTTATTATTATTTTTTCGGCGAAGGTATTATTTTTATTGCGAAGATAGGAAATTTATTCTATTATAGCCAAAATCTGATAATTAAAAGCAGGCATCATGAGAATCGGTCGCTATGTACTTGCCTTTTCATTACTGATTGGCGCCCTGATTGTTTTTGGCAACCGGGGCCTCGTAGATAATTATGTGAGCAGAGAGCGATTGCAGTCCCTGAAGAAGGTTAATCAGGAGATAGACCGTGAAAACAGAGAGTTAAAAAAGACAGCCCATCTATTGCGGACAGATCTTGCCTATATCGAGATGGTCGCCCGCAACGACCTTGAAATGGTTAAGAAGGGGGACCTGATTTATCGAAACGCCAAGTAAATCAGCGAAAATTGTGTATGTTTGATATCAAGTCACTTTTTTCAAAGAAGAAAGACCAGTTGGACGTTTCGCCGGCGGTCACGGCAAAATTGAAAGAAAACGGCGCCGCGCCCAAGAAAGAAAGTAAGCTCGGTGTCACTCTCCAGGCCTTCTCCCGTTTCAATCTCAAAGATCTCTTCGCCGGAAAAAAGCAATTTGTCGGTCTGGACATCGGTTCCAGTTCCCTTAAGCTAGTCGAGGTCCTCGGCAACAAGGGGTCCTACAACATGAACCGCTTCATTACGGTTCCCTTGGGCAAGGGGATCATTGTCGACGGCGCCGTTGTCGATATCGACGCCCTGGCCGAGGAGCTCAGTCGCCTTTTCAAGAATTCCGGTTGCCAGAAAAAGAGCATTGTCACTTCCCTCTCGGGACATTCCGTTATCATCAAAAAGGCAACTTTCCCGACTATGGATGCCCACGACCTCCAGGAAACAATCCATGATGAGGCCAGCAAATATCTTCCCTTTGACAACATGGACGACGTCAATTTCGATTTCCAGGTTCTTGGTCGGAGCGCCAGCAACCCCAATCAGAACGAAGTCATTATCGTGGCCGCGAAAAAGGAGATCATCGAAGGCTATGCGGAGTCCCTCGAACTTCTCAAGTTGTCCCTGGCCATTATGGATGTGGATTCCTTTGCCCTGGAGACGATGTATCAGGAAAATTATGAGTACGAAGAGAAAGACGTCGTCGTCATCGCCAATATCGGGGCCAGTATCACCAGTTTGAATGTCCTCAGAAATGCCGCCTCCATCTTCACGAGGGACTTTACCTTGGGCGGGAACATGATCACGGAGGCGATTCAGTCCCAGTACGGAGTATCCTTCGAGGAAGCGGAAAAGATTAAACTACACGGACCCGAAGGAGACGAATACGCGAAAGGGGAGTTTTTTCGTAACACCCTCCTGTCTCTTGCCGATCCCCTCTGCGCGGAGATTGAACGATCGATCGATTATTTCCGCTCGACCTACAGTGACGAGGATATAAAAATGATTCTCCTGGCCGGCGGCGGGGCCAGTATCCCCGGCATCGTGAACGATCTTTCCCAAAGACTGAGCGTTCCCGTGGAGATCATCAATCCTTTCAAGAAAATCAGTTATAACCGCAAGACGATGGATGACGACCATATCAAAGAGATCGCTCCCATTGTCGCGGTCGCGGTCGGTCTGGCGTTGAGGAAACTGGGGGACAAATGATCCGGATCAATCTTCTTCCCTATCAGGAAAAGGCCAAAAAGGAAACTCAGACCAAGCAGATTGTCATTGTTGCCGGTTGCTTCATCCTCTTTTTCCTTATTGTCGGGATGGTTCACCTGTGGATCACCGCCTCCGTGCGTTCCCTGGATAAGGATGTCAAGGAGAAGGATGAAAAGATCCTGGCCCTCAACAAGCTCATTGGGGAAGTGGACCAGATCAAGAACGAGAAAAAGATCCTGGAAAAAAAGCTGGGGGTCATTGGGAATCTGGAAAAGAACCGGAGTTATCCCGTCCGTCTGTTAGCCGATGTGGCGTCCCAGGTTCCTACGAAGGATGTCTGGCTGGACAAGCTCTCGCAAACGGGGCTGTCCATGCAGGTAGAGGGCAAGGCGCGGGATAATTTTGCCGTTGTTCAATTTATCAAAAACATGGAAGGTTCCATGTATATCCAATCGGTGGAACTGGTTTCATCCAAGCAGTTGGAGCTGTCAGGAATCAAGTTGCAGCATTTTGTCCTCTCCTGTGTCCTGAGAAGTGGTGTATAAGCTATGGCGATAACCGTCGAAGACCTGAAAAAGCTTTCTCCGAAGATGCTTGCCCTTCTGCTGGCAGTTGCCTTCCTGCTCCTCGGGTATTTCTACTGGTTTCTCCTTTTTAACGACGCCTGGGAGAAACGGGGTGTTTTGCAGGCAAAAGCAGCAGATTTAGGCCAGCAGATCACGGAAAAGGAAAGGATCGTCGCGCAAAAGGGTAAATTCCTGAAGGAAGTTGCCCTTTTGAAGGAAGCCTTCGCCCTTGCCCTGACCAAGCTTCCCGATCAGCGGGAAATCCCCGGTCTTTTTCAAGCCGTTTCCGTGGCCGGGAGAGAAACGGGCATCGATTTTCTCCTCTTTGAACCGAAACCACCGGAAAAGCCTGCTGAGAAGCCTGCGGGGAAGGGTGCGGAAGTCAGAGCCAACCTGAAACCATCGGACCAGCGGGCCGAGCAGAAACCGGGCGGCCCCCGGCCGCCGCCTGTTCCGGATAAATTCTATGAAGAAATCCCTGTACGGGTGAATATCAACGGTGGCTTCAACAACATCGTCTATTTCTTTGACAAGGTTGCCAGGCTTCCCAGGATCATCAATATCGAGGACATTTCCATCGGCGATGCCAAGGACGTGCCGGGTCGAGGAAGGGTTGTCAATACCACCTGTGTGGTTAAAACGTACATGTTCACCGAAAAAGCGGGAGATAAGGGCGGAAAACCGGATGATAAGAAGAAGTAAGATCATCATCATTGTCCTGTCCGTTTGGGTGCTGTTGCTCGCGGCCGGACCGGTTTTATCTGCGCCTCCGGATGCCGCCCCGAAAGGCGCCGTCAAGAGCGTAGCCGCATCGACAGCGCCTGCCAAACCGGTCACAGCGGATTCGCTTATTTTTCACTACGACCCGAAAGGGAAACCCGATCCCTTCAAACCTTTTGTGGACGCCGAATTAGCCCTGAGGAAATTGAAGGAGGCGCAGGTAAAGAAACAGCAGCAGAAATTGCCCCTTTCACCCCTGCAACGGGTGGGGATTGAGCAGTTCAAACTGGTCGGTATCGGGGGCAATGAAAAAAGAAGAACGGCGGTCGTCCAGGATATGGCCGGCAAATATTATACCCTGTCCATCGGCACCCCTATCGGCATGAATAATGGCAAGGTAGCTAAAATACTCCGTGACAGGGTGGTTGTCGAAGAACCCACGGCAGGGGGCAAGAAGGCAAAGACAGGAGCGAAGAAGGTAGAAATGAAACTTCTCAAAGAGGGTGAAGAGGTAAAACCATGAAAAAACAAAAGTGGTCAGTTGGTTTTGCCCTTTGTTTTTTATGTGCCCTGTGCTTGTTGGTTACGGCGGGTACGGTGAAAGGCGAGGGGACAGGCGCGGCCACGCCGACAGGATACCTGGAAAATATACTTTTCGAGAAAATATCCGGTAAAGAGCGGGTGACCATTATGGCTTCGAGGCAGGCCGGGGTCCAGGTTGAAAAGCTGGCGGGCAAGTCAATCGCCGTTAAAATGGACAATATGTTTGTCCCGACGGATTTCAGAAAAGCCTTTGGGGAAGGGGTCCTAAGCAACGTCATCCGCGTCGTACCTGAACAATCCGGTACAGCGGGGAAGCAGACCGTGAGTATCGTCATCGAGCTGCGGGAATCGGTTCCCTATAGCGTCCGCCAGGATGGCAACCTGGTCATCGTCGATTTCAACGTCGCCGCCTTGGCGATGGCAGCCTCACCGTCTGCACAGGTTGTCGGGACCTCCACAAAACATGCTCAGGTTACGGGGTCTTCCGCACCCCCTGCCCCGGTTTCCGGTGGCGCTTTGGACGGCAAACAGCAAGCATCGGCAACGGCAGTAACTGATAAAAAGGCAGGGGCGTCAATGGCCCCGGGAGGCTGTCCACCGGCTGAGGGCCAGACAAATACCTGCATGTCCGTGGATTTTCAGGATGCGGATATCCGTGGCGTCCTGAGGTTGCTGGCAGAACAGGGGAAGATCAACATCGTGGCCAGCCCGGAAGTAAAAGGCAATGTGACGGTGCGCATGGAGAACGTGCCCTGGGAACAGGTCCTCGCCACGATTCTTGATATCAGCGGGCTTACGCAGAAGCGGACGGCTGATGTTATCAGCGTCATGACCTCAGAGCGGGCAAAAAAGGATGATGCCGACAGAGTGGCGGTCGTTCAGAACCGTCAGAAGGAGGAGGAGGCCAAAAAGGCAGCGGAAAACAAGGACATGCTTGAAAAAGGCAAGCTGAAGCAGCTTATGATCGAGGCGAAGATCCTCGAAGTCAACGACCGGTTTCTCCGTGAACTCGGCGTACGTTGGGGCGCCGGCGTGTCGACCAATCTTGGCGGCAGCGATGGGCAGGGAAACAGGAATTATAGTATGGGTCTATTAGGTGGGACCGCGGCATTGACTTCGCCCCTGACCAAATTGACGACCGGCGTTGCATTGACCACAGACGCCTTGGCCATGAGCCTGGGTACGGCTGTTATGCCGACCCTGGGGATAATTCTGGGCGGATCGAATGCGGTGCTTAGCGCCCAGATAGGGGCGATGGAGAACAATTCCACCGGCCGGGTATTGTCCTCCCCCCGGGTACTGACCCAGGATACTCAGAAGGCGATTATCGAGCAGGGTGAGGAAATTCCCGTTGTGACCCCGGGGACGACCACCAGCCCCGCGACGACGACCTACAAGAAGGCGACACTGCAATTGGAGGTAACCCCGGAAATTAAAACGGATAACCACATCCTGATGACGATCAAGGCGAAAAATGACCGCCCCAACAAGGCGGAAAAGGACGCCCAGGGGAATTACCCTGTTTTCACCAGCAGTGTCGATTCCAAGGTCGTCGTTCGGGACGGGGACACCGTTGTCATCGGCGGCATCCTCAAAACGGAAGATACCAAACTAACAGAGGGCGTGCCCTGGCTTTCCCAGATCCCTTTTCTCGGCTGGCTTTTCAAGTATGAAACGGTTGAAAAGACAAGGCGAGAGCTCCTCATCTTTCTGACTCCCCGCATTCTTAAGGCGGAGGAGGCGGCGCATACAAGGATGTGACCTGTGTTGTATCCCTCCGGGCAGAATCATGGAGGAGGGATACAAACGCTAAGTTAACTTAACGTAATTAGCCATCAAGCCTGCGGAGAGGCTCATTGCCGTCCTACGGCGCTTGCTCTATCCCCATATCCAGTTCGAAGACCTTCATCGTCTTGTTACCGTCGGTGTCGATAGCGGCGGCGCCGAATTTCAGTTTCCCTTTAAGAACCCGCTGGGGAGTCCAGATAATCTTTCCCGTGTTGCTATCGATGGTCATTCCCTCCACGAAGGGAGAGATCAGGGAATATACGACCTTGTCGCCGTCCGGGGCGGCCCCGGTCAACTGGATTTCGATCGGCAGTCCCAGGCGGATCTGCGGTGTGATGATCTTCATGTCCAAAGACGGAGGCAGGCTGTAGATAACCACGGTCTGGCTCTCCGCATGCGGTCCGGCGACGTCGTTACGGAGGGCCGTCGCCACAACACTGATCCGATCCCGGCGCTTGAGGGGTGCATTTTTCAGGACGTTGGCTGTTGCTTCGGGGATGATCTGGTCATTGAGCTTCCACTGGTAGGTGAAGGTTATTCCCGTGGTATCCCCGCTGGCGAGGGATACGACCGCTGTGATCGGATCTGTTGCTAAGGGCTGGGTGGGGGTGATCCGGATGTCGGCGATGATGAGGCCCGCTCCTTCCGTCCCGGCCGTTCTTTTGTCTGTCGACGCTCCGGAAGTCGCCGTTTCCACCCCTGGCGCTGTCGCGACCGCCGCAGATGTTTCCGTATGGACACTGGCGGGCGTGGCGGGCACTGTCGCGGGGGAGCGGTTCCATTGCCAGATGATTATCACCGCGCTGAATACGGCAAAGGCGATGATGGCACCCTTGACGCTAAATTTTTTCTGAGCAGCCGGTTTTCCCTTTGGCTGCTTTAACCGAATGGGAATGGGCTTTGCCGCCAGCGGTTTAGTATTTTTCACTGAGAAAGCACCCCTGAAATTCCCATGTATTCCCCTTTTTTAAAGGGGGACTTATAAGTAACGGCGCCATTCATATTCCTTACTGGAGCCGCCTATCCTTCCAGTAGAGCATATTGGTTCTGTTCGATACGGTCGGGGGATTGAAATTTACCCTCACCGTGCTTGACTCCTGTCCCCCGGCGCCGCTCGTCGTTACATATAGATCGGGTGACGGGGCTGACCCGGGTTTCAGAGATATCATGGGTGCGGACGCTATCCCCACGCCAATTTCCATTCTTCTTTCCGAACCTGAAAAAACACCTGTCCCGACACTACAGCTCGACGCGTTGTTGTCGATGTTAATAGCATATAAATATGACGTGCCGGTTTTCGTACAGGAGGAGCTGCTTCCCGCCGCGGGGACGAAGGACGTAAAATAAAGGACGTTCCCGAAGGCTACGGGTTCCGCCAAGACTTGCTCGGAATTTCCCGCAAGATTGATAGCCCATCCCACTTTTTGGGAAGTCGTACCGCAATACGCCTGCTGCTGAGATGTTATGTTATCCAGGTCATTCCGGACGCATGGTGTCGGCACACCGCTGGAGTTTACGCAAAGGAGCGGCTTTAAACCGTACACCCACGCTGCCGGGCCGCTGCCCGTCGGATCCACCTTGTCTCCCGTAGCCCAGTAAAGCCATGAATTGCCCAAGCTGTCCTTTGAAACGGTCATTTGGTTGTAGATAGGGAATTTATCGCTTCCACTCAACTTGTCCAGGAGTAGTGCCCCTGTCCAGTTCGAGGTGTTGCAGGTGCTGCTACTGTTACTCTTGCAGAAATTGAACTGCCACGCATTGCCCTTGAGATCTCCGACATAAGCCGCATCGATGAATCCATCGTTGTCCGTATCCACGATCGCCAGGGGGGCGGCTAAGGAAAAGTCCATATCGGCGTGGTTGGCATGGGTGTAAGACCACATGATGGAGCCGTCGCTTAGATCAACGGCAAAGACGCCCTTGCCTCTTGTATCGCAGCTTCCTCCTCCGGAGCAATCCGCCGCATTATAACCGCCGCTGATGAACCCTACCCACTTTTCATTGCCGCTTATTATCACCCTCCCGATGGTCATCTTGCTCCATGGTTCCCCCAGATACGGCCATACCGTGGGTGCGGTTTGGGTGGAATATTTTGTCGTGTTGATATTCAATTTCCACTTAAATGATGGTGAAGTAGTCGTAACATCCGTAAAATCGAAGGCGTAGTAACCGCAGTAATAGTATGAATGGGTGGTGTCGGAGCTGTCGTAGGTTTCTTTGAGGTTGCCGTCGCAGGAAGAATTCCAACTCCAATATTTGGTGGATTGCGGCACGGTGCTTTTATCCGCCGTCGTATAGTCCCGGTCGTTTCTTCCCACACTGAATATGGCGAGAGTTTTCCAGTCGTTCGTTCCGTCAGTATTGGTCTTTGCCGTCCCGTCCCCGGTGCCGAGCCAGACATCCGAAGCGGTTACAGGGCCGTCGACATAAAACATATGCGCGGGGACCGGGTCGGCGAGCGGATGGCTTGTATGGGCGAGATACTGCAGCTTGGGCAGCAGGTTCGGAGGGATGAAGCTCCAGTATTCGGAGCCGTCCGTTCCCTTGAAGGCGTGGAATTGGCCGTCGTTGGCGCCGGCGACGATAAGGCGCTTGCCGTAGCCCGCGCAGGACGTCCCGCCGTCGGAACAGTTACTGGCCCGGGGGTATGCGTCCCGGAAGGTCTTGAAGGCATTGTCGCTGTCCCGGAAATCAGTAAAAAATGGCGAGGGGGAGCCGATCGTAATGGGGTTGGAGTGGTAGATGTCTCCCAGTTTCCAGTCCTCCGGGTTGCTTCCGCTTACGCCCCGGATATAATTGATAACGCTGTTTGCAGCGGTTTGATCCGCCACATTGAGGTATGAGTAGTTGAGACTGGTAGTAAAAGAGGTTAGGACGCCGCCGATCAAAGTATAGATCGTTCTGCCCGAGGCCGATGTATTCCTGAGCACGGAACCCGCTTCCCAGAGTTCCTGATCCAGGCTGCCGTCGGATTTTAACGACCACTTTTTCAGGTATCCTTTCCAGAAGGGGTCGGTGCTGGTCGGCGCAAAAGACGCCTCGTAGAGATAATCCTCATCGGCAAGCCGGGATGACGACACCGATGCCGTGGAAAAAGTATAGGATCTGGTATCGATATCGGAGAAGATATTGTTCAGGGCGTTGGTCAGGGCGGTCGAGTCGTCGGCGTAATAGGCTGTGCCGTCCGCCTGCGCCGTACCGCCATGGGACGCCATGTTGTTAAGGTTGGGTTTTGCGGAATCCGTCAAGGCCATGCCCAGGATATAGGTCTTGATGTTGAAGGTGTAATCCGTGATTCCTAACCGCTTGACCGTGGCCCGCAGCGCATCGATTTTACCCAGGACATCCGGCATCAGATTGGCGGCCGTATCGGTTCCCCCGCTCGTATTGACGCTGGGAAGGCCGTCCGTCACATAGACGACGAAGTTCTTCTGGCAGGAATCGGAAATCGGGCTCGTGTAGCTCCCCGCGCCTTTGAAATAGTCGATCGCCGACTGGAAGGTGCCCGCCGTGGGCGTAAGCCCGGCATTGACGATGTAACTGCACGTGTTGCCGCTGCTGCAGCCCATATATCCCGTTTCGTCGCCTTCCTTCATCTCGAGTTTCGCCAGCAGCGCATCCCGCTGGTTGTTGTTGCTGAGGTTGGTGTCGCAGGCGACGTGCAGGTAGCCGCCGCCGGGGGAGCTGTTTCGATACCAGGTCCTCCCCACGTAATACCAGCTCATCCTTCTGCCGAAGTCCTTGAAACCCTGGGCGATATCCTCGTCCGTCGGGGAAAAGGTGCCGCCGGTGGAATAAGTGTAGTATTGACCGGGATTGGCCCCGGTATAGGTCCCGTCGCTGGTTCCTAACTTTGTTGAATAGCAGCTGTAGTTGTCACTAACCGTTTCGTTCGGATTGTACCCGGTCGAATAGCAGAAAGCGGTACCCTGATTGCTCGAGGCGTAAAATGTTCCGGGGACCCGGTAGTAAACATACCGCGAGGTGTCCGTGGAGTTCGTATAGCGGTTTTTTTTTGGATAGATGAGGTCGCAATAACGGTCCCGCTGTTCGGTCCCGACTGCGTATCCCGTTCCCGTGGTTATGATTTCATCCTTGTATGTCTTGTCGAACCAGATGTTCTGGAAAAAGCAGGAGGCCTGACAGGACGTTCCGCTTGCCGCATTCTCCGTTTTGCACCAGTCGGCGCACGCCGCCGGCGGGTCCGGGCAGTAGGATTTCGGATCATAGGAGGCAAAATACACGGCGTTGTGGAGGCGGTAATTCGATACGCTGCCCAGATTGTAAGTCATCAACCCCAGCCGCATCTTGGTTGCGTAATCGGTGACGATGCTTCGCAGCGACCTTTTGCCCTCCACCAGCCGGCTGTTGGTCGCCCAGGGGCAGACGCAGTTGCCGACAAAATCCTCGTCCATGCTCTGGGAATTATCCAACATAAGCAGAATGTTCGGTTTTATAGACGAACCGGAGGTAAATAGCTCCTGTTCGTCCGCCGCCACGGGGCTTATGTTCAGTGGGGATATAAACGTCAGTAGTAATAAAGTGGCAATAATAGAGAGATAGTATCTTCCTCTCTTCATATCGGTACCTCCTTAAAGCTTGCCTGGGATGGTTAACGAATGTTGACTTCCTTCAGTGTGCCGTTGATAAACAACATCTCCGCCATCCTTTTCTTGTCGGAGATGCGGTTGTTGAGGTCATATGCTTCGGTCACCTTGACATTGCGCAGGTCGTATCGTTTGTTGTTTTCAAGATACAAAACATTATTTTCCATTTTTTTTACCACGCCGGTGACTCTCAACGTCTTCGTCCGGGCGGGTGCCGCCGCCGGGGAAGGCAGATTGCCCGTTACCGCGACAGCCTGACTCAGAGATATGATTAATAAAAGCGATGGGATAATCAATATCAGCGCAATCTTGCATTTTGACATATTCTGCCTCCCGTTGACACTTGCCCGTGGCGGGCATCGTTTAAAGCATTCACCTGTACGTGGTGCCGGTCGGTACGGGACCGTAGCCGATGCCGACATCCACCTGCGCTTTTGTATTGTAGGTCGTATTCTGTCCTTCCACCGCGATATTGTATCTGGTCATCCCCCATCCCTGCCCTGCCTCCATGGAGTAGCCCGCCAGCGGTAAAGGCGGCATCGTGCTCGCCGCCGCCGTTGAATATCGATATTGTGAACCGGGATCATTTGTTGCGTCAACGTTTTGCCAACTGGTGCTGCACCCGAAATTGGCTGCGGAAGGGTCAAAATTCTGCGAGAGTCTATGGACGCCGCTTTCCACCGCGGACAGCGATTTCTTGTCCCCGACGATGGTGGCGCTGGTTCTCAGATCACCGGTGGATAATGAGATGACCAGCATGGCCAATGCCATAAGGATGAGGCAGGCGAGGATGGCGGCAACCAGCGCAAACCCTCTTTCGGAATTAGTGGTTTTTAATCTCTTTATTTGTCTGTGCATGTTGTTTTTCATGGTTTTATTATTGTGTTATCCCGTGGTTCCTCGGTATGACGCGGGTTGAGTAAACCATCCTGCGTCTTTGATTCGAAGCAGGATCTACATCTTCCGTTTCCACAACCAGCGTGATCTCGATCACCCTTATATTCGGTATGGATGCCGGGAGGTTTGCGGGCAGTATCTCGGCGCCTGCCCCGTCGAAATATCGAAAGATCGGTACATCGGTGCCTGAATCATATGCGCCGTTACTGTTTTGATCATTTACAACCCTGACGCTTAGAGGCCTTCCACTGGTAGGGTCGTCTCCCAGAAAGGGCTGGGCGCCGCCACAATTCGTTGACCTGGTGATATACAGCATGGTGCTGTTATTAAGGACTTGGTAAACATATTTGATTGTTTCATTCGAATTGTTTGAGGTGTTATCTATGATGCCGTTATCATTGATGTCCATCTCAATGGTGATATTAAAGGGGGTTGCTTCCTGAATGCCCTTGTAGGTGGGATTTGGCGAACTGCTAAAACAGGGAGTCCCTGCTGTGCTCGCCGGATCGACCCATATGGCAGTGTTCATGTTTCTGTCGTAAGATGCCATGCGAATTTCCATGGCCATAAGCTCCAGGGCAGCTCGGGCGTCCTGTTGGGCAACGACCTTCCTCTCGATACCGGAAGTTGATCTTTGGGCGGTATTGATCGCAACATAGATAGCCGTCAGCATGATCATCCCGATGGCCATCGCCACGAGAATCTCAACCAGCGTAAAACCTTTGTCATGCTCAATCATCAGCATCCACTCTTGAAAAACTGCTGTCTGGCGACAACGACGCTACCTCTGATGCCCGTTGAATTCAATGGCGGCCAGGTGACGGTAACGTCAACCCGCCAAATATTCGTGCCGATACTTGTTATGGTGGTGTTTACCGTAAAGGTAGCATCCCCGGAAATAGACGCTCCCTGTCCGCTCGTGATTACCGTAGATGTTGTGGGACCACCTGTAGTTACGGTATTGCATTGATTCATGATAAATGCTTCCTGGGTCTCCAATTGCCTGTGCAATATCTCCGCGGCCCTGCCGAGGTAGTCTGCTCTTGCCGTGGTTTTCCAGGCCGGCGCTTGCAGAGAAAGGATCGCCAATACCGCCACGGTCGTCAAGAACATGGCAATGACAACCTCAATCAAGCTGATGCCCCTGTTGTTACCATGCATAACGGACATAGGTTCTCCCCGCTGCATTAAAGGTTATAGTTGCCGTTGACCCCCTGCTGTTTTGAATGATGACACTGCCGCTTGGCGGGTTGAAAGTCCCTCTTTTTTGAAAGGTAATTGCTGCTGTGCCGCTTGTTACCGTGCCTACCCCGGCCAACGTGACGGAGGGGATTGTAATGCCGGAGGCATTGCTGACAAAGGATTGAGGCGATTTCGTTTGTGTCGCAGCTCCTGATACGGTATAATTCTGCTGGTCAAGATTAAATGTTATCGTATAATCCAAATTTTCTGCCGTTGCCTTTCCTTTGGCATTAAAAAAATCAGCCTCAATTCCCCTCGCCACGGTTCTTAAGTTCGAATGATTAACATAGGTCTGCCATCCAGCCGCTGCCACCGTACTCATAATTCCGATGATCGCAATTACGATCATCAATTCAATGAGGGAAAATCCCCGCCGATTATCCATCTTTTTCCCGTACATACCAATCACACCGTCTTATTTAAATATCCTTCATTATAGGCCAGATCAAGAGGGAAATCAAGATATAGTCAAATCTTCGAATCGCCTCGAACGAAAACCCGGGACAGCGCCCGTTTTTTCTTTTCCTTTCCTGCGATTGTAAGATAATGCTTCTTGTCTTATAAAGTCAATAGATGTCTTGCAGTTAAAGGGTGAGCTACCTCACATACGATGTATGATCTGCCTCACACATCGGGGCTTTGAAAAGCAAAAAACGCCATTCCTCAGAATGGCATGGGATACTGGGGCAGGCAGGCCATCTCCTCGGCCGGATAGGGGGTCAGGAGGGCGAGAAGCTCATCCCGGCAACCGTTCTCAGGATCGAGCCAGGCGACCCGAGCGGGCCCGGGGACAATGACGGGCATGCGATCGTGAATGGCTGCCAGCGCTTGATTGGCTTTGGTCGTGATGATCGTGCAGGAATGAACGGGGCGGCCCTCCGGGGACGTCCAGGTTTCGTAAAGGCCGGCAAACCCGCAGGGCTGGCCGGACCGGAGGTGGATGAACCAGGGCTTTTTTGCCGGACCGTCCGTTTTTTGCCACTCGTAGAAGCCATCGGCGACGATGAGACAGCGGCGCTTCCTGAAGGCTTGGCGGAAGCTCGGTTTATCGGCGACGGTTTCCGCCCGGGCGTTGATCAGACCGCTGCCGATGGAAGGGTCTTGCGCCCAGAAGGGGATGAGTCCCCATCTGAATTCCACTAGGCGGTTCACCTCATCCCGGATGACGGCGGCGATCTGCTGGCCGGGATAGATATTGTTGCTCCGCCGGTATTCACAGGCGACATCTCCAATCTCAAAGGACGTCACTATTCCGGATAAATCCGTCAGCAAGACAAAACGGCCGCACATTGCAGAGTCTCCTCAACCTCTTTCCATTGATATCTTCACGCTTCGTTGTGCCCCCCATTTCGGGCATGAGCGTTAAAAGAGCTTTATGGGCTGCCCGGGATAAAGTCAAGACCAATCCCATGATCAGATCCGGATGATTTACAGGTAATCTCAAATAGGATTATGATAGGGCTTGACGTTATTAATGTTTAGCGTTATGTCGTCCCCATGATACGAGATATAATGCTATTCTCGGTTCTCAGACTATGAAACCAAGACCTGCCAAAGCCAATCATCAGGTCGTTTTTGACCTAAACCATCCTGTTCCGGAAGAACTCCTCCATAGCCTGCGCTATGAATTCCTCCGCCGGGAGCTCTGGGCGCCTCTGGGAAAAGAAGCGGGGCGCATCCGGGTAGTCATCGATGATCCCGACAACCTTTTGAAAAAGGATATGATCGAAAACCTGCTGCGAACTAAGGAGGTGGACTATTATCCGGCGACGAAGGAAGACATCATCAGGTTCATCAATCATTTCTATGGTGTTGATGAGGCTGCCCGGCTCAAGGGGCTTGGCGTCTCGGAATCGGACAGCAAGATTGTCAGGCTGGTCAATGAAATGATCAACGAAGCATGCAACCGGCGGGCGTCGGACATTCATATCGAGCCGGATGTAAAAGAAAAACAGGTCTATGTCCGTTTCCGCGTCGACGGGGAGTGTATTTCTTTTAAGGCCCATCCTTACGATTATCGCGCCGCGATTGTCTCCCGGATCAAGATCATGTCGAACCTGGACATCACCGAGCGCCGCCTTCCCCAGGACGGCAAGATCCAGTATAAAAGGCCGAATGGAGAAGACGTCGAGTTGCGGGTGGCGACCATTCCCACCCACGGCTATGTCGAAGATGTGGTCATGAGGATCCTCACCAGGGGAAAGATCATGACCATGGGGGACCTGCAGATGGAACCGGACACCCGGGAACGGTTTGAGGGCCTCATGAAAAAGCCGTATGGCCTGATCCTGCTCGTCGGGCCCACGGGTTCGGGAAAAACGACCACGGCCCATGCGGTGCTACATGTCCTGAACCGGCCCGGGGTGAAGATCTGGACGGTGGAAGACCCGGTCGAGATCACCCAGAAAGGGATCAGGCAGGTGCAGGTGCATCACAAAATCGGCCTCGATTTCGGCAATGCCATGCGCGCCTTTCTCAGGGCGGATCCGGACATTATCATGGTCGGAGAGATGAGGGACTACGAAACGGCCAAGATGGGCGTTGACGCCTCGACGACCGGCCATCTGGTATTGACCACCCTGCATACAAACAACGCCCCGGAAACCATCATCCGTCTCCTGGATATGGGGATTGACCCCTTTGCCTTTGCCGACTCCCTTTTGTGTGTCATGGCGCAGCGCCTAGTGAGAAGGCTCTGTCTGCATTGCCGGGAGCCCTACCACCCTCGGCGTGAGGAATATGAGGACCTGGCCAGAAATTTCGGAGAAAAGGACTTTAACTGCTTAAAGCTGACCTATGATGAATCGTTGACCATTTATCGGGCCAAGGGATGTCCGGAATGTCATGGTGTGGGCTACCGGGGGATGATGGGGCTTTATGAGCTCCTGGTTGCCTCGGATAACATCAAGCAGATGATCATCGCAAAAAAATCTATCGCCGCGATCAGAAAAACAGCCAGAGAGGAAGGGATGCGGACCCTTATGCAGAGCGGCGTACTCAAGGTCCTGAATGGAGATACGGACTTCATAGAAGTCCTGAGCGTGTGCATAAGATAATTCCATTTCCAGATCAAAGCGCCATCTTCGTTGGCTTCGTCATCGGCTCCCCGACGTATTTCCGTATACGGCTGCGTCGCCTCTCCCTTGCCGCGTTGATTACATCTTTGATTTAGAAATGGAAGGAAGATAAGGAAATGATATTTCCATTCTCTTCTTGACACGTTATAGGGGCTATGTTAGCGTGACGTGTTATTTGCCATATGCATTGTAAAAACAATAAGATATGCGAGTTTATTCTATGAGCGGCCCGCCGGACTTCCGCAAACAGGCCCGTGATTACATGGGCAATGGACAGTACTCCCTGTCCTTGAATCTGGCTAAGGAAAGGCTGATTGCCAATCCGGACGACATTCCGGCTACCGTCATTGCCTGTCAGTCGTGCTTGGGGATGGGCAATGTCGAAGAGGCCAGAAACTATCTGGCAAGGTTGGATACCGTAAACAGCGAGCTGTCCCAATTGTTCAAAAACTTCGCTGACGTCTATCTGCAAAAGGGAGACGAAGGTCAGGCTCAAATTTATTATAAAAAAAGCGCGGCCCTGTCGCCGGATGATGCGGCTTATGTAGAGGCCCTGTGGCCTGTTGATGAAGGCTCTGAGGATGATATCCCGGAGGATGAGGATTCACCGGACCGGTCCCCCGACCTCAGCGCTGATTTCCAGACTCTGACCATGGCCGATCTTTATATCCGTCAGGGACACCCTGAAGGGGCCCGGGATATTCTGGCGGCGATTCTGGCGCGGGATCCGAACCACAAAGAGGCCCAACAGCAGCTGGATGAAGTGCTGGCGCTATTAAGTGAAAAAATGATTGATCTTCCTATTGACAAAAAAACCACGGTTGTGCATGAACTGTCGCGGTGGTTGAACAATCTGAATATGGAACGCCATGATGGGGGGTGAGGCAACGGTTTATCAGCGGCGGCTTGCCCGTCTTCAGGAAAGGTTTCCCCGCCTTGGCATTGACGCCGTCTTGTTCTTTGAGATGAAGAATATCCGTTATCTGACGGGGTTTACGGGCAGTGATGGTGTTTTTCTTCTCCTCCCCGATAAAGGCGTCCTCCTTGTGGATGGGCGCTATATCACCCAGGCCGGGGAAGAAGCGCCCCGATGCGAAGTCGTTCAATATCGCGACAAGATCGGCGGCGTCGTGTCGGCCCTTGGGGAGGGAGAGGTAAAGCGGGCAGGTTTCGAAGCAGCGGCCCTTTCTGTTGAACTCCACGAAAAGCTGCGGGGGAAACTGGCGCCAGGCCTGCTGATACCCCTGACGGAGGCCCTCACCGGGCTCCGGAGCGTCAAGGATGGCCAGGAAGTCTTACTCCTGCGCAAGGCGGCGGACATTGCCACCGAGGCTCTCTTACAGGTGATCGAGCTGATGCGTCCGGGTGTTGAGGAAAGGACGATCGCTCTGGAAATGGATTATCGCATGCGCGCCCTCGGTTCCGAAGAAACGTCTTTTTCCACTATCGTTGCCTCGGGGCTCAATGCCGCCCTTCCCCACGCCCGGCCGGGATCGCGGAAGATCGAGGACGGAGATGCCGTCGTTATGGATTTTGGGGCCGTCCATGGAGGGTACCGCTCGGACGAAACCTGCACCTTTGTCCTGGGCAGAGCCGACACGAAGTTTCGGGAGGTTTATGCCATTGTGAAAGACGCCCATGACCGGGCGATTGAAGCGGTGAGAGCGGGGGCAGCCTGCCGGGAGATTGACCGGATTGCCAGGCAGATTATCGAGAAAAAGGGGTATGGGCTGCACTTTTCCCATGGCACGGGTCATGGCGTCGGGCTGGATGTTCACGAGGCCCCAAGGCTGTCTGCCCTGTCCGATCAGGTCCTGGAAGCGGGCATGGTGGTGACGATCGAGCCCGGTATTTACCTCCCCGGTCAATGGGGCGTGCGTATCGAAGACATGGTGCTGGTGAAGGAAGATGGTTGCGAAATTTTAACAAAGATATCAAAGGAACTGAAGATCATCTAATAAATTAAAGACTAAGGGTGCACTGATTATGAAGGTTTTTCCAGATGATTTGCTCTACAGTCGTGAGCATGTATGGGTCAGGGTAGAAGGCGACCTGGCCACTGTCGGGATCACTGATCTGGCCCAGGAGAGGCTTGGGGAGGTACATTCTATAGAGCTTCCCGAGATCGATTCGGAAGTGGAAAGAGATGAGCCCTTCGGCGCTATCGAAGCTGCCAAAGGAACCGTCGAACTTATTTCTCCCTTGACCGGAAATGTGATCAATGTAAACGAGGATCTCATTGACGATATCGGCATCGTCAACAGCGATCCCCATGATACGGGGTGGATGGTCGTCGTGGAAATCAATGACCTCGACGAACTGGACGATCTTCTTGACTCCCGGGGCTATCACGATTTCATCCTTCAGGAAGTGGAAGGAGAATAGGGCCGTTTGGCGGTGTGGCGGCTTGTGCCTTTCCATAGATACCCTCCTCGGGAAAACATGGCCATCGACGAGGCCATTTTCAGGGAGGTTCAAAGATCGGGAGGACCGCCGACGGTACGCCTTTACGGGTGGCTGTCACCCGCTGTTACTATCGGTCATTTTCAGCATATCGATCGGGAAATCGACCTTGATGCTTGCCGGAAAGGCGGCGTAACCGTTGTCCGGCGTCCTACGGGCGGCAAGGCGGTTTATCATGACGATGATCTGACCTATGCTGTCATTGCTGCGGATAATACTTCTCTTTTTTCCCCCACCATTTTGGAGACATACCGGGTAATCAGTCAGTGTCTTGTCCGGGGATTGCACAAGCTCGGAGTGGAGGCGATTTTAGCGGCAGAGGGAAGGGAGCCGGGGAAAGAATCGGTGATGGAGTCGGGAATGGGGACGGTAAAAGGCTCAGAGGACGCCTCGTGTTTCTCCGTGCCCTCTCTCCATGAACTGCTGGTGAAGGGGAGGAAAATATGCGGCAGCGCCCAGATGAGATCCCGAGGCGTGTTTTTGCAGCAGGGATCCCTGTTGATGAGTTTTGATCCCGAAAAGACTTACGATGTCACGCTGCCCCACCGGGAACCACGGGCAAGGCAGGTGCAAGCCCTGCGAGAGAAAGTGACCTCTCTCTATGACCACCTTCCCCGGTTCGTAACGAGGGAGGATGTCTGTAAAAGTCTTATCGAGGCCTTTCAAACCGGGTGGCAGGTTTCTCTTGCCGAAGGGTCGCTGACGCCGGAGGAAGAAACATTGAAAGAGCATCTGTTAAAGACAAAATACTGTGATCTCGTCAAAGAAGGGAATACATAGCGTGGATGTCAGCCGCTTAATCAGAAAAGAGATTCTGAAGCAACGGGCCTACGCTGTGGAAGAACTGTCCTGTCCCGTCAAGCTCGACGCTATGGAAAACCCTTATGTGTTGCCGGAAGAAATTCGGGGCGTCCTGATGGAAAGATTAAGAAATGTCGAGCTTAATCGCTATCCCGAGGCCGGGTCGCCCACCCTGCGTGCGCGTATGGCGGCCCATCTCGATGTGCCGGCGGAGGAGATTATTGTGGGCAACGGATCGGATGAGCTCATCCAACTGCTCTGTATGACCCTTTCCGGCCCTTCCGTAACGGTCCTGGTACCTTTCCCGACCTTTGCCATGTACCGTATCATCGCCCTGAATTGTGGTTGGCGGGTCGTAGAGGTCCCTCTCGACGACAGATTCGATCTGGACCTCGAAGCCATGCTGGCGGTCATCAGGAAGGATAATCCTGTCCTGACATTTCTGAGCTATCCCAACAATCCGACGGGGAAATGTTTTGACGAGGGGAAAGTTGAGGAGATAATCAAGGCCTCCCATGGGGTTGTGGTGATTGACGAGGCCTATTTCCCCTTTTCCGGGAAGACATTTCTACCCATGCTGAAGAAGTATGACAATTTGGTGATCCTGAGAACCGCCTCCAAACTGGGCCTTGCCGCCATCAGGGTTGGATTTTTGATGGGTTCCCGGGCCCTGGTCGGGGAGTTGAATAAAGTCAGGCTTCCCTATAATATCAATAGCCTCTCCCAAATCATGGCAACCTTCTACCTGGATAATGAGCAGATTTTTAAAGGTCAGTCGGACCGGGTGAGAGCTGACCGGGAACTTCTCTTTTCACGCCTTGCCGGCATGAAGGGGATTCGGCCCATGAGGTCCGATGCAAATTTCTTATTTTTTTGTTGCGATTTTGATTCATATCGTATATACGAGTTCCTTCTTGATCAGGGGATTCTCATCAAGAATCTCCCCGTCCTTGGTAATTTGCGCAATTGCATGCGGGTTACTGTGGGAAAGCCCGAAGAAAACGAGGAGTTTTTAAGGGTACTTCAGGAATTTATCGCAAAGCAAGGGGTGTGATTTAATATTAGTAACAACAAAGGGTAGGTCACGGCACAAGCAAGATGTGAAGGCGCCGTACCGCCCTTTTTTTGCGCCCTCTGTCGGGCAGGATGAAAAGTTGGTTCTGTGAAGAAGAAAGTAATGATAAGTGGATAGAAAGGACTGGTGATATTGGAAGTAAAGGTATTTGACAATGACGTCGAAAAGGCCCTAAAGAT
>Ga0172379_10003893_pt1 | contig 22987 bp, 19 predicted proteins | sample GrowelOW334metaG_FD_119756 | JGI IMG/M metagenome (GOLD analysis project Ga0172379, IMG submission 119756) | Groundwater microbial communities from an aquifer near a municipal landfill in Southern Ontario, Canada - Groundwater well OW334 metaG | ecosystem: Environmental > Aquatic > Deep... | reverse complement strand
TCGTTTCCTTGCAATGTGTCAGGTGATCTTCAGCCTGAATGGCAAATTGGGCCGTAAGGTTCTTTCATCCTTATAGGTATTTAATTATATTTGACGCACGCCTCGTGGCGCACCAAAGGGCACAAATTCTCAAGAAATTTTGTGCCCTTTGTGTTTTCCTTCGCGTCCTTCGTGTTTAATTATTTTAATAGGTTACCAATGACAACCAAATTTTCAGGGTTGAGCGTTCTTTCTCCGCTCCAGCGATAGGCAGATAGATTTTCTGTGGTATCCACACAACTATCTAAACAACAGATATTTGATTGTAAAATTGCAGCTCCCTCTGGCAGGCAATAATGACCGAAAAAAACGATGGGCTGATTGCGCGGATAAGGCTTGTAGGACGGAGCCAATTCAACCGGGAAACGGTAATCAGGCAGGATGAATTTGCCGCCAAAATAGAGTTGTCTGAATGTTTTATCCACCGGATTTGTCCACCAGTTAAGCGTAAAAACTTTCCTGCTCATTCCTTTGCTGCATTTAATAATCAAATCCTTCGGCGTTCTAAACTCGAGCCCTTTCAATAGTTTATAAACGATCACTGCCATATCGGGACGTTTTTCGTGCAGCTCCCGAATGAATTTCCGCTTCAACCGGCCTTTGGGCAAATACTCATCCAATTTGGCAATCTCCTCCTCGTTCCAGTATGCATGAGCAATTCTGATAGCACCCAAATCGAGGTAAAAAGGGAGGGTTCGCATCCATTTCAAATGATCATTCCACTCCTCACTGAAATTTTTGAATACCGTCAGCGTTTTCTGGATCTGTGTTCTGTTTCCGGCAATGTGGCGCGACATAAATGTACCATTGTCATCCTTGATGTGGTACAGGATAGCGGCATATTCGTGGTTACCCAGGATCGCCAGCGCACTGCCCGACTCCACCATCGCACGAACCAGAACAAGGGTTTCCCTGATTTCCGGTCCTCTGTTGATAAAATCACCCAAAAAAATGACCTTCCTATCTTTATGCCTCCAAACGCCATCGATGCGCTTGTAACCCAACTCGGTAAGGAGCTGCCTCAGGAGAGAGGCATAACCGTGAATATCGCCAATAATATCGTATCCGCCCATGATTTCAATGTATCACTACCAAAGTTAGGGATGATGATCGTATGTCCTATGTAAAATTAGATTTATCGGCCGATTTACCAAAAATTATTTTGAAGGAGAAAATATTACGAGAAAAAGGTAAAATTTACTCGTTATAACTTTCAAAAAATCTTCTATTTGTATAAGTTTACGGATTAGGATTAGGATTGGCCAGATTATAGGATTTATGGATTTTCAATTTTGACTTCTGTGCCTGTGGTCCCTGAGCGAGGATAAAGATAATCTTACATTATAACTAAAACATTAATAATAACTTATGAACATTAAGAAGAAAATTTTCGGTCATTGCCCAAAGGGAGAAACGGTATTTCTCTATACGCTTGTCAATCCAAACGGCATTTCGGTTAAAATAACCAACTACGGCGCAATCATTACCGACATCGAGATGGCAGACAAACATGGCAAAAAAGAGAATATCGTACTAGGATTCAACACATTGGAAGAGTACCTGTCAGCAGAATACCTGGCCAACTATCCCTATTTGGGTGCCGTGTGCGGAAGATATTGCAACCGCATTGCAGGTGGGAATCTTAACGTTGAAGGAGTAAATTACCAGCTTTTCATCAACAACGGTCCCAACCATTTGCATGGTGGTCAAACTGGTTTCGACAAAATGGTATGGTCGCCCAAGACAATTGAGATGCCTGATTTTGTAGGTTTGGAATTAAAATACAGGAGTGTCCATCTCGAAGAGAACTATCCGGGGAACCTGGATATCAGTATCCTCTACAAACTGACTCACAAAAACGAATTACAAGTTGAATACAAAGCGGTTACAGATCGGACAACCGTTGTAAACCTAACGAATCATACCTACTTTAACCTCAACGGTGGCAAGGAGAATATTTTCAATCATAAGTTGCAAATCAACAGTAAGAAGCGGACTGTGAACGATTCCAACATGATACCTACCGGGGAAATTGCCGACGTGACCGGCACACCTTTTGACTTTTCAACGAATAAATCTATTGGCGCTGAAATTGGCGCACTACCTGATGGTTATGACCTCAATTATGTGCTTGACAATCCCGGCAAAAAAATGATCTTTGCGGGGAAACTGTCGGAAGAGCAAACCGGCAGATCCGTTTCTGTCTTCACGAACGAACCCGGGATCCAGTTATACACAGGATACTACATTCCTTCTTTGGGCAATCGCTTCGGTCGTTACAGCGGTTTGGCCCTCGAAACCCAGCACTATCCCGATTCTCCCAACCATCCAGAATTCCCGACAACATTTTTGCACCCCGGGGAAACCTATAAATCTAAAACTACTTACTCATTCGAGACCAGCCATCCATGAAAACACTGATCGAACTTTTTGAGACAAGTGTTCAAAAATTTCCCGATAATCCCCAGCTATGGGAGAAACTGACAGATAAATATGAGCCCTCTACTTACAAGCAGGTCCGGCAGTCAGTCTATGAATTTGGCGCCGGACTGATGGCTCTCGGACTTAAAAAAGGGGAACGTGCCGGATTGCTTTCTGAAGGAAGAAACTACTGGCTGATCAGTGAACTCTCCATCTTGTATTGCGGGGCCATCAATGTTCCATTGTCGGTCAGGCTGGAAGCTTCAGAACTAAAATTCAGGATAGAGCACTCGGGAGCAAAGATGCTGATCATCTCTGCAGGACATGCTCCCAAGCTCGCTGAGATCATCAATCAACTTCCTTCCCTGGAAACTGTCATCATTATGGACGGCGTTGCCACACCGGGTTCCAAAGAGATTGCTTTCAAGGAGGTTGTTGCCAAAGGAGTTGCCTTTCTTGCCATTGAAAAGAACAAAATAGCCTTCGAGCAGGTGTGGAAAAATATCCAACCGGATGATGTAGCCAACATCTCTTACACTTCCGGAACAACGGCAGATCCCAAAGGCATCATGCTGACCCACTACAATTATACGCTCAATGTTATACAGGCAAATAATGTCCTGGAAATCACTCCCGACTTCATAACACTGGCAACTTTACCCTGGGACCACTCTTTTGCACACACGGCATGTCTCTACACCTTCATGTTGAAAGGAGCCTCTGTCGCCTCTATCCAGACAGGCAAAACTCCCCTCGAGACCCTGCGAAATGTGCCTGTTAACATTCAGGAGATCAAACCCTATATCATGATGAGTGTCCCTGCCCTCTCCAAAAATTTCCGCAAGAATATCGAAAAGGGAATTCAAAGCAAAGGAGCCATTACCGAAAAACTTTTCAGCCACGCGCTGAAGGTTAGCTATGCATACAACGGAGATGGATGGAACAAAGGCAGAGGCTGGAGGGCGTTGCTTAAGCCACAGGTTCTCCTGTACGATAAGATTATATTTTCAAAAATTCGAGCCAATTTCGGAGGCAGCCTTCAATTTTTCATCGGTGGAGGCGCGCTGCTGGATATTGAGTTGCAACGGTTCTTCAGCGCCATCGGGATCCCTGTTTACCAGGGCTATGGATTGACTGAAGCTTCACCGATCATCTCTGCCAATTGTCCTGAATTCGTTAAGTTTGGTTCATCGGGGAAAGTTGTTAAGTACCTGGAATGCAAAATTGCAGATAGCGCAAACAATGAACTTCCGGTCGGTCAAAAAGGAGAAATCATAGTGAAAGGTGGCAATGTGATGAAAGGCTATTGGAACAATCCAAAATCTACAAGTGAGACGATCATCGATGGATGGTTACATACCGGCGACATGGGCTATCTTTCGAAAGATGGTTACCTCTACGTGATGGGACGTTTCAAGAGCCTGCTGATCGGCAATGATGGCGAGAAATACAGTCCGGAGGGTATTGAGGAGGCGATCGTCGACCAGTCGCCAATCATTGAACAAGCCATGCTCTACAACAACCAGAATCCTTATACCGTAGGGATGTTCGTCCCAAATATTCCAGAAATCAGCCGGCAACTGGAAAAACACGGAATAGCACTCAAAAGTGATGCCGGATATGCGAAAGCCCTTGAAATGATCAAAACTGAAATTGATCAATACAAGAAGGGCGGAAAATTCGAAAACGAATTTCCAGAGAGATGGTTACCGGCTAGCATCATGGTCCTTCCGGAAGCATTTACAGAGCAAAACCATATGCTCAACAGTACCATGAAAATGGTTCGCGGAAAAATTACTGAACATTACACCAACGAAATAAATTTCCTTTATACCCCTGAGGCAAAGAACATTGTCAATTCGATGAATATTGCTGCTTTAAAAAAGTGGACCAATTAATTGCATAACTTCAGGACCGAAAAACCGAAAGCATTCCCTTTCGGTTTTTTTGTTGCCTTTCTAATAGTTGGTCCAATTGTACCTTAAGGACTTTTGGTATAATTGGGTCCTCGTCTTTTTGATAAGCTTCAGAAACGGCCTCATTTTCGCATTTTCTCACCTTCTCAGCGCCTTTCAATGCCCTTCGGGCCATCGGCTTCGCTCAGGATACCATTTTGCTCTGGGACCGGATCGTGCTACGCTCTTTGCCCCTCGGCTTCGCTCGGGGACCCGGGTCGCTTCAAAAAATATTACCCTTCGGCTGCGCTCAGGGACACGGGGACATGGAGAGGGATCAAACTTAATGATGAAAGCTGTGCCGGTCCCCGAGCGAAGCCGAGGGGCAAACATTTCAAACATTTCAAACATTTCAAACATTTCAAACCATCATTAACATTTTTTTCTACCTTTGCCTCAGAATTAGGGGTGCCTTAAACATACAGGCTGAGATCAAACCCATTGAACCTGCCCGGGTAATGCCGGAAAGGGAAATTGAAATTTCTTTTCAAAGTATCTCCGTCTGAATGTGTTTCATTGCCTCCTAAGATTTTGTTATTCACTTAATTAGAACGCAATGCAAACGATTATTTCAAACAGGCAATCTTTCAAAATAAAAAGAGACTCCTGGTTACCTCAGTTAATTCTGTCCCTTCTTCTCGCATTTTCCTTCGGACAGCTTTCTGCACAGCACAGTCTGCAAGGAAATGTAGTGAATGCTGAAGGCGAAACGCTTCCGGGAGCTACAGTCCGGCTGGAGAACACCTCCAAAATCAGCGCTGCCGATTCACAGGGAGTGTTTCATTTCGAAGGCATTTCAGCGAATGAGTGTTCTTTGATCGTCACCTATGTAGGTTACCATTCCTACAAATCAAAAATTGCACTAAATCAAGGTAAGACGAATGTTACAGTTACTCTTCAAACAGCAGATGTGCTAACTGAAGATGTCATTGTCTCAGCCACCAGGGCCGGGAACCGAACACCCGTGGCCTTTACCAACCTTGAGGTAAGCAACCGGACAGAGAAGCAGACGGGTCAGGATCTTCCCTATCTATTGAATTCGACTCCCTCTCTTGTCGCCACATCGGATGCGGGAACAGGAATAGGTTACACCAATTTCAGGATCCGTGGCAGCGATGCCAACCGCATCAACGTAACAGTCAACGGGATTCCTTTCAACGATGCTGAATCGCACGGGGTCTATTTTGTCGATCTGCCCGACTTTGCTTCGTCAACCGGCAATATTCAAATACAGCGCGGTGTAGGGAGTTCTACCAACGGTGCGGGAGCTTTTGGTGGCACCATCAACATGCAGACCAACGACCTGAACCGTCAAAGTTATGCCGGTTGGAGCAGCGCTGCCGGAAGCTTCGGAACCCTGAAAAACACTGTAACTGTAGGTTCCGGTCTGATCGACGGCAAATTCATAGTTGAAGCACGATTGTCAAAAATCAACTCGGATGGCTTTATCGACAGGGCATCCAGCGACCTTCACTCCTTTTACCTTTCGGGAGGATACTTCACCAAAAAATCGATGCTGAAAGCGATATTGTTCTCGGGCAAAGAAAAAACTTACCAGGCCTGGTACGGCATTCCTTCCGCAATGTTGGAGACCAACCGCACCTATAATCCAGCGGGTATCATCAATGGCAAGAACGGTGAGGTCTCCTTCTACGACAATGAGACAGACAATTACCAGCAAGATCACTACCAGTTGCATTACACACACCAGTTCGACAACAGGTTCAGCGCCAATTTTTCCCTCCATTATACCTATGGACGAGGTTATTATGAAGAGTACAAGCAGGATCAGGAGCTCTCGGCTTATCTGATGAATTCAATCTCCCTTGGTGGATCCACCATTGATAAGACAGATCTGGTCCGGCGTAAGTGGCTCGACAATGACTTCTATGGCGCAGTGGGTTCCGTGAGTTACAAAGAAAATAAGACTGAATTGATTGTAGGGTCTGCCTGGAATAACTACAATGGCGACAGCTTCGGCAATGTTATCTGGGCACAATATTACGGAGCCTTGCCAATCAACCACGAATGGTACAGGTCTAAAGGGATTAAAAAGGACTTTAACATTTTTGCCAAGCTGAATTATCAGCTAACCGAAAAACTATCCCTCTATGCCGATGTTCAGTATCGACACATCAATTACCGGATTGACGGGGTTGATGACGGTTTAAGAAATTTGAACCAGACTCATCTGTTTGACTTTCTGAACCCAAAAATAGGCGCCTATTATTCAATTAATGATAACCAAAGCATCTATTTCTCCTATGGCAACGCCCACAGGGAACCCAACAGAAGCAATTATACTGACGCCGACCCTTCCAAACCCTTACCGACACAAGAGAATTTGAACGATTTTGAACTCGGGTACAAAGGTGGAATCGGAAAATACAGCTATGGCATCAATCTTTACAGTATGAACTACCGCGATCAGCTGATTCTGACAGGAAGGATAAATGATGTGGGCGCTGCCATCATGACCAATGTTCAGAAAAGCTCCAGAATGGGAATAGAATATACCGGCAAACTGCAACTGCTGAATAATCTGAAATGGGAACATCATGCCACCCTGAGCCGCAATAAAATTATCGGATTTGTAGAGTATGTTGATGATTGGGACCACTGGGGAGAACAAATCACCCACGATCTTGGCAAAACAGATATTGCCTTTTCGCCATCGTTGACTGCAGGCAGTAACCTGGAGTGGACTCCATCAAAAAAGATAGGAATTAATTTCCAATCCCTTTACGTTAGCCGGCAATACATCGACAACACCTCCAATACCGACCGTTCGCTGAATCCTTACTTCATGAATAATTTAAGGATTGAAACCACGATCTCTCAGAAATTTGCTAAAAAATGGAGTTTCTTCGCTTCGCTCAACAACATTTTTAACGAGAAATATGAGTCTAATGCATGGGTATATTCCTATTATTCAGAAGGTACCAGACGAAAAGAAGACGGCTATTTCCCTCAGGCAGGAATAAGCTATCTTCTTGGAATGTCGATTGAGTTTTAAAACAGCTTATTCTATGGACAGATAGCCATTTTCTGTGATGATGAACTCTTTGCCATCTTTGATGCAATAGCCTTTCTTCTCATTTTTGTTGAGACAATCGCTTGCATTCTGGAGCATCTCAATTCCATAGGATTTTAGTGCCCTGGAGATCATTGAGGTAGATAGCTTTGAGACTTTATTACTTCTGGATAAAAATACTGCTGTAGCCAAAAATTTCCGCACCTGATTCATGGCGGCTTTCTTGTCAACAATAAAATGAGATAGTGGGGAATCGATCTGTTCAACAACAGGTTTATTTCCCTCTATTTTTTTTTTTGCTTTTTTGGGTTTGGCAACTGCTTTATCTCCAACTTTTGGTTTCCTGCCACGCTTTGGAGCGTCTTCCTCCAAGTGTAAAATTGCCTCACCTGAAGATTTTTCTTTGGCCACTTTTGGTGCTTTTGGCTCTTTTACTGTCTTGATTTTTGGCGCTTTAGCTACTTTTGGAACCTTGGCAGCCTTGATTTTTGGTTCCTTAACTGCTTTATCCTTAACCACCTTCACCTTGGGGACTTTAACTACTTTAACTTTCTTATCCCGGGAGGTTTTGGGACCTCTTTTAGCAACCAGGGGGGTAGCATCATCAGCCATTACCTCTTCCCTTTCATCCTCCGGGTTCACTTCAATGACATCTTCCACAATGCTTTCGCCCTTTCTGTGAACTGCAAGAAGTGATGGAATACGGCTGAGAACGTTGTTTAACTGTTTCTCAACCCAGGCATTGTCTCCCTTGCAGGAGAAATGCAAATTTTCGAATGTAAAATCAATTTTAGAAATTGCCATTTTGTTATTGTTTATTAACTAACTCGTTGTCTAATAAAACCAAAGGGAAATTTTATTGTTACAATGATAGCCAGATTTTCTGAATATTCAGCAAAAACACACAAAAATATTTACCGGGCAAAAAAGATATCCATCCAATAACAAAGCTTTATTAATCTGACGGTTAGCAAAAGCAAATATTGGCAATACTTTCAAAATAGCTAGCTTTTTTCTATATCCTTCAATATCTTTTCTATCTCCTCCTCCGTTTGGTGAAGCTTTTCGCGGCACCAGGTAACGAGAACAGATAGCCTCTTTACCTTTTCAGACAACTGATCCACATCGGGTTCGTCGTTTTCGATCTGTTGCAAAATCTCTTCAATCTCGCCGATAGCTTCTTTGTAGGATAGTCCCTTTTTAATTGTCATTTTTATCTGATTGTTTAATTTCTATAATTTTACTCAAAACAGCCCCGTCGGGAAAACGGGTATTCATTACCTCATCATTTTTTAGCAATGCAACATTCTTCACCAATTTACCCTGGACCGTGGTTATTGAATAGCCCTTCATTAGGATATTCGCCGGATCTGAAAGCACCGCCTTCTGACCGGCTAGTTCGATTCGGTGTTTCTCATTGCCTATACTTTTCGCTGAAAAGTGTCTGAATTTTTCGAGGTAGTGATCCAACTGCTCCCTTTTAGTCAGAAGACCTCCGGGAATCGTGACATTCAGCACATTACGGGCCTTCTCAATTTTTTGCCGGTGAACAAAGAAATTATGCTCCACCAGGAAACCTGTCCTCTGCAGTTTTTTCCCCAACCCGTGTTCGCTGTTCTGCAGGGTCAATTTGATCTCCTGCTGTAATCTCCATGTTCGTTGCATAAGTTCCCGCTTTTTATTCCCTAGCTGATCCCTCACCAGCTTAGAGAGTTCGTCTACCAGGTCTTCAAGCTGGTTCTTCTCCTCCCCGATCCTGTTTTCGACAAGGGAAATGGTCTCCTGTTGCATCAGGTTGATCCTCTCCTCAAAGGCAGCAACCCCATCCAGAATAAACTCAGCCACAGCTGTAGGCGTTTTCAGTCTGGTATGCGCCACCAGATCGGCAATTGAATCATCTTTTTCATGCCCGATCCCGGTGAGAACAGGCAACGGGAATTGTGTAATATGGTAGGCGATGTTGTAATTGTCGAAACAGCTCAGGTCGACTTGCGATCCTCCGCCTCTGATAATCACCACCACATCAAAGAAATCCTCGTAAGGATAGATCCGGTCCAGCGCTTCAACGATTGATTGTTCGGCCTGATTCCCCTGCATCACGGCAGGAAAAAGCTTCGCATAAAACTTGTATCCATGACCATTGTTCGCCAGTTGTTCCATGAAATCTTCGTATCCGGCTGCCGAGGGAGAAGAGATAATGGCAATTTTCTGCGGAACCAGCGGAAGTTCCAGCTCTTTGTTCATTGTGAGAACCCCCTCTTCTGTCAGGCGCCGGATAATCTCCCTCCGCTTCAAAGCTTGATCACCCAGGGTATAGGCCGGATCGATGTTCCTGACATTGAGCGAGAAACCGTACATTTCGTGAAACTCCACAGATACCTGCAACAAAACTTTGATGCCATCGGTCAGTTGTTGTCCGGTCGTCGTCTCGAAAAAAGGCCGAAGCATCCTAAAGGTATAGGACCAGATGGTGGCACGCGCCTGGGCAACGATACGGTCTTCCGATTCGCCCTTCTCGATCAGCGTGAGGTAGCAATGGCCATTCGAATGGATGTTGATCTCAGAGATCTCTCCAATCACCCAGACCGGCGCCGTAAAATTGGCTGCCAGCACTTTTTTTACTGCCCCGTTTAGCTCAGATAAACTTAATCTTTCGGCCATGCCTGATTTGTCCTGTATAAAAAATGTAATTCCGACCGGTCCCGATATCCCTGAGACCTTCTTTCCAAAGTTACAAATTGAGAAACAGAGTTCATACAACCGGATGAATTTTGTTGAGCCTGCCTCTTTTTGGCTATTTTTGATGCCTAAAATCAAGTCATATTACCATGAAATACCCATGAGAATATTTTCACCCCAACCGAAAATGATTATGTGGGTATTCCATGCGTCCAATAAAAAACAATATATACACGCATGAAGTTCAAGACTAAAAAAGTTCACCGATCCTTTGCCAATCTCCTCCCATTCCTGGCTGCAGGTCTAACATTCCTGTTCGTTGAACTGGGGGCTGATCACCCCGCCTGGATCGAAAAATACTACTCCAATGCCTTGTACCCGGTGATCGCCATGCTGTTCTCAGGTATTAGCGGATTCTTCCCTTTCTCCCTATGGGATATTTTCTGGACACTCGTTGTATTGATTTTCCTGTATGTTCTGGGCAAGGTTATCTTCAGGAAAATAAAAATTGGCCTGTTTCTTCTTCGCACCCTTCAGCTTGCAGCACTTTTGTATACCTTTTTTTACCTCTCATGGGGATACAATTATTTCAGGCAACCCATCGAAAAAAGACTCAACTGGACCCGTCACATCGAGAAAAAGGACATGTTTCCTACGGTCCTTGATTCGTTAATCTCGAATGCAAATGCCAGCAGGGTAGAGATAAAAATCTCGGACTATCCGGCCATCGACAGTCTGATTGAACAATCCTACCGGGAGAACGCCGGCAGATTCGGATACCATTATCCCAGCGGAAGCAGACATGCCAAAACCATGCTTTACACCTGGTTTTTTGCCAAATCCGGTGTCAGCGGCTATTTCGGACCATTTTTCAACGAAGTCCATCTAAACGGAGAATTACTGCCCACCGAATTCCCTTTCGTCCTGGCCCATGAGAAGGCCCATCAATTTGGGATTTCCGGTGAGGCTGAAGCCAATTTCATGGCCTGGTACATTTGTAATTCGAGTAAGGACAACCGGCTGAAATATTCGGCCAGTATCCAGCTTCTGCAATATTTTTTCGCTGATCCCTTCCACCACGAGGCCATCAGGGAGTTTCTCAAAAGGTTCGATAAAAAAGCCATGGCCGATATCATGGCCCAACGAAACCACTGGAAAGCGTTGCGCAACGAGACGCTCGACAAAGCCCAGACAACGGCCAACAATGCCTACCTCAAATCCAACAAAATCCACGAAGGGGTGATGAACTACAACAGCGTCGTAAGGCTGACGCTGGAGTGGTATTTGAATGAATATCCATTGACGGATTCGGATCTGTCTTCACGGCATCCCTGACTCATTCACCTTGGGCTCGGAAATCTTCCCTCTTATCTTGTCGTATTGTTTAAAAGCATTGATTTGCAGGGTATCCATTGCACCTTTGTTGACAACTTCTCCTTTGTTGTATTCGATTTGGTATAGTAGCTTTCCATCCTTGCCGAAGAACTTCCAGGTGCCATCAGACAGATCATCCAGGTAGCTGCCTTCCATGGATTTTACACCATTCTCGTCATAAAAAAGCGCTGGTCCACTTTTTTTTCCCTCTTTGTAGAAAATCTCCTTCCTTCTAATTCCTGTAGGATCAAATTGCACCTCGTTCCCATCCTCCAAGTCATTTTTCAGCTCCCGTTCCCAAATCTTCTTTCCATTTTGGTCGAAACCGATGGCCTTTCCCTCCTTTTTGCCGATGTGGTAGTTTTCGACAGAGACCAGCAGTTCTCCGCTATAGAAGCTCCAGGTACTGTCGCGCAAGGTGCCCTCAAATACTCCTTTGGCATAGAGTTTTCCCTCTTCGTCGAAAAGTGAGGCAAAGACTCGTTCCGAGTTGGGACGGTAGGTCATCAATGCTTTGATTTTCCCGTTTTCGTGGTATCTTTTCCACTCGCCGATTGGTTTATTTTGATTGAAAAATCCCTCATATTTCACGCTTCCGCCCGGGTATTTACTTACCCATTTGCCCTGCTTCTGACCTTTGGCATCGGTTTTGTTGACAGTTTCCTGGGATCTGGATAAAAAGGAGAGCGTGCAAAAAGCAAGAAGTAGTAATAAACTTTTCATAGAAAGATACTTTCCACAAAGGTATTGATTTCTTCTTTTATCTAAATTCATTATTTCAAACAAAGCACGCAAAGGGAGATGAAGAGGAACAAACAAAAAAATTAGACTAATTTTATCCGATTCATTCTTTAACAAAACTGTCGTCCATGCCTGGATATAAAATTGTGAGGTCTCTCTTGTTTTTTATGCTTTCGGGGATAGTAGCAAGCCTGACTGCTCAGGATCACCTACGGCGTACAGGAGAAAGTATTTCCCTTACTGATCCCTGGATCCATACAGTCATCTTCTTCACGGAGGGCTGGGAGTTTTCCCTCCCGGTGCTTCAACTGGGCAGTAGCCAGCGCCTGGTCTGCAAATTCGATCATTTATCAGGAGAGGCGCAGAGTTACCACTACACCATCGTGCAATGCGATGCGGAGTGGAATCCCTCCCGGCTGGTTACCTCAGAATACATGGAGGGATTTCAGGAGAATCCTGTCAACGATTACGCCTTTTCCATCAATACGACCATTCCGTTTGTCAATTACAGGATTATCCTGCCCAACGACCAGGTAAAAATCTTATTGTCAGGAAATTATCTACTGAAAATATGGGAAGACGGCAACAAGGGGAAGCCCGTTGTGATCCGTCCGTTTTATGTAACCGAAACGGTGGCAGAGTTATCGGGAGAAGTGCAGAAAGCATCTTTCGAAGGATACAACGGACCCAGCCAGCAGATCGCATTTGCCGTGAACTACCAAAAATTGAATGTAACAGATCCCCTGAATGAGATCAGGACGGTGGTGATGCAAAACGGAAGAAGGGACAATCTGCTGTACCTGACCAAACCAACATTTATCAGGCAAAACCAGTTGCTGTACGAAGAGAAAAACAATCTTTTCAAAGGAGGAAACGAATTTAGGAACTTCAACGCCAAGAATCTGCAGACCAATGGGATGGGTATTCGTGCCATTGAATACCAGGATCCTTATTTTCACCTGTTTCTGGAGAAAGATCTCTCAGCACGTACCGAAAGTTATTCTTCTCGGGGTGATCTGAATGGCAACTTCCTGATAAAAAATGATCGTGCCAATGACAGCGACCTCGAATCAGATTACGTCTATGTTCATTTTACGCTGCAACCTCCTGATTTAGTGACCAATGATCTGATCTATGTCTTCGGGGCGCTTACCGATTGGAAATGCCTGCCTGCCAATCGGATGATCTACCAACCCGACACCAAATTGTATGAAGCCACACTCCTTCTGAAACAGGGATTTTATGATTACCAGTATGCCCTAGTCGATACGGAAAAGAAGAGCATTGATCCTACCTTTCTGGAAGGTAGTCATGTGGAGACGGAAAACGACTACCACCTGTTTGTTTACTACCGTGGATTTTCTTCCAGGTATGACCGGCTGATTGGTTATAAAGTAATTAATTCTGTTCGTAGATAATTCATCCAATATCACCCTGCTACAAACTCATGAAAAGGAACAACTTTAATTGTCAATCCATCCATACTAAAATGGTCATTTTGTGAAAGTGTTACGATTTGGCCTTCCGTGAGTTGGAATGCTTTCATAGCTTCAAACAATCCTGATGTTTCCCTTTGCTGATTGTCACTGTTTAATTCAAGGCAGACCTGAACAGCGCTTGATATAACCCCTTTGTCCATTAACAGAAAATCGCATTCCCCTCTTCCCGAGTAATAATAGATTTCTTTGGAATGTCGCCTCAAAGCAAGAAAAACCAAGTTCTCCAGTTTGTGGCCTACATCTTTCGTAAAGCGGGGTGTGGTAATTTCTACCAATCCCGTATCAATGGCATATACTTTTCGGGGATTGATATTCTGTTTTTTGAGAGAATAGTCAAACATTGGGACAAAAGCCAGCAAATAACTCTGTTCCAGGTGAGAAAAATACTCCAGAATGGTAGTGGCCGATGAAATTCCGAAAGTGGCTTTCAATTTATTGCCGGTCACTCGGTTACCAATATTGGATAACAGAAATAGGGTAAGACGTTGCAGCGTTCTTACATCGCGGATGTTATACCGCACTGCTATGTCGCGAATGAGAATATCGTCCAAAAGCGAAGTGAGAATTTCATCGCTCTTTTGTTTCAGGTATTCGGGAAAACCTCCCTCTTTTAAATAGGAAAGCGTAGTTTCAGCACAAGGTGCGAGATCCAGAAAACGGCAATATTCGTTGTAGGAGAACGGGAAGAGTTCTTTGTTGATATGCCTGCCTGTGAGGCTCGAACCCAGTTCCCTGCTAAGTAATGAGGCATTTGAACCGGTAACAAACACCTGAAAGTTCTCATCCAACTTTTGGCGCACATACCTTTCCCAACCTTTGATCAATTGTATTTCGTCGAACATTAATACTGTACTCCCACTCCCTTTAACCAGTTCGTCCAACTTCACAAAGTCGTCGATCCCGAAATCATAAAGACGTGGATCATCAAAATTCAGATAAACTGCCTGTGGATAACGTTCCCTGAGTAACTGAAAAAGCAAGGTGCTCTTTCCGCAACGGCGAATGCCTGAGACTATCAGCGCATGAGACCTGGTATCGGGCAACGATTGCAATTGTTCCCTTTTCATGCCTGCATCTTTAGCACCAATAGCTATTTTCTGCTGTTCTAAAATCTCCCGGAGAAATTCTATTTGAATCATGTTATTAATGTTTGATTATCAGTACAAATATAATAATTTTCATTTAGAATGGAAATTATTATTCATTGCAAATGGAAACTATTGTTTCTGCTGTTTTTTGATATAGACAGGTCTTTCAAACGGATTCCCTCTGTTCTTAAAAAACATCTCCGGTGGATGAAGAATGGGAATATTAAACCAAGATCATCAGGAGTACGCAGAAGCGGTTGTCGAGTTATGTGCCTTATTTTCTTCTTATTAGCTCTAATCCTTCAATAAGTTCAAAATGTTTTACATTGAGTGTCGCTAATTTTGTATTATTTGTTTCTCCATTGATTGAATGCTTTTCTATTCTCCTTAAAGGCAGAATACTGATCATCAGACATCACAGGGCCTTTTAAAAGAAATTTTTGAAAATCGGTTTTGCCTGTTCCGGCTTTATTTACCGCAACAGCATTCTCCAAATCAGACTTAATTTTTGCAAGTTGATTTGCCGGCAAATTCCTGATAATATCAATTAATTGCTCGTACTTTATATCTACAGGCTGTTTAAATTCAATTAGTCCTTTTTGAATAGCATCAGTAAGGGTTGCTGACTCTGTCTGCACCGTAATGGAATTACCAACTGTGCTTACACTTTTAACTTTTCGAAGAAGACCCTCCCCTGCGGACGAAACAATAATATCTCCTGTTTTCACCGATTGACATGAAGAAATATCCTTTGAAAAAGTTATTGCCTTACTAACAGAATCGAGTGAAATGAAATTTTTATTCCACGTTTGACTGTCAATTACTTTTACCTCATTAGGAATAACGACATCGCCTATTTTCTGTGGAGAATCTTCAACTTTATCCTTTTTGCAACTCAAATTGAGGGTCAATAATAGTACTGGAAGGAGTACCTTGTAAATAGGGGTTTTGGCTTTCATGGTCGTTTGGTTAGGTTTTATTGGTGATAATGAGCTGTTTAATTCAAAAAAAACAGTGTAACCTAATTGCCTACCGCTGTTGAGGTCCGTCCAAGAACCTTGCAAACAAGTAAAGCAACGACCACGCTTTCACGTGGCGTCTTTGCTTATTCCTGTTTGCATAAAATTTTTGGACGGTTTCAACAACAGAATTCGGCTAAACGCTATATTTTAATATTTCTTAAATTCTACGTTCGTTTATAATTTGTTATTATTTAGATATATACATGCATCAAAGTGCAATTTTATTTTTGTAACGATAATGGTAAACATAAAAATATTGAATTGCAATTTTTTCCCATTGAAAAAATCCAAGGTAGTTTAAGTGAATTCTTTCTGCAATATCCCCCATGTTCGAATTTTATTGAACTCACATATTTTGGACGTTTACCGGACGTTTACCGGACGTTTACCAAATGTTTGCAGAATGTTTACCGGACGTTCTTTAAATCAATCTTGTCAAAACATATTTAGTACCTCTTCCTGTGCTACCTACTCTCTCCAGCAAATGTTTCTCCGTCAAATCCTGCAATTCAATCGTTGCAACAGATTTTTTGATTGAGTTTATCTTTTGATATTCAGACATGTTCTATTTTTGAGTCTATCAAAATTATGAATCTTATCCGGAAATTACCTCTTTCTATGGTCAATTCCCAACCCTATTCACCAGAAACCCTTGGATCAATTTTGTCTGATTGAAAGTCGTATTGAGGTTCCTGTTTACAATAAATTTATTTTCGATGGATTCTGCTTTGCAAAAATTATTCAGACTGGCTATACTCATTGGTTTCTGAAGATTTTTGTACTTACATTCTATCGCCAAAACTTCTTTCAGCTGATTCATAACAAAATCAACTTCAGTTCCGTCTGTCGTTCGGTAAAATTGCAAGGCGCCTCCCGGTTTTTTATTTCGCCAAAGTTCGAGCATCACAAAGTTTTCGAAGATTGAACCATTGTCATTGCGGAAAGTTAACTCCTTAAAATTACCATCCAGGATGTTTCTAAGTCCCAGATCGCAAAAATAGATTTTCTTCATCTTGCTGATAACCTTCCGCTTGTTCGTAAAATAGGGTTCAATCATTTTGATGATATACATCTGTTCCAACAAAAGAAGATACTCCTCGCACTTTTTGTAGGTAAGACCTGTTTCACGGCTTATTTCATTGATATTGACCAGATTACCTATTTGTGAAGCAAGTAACCTCAGCAGTTTGTTGAAACCTACAAAATCCTGGTTGGCCACATAGCTTCTCACATCGCGCAGAAGGTATGTTTTGTAGATATCATCCAGTATCTCAATTTTTTCGTCCGGGTGAAATGTGAGCGCCGTACGCGGAAGTCCTCCGTAAAGCAGGTATTCTGACAATGCTTCTTCAATGGGGGATGTCAGGGCGGATGTCTCCGTATCGCTGCCAAATGACTGGTACAACTTGTGTAAGTTCACGTCCTTGAACAACAGATATTCTTCGAACGAAAGCGAAAGTACTTCGATGGTTCTCACCCTTCCAGCCAATGATTCTTCAATCTGTTGCAAAATATCGAGGCTTGAACTTCCCGAACAGAGAATTTTCAATTGCGGATGCTTATCTGTAAGCAGTTTAAGCATCGTAGAGATTCCATTTATATATTGAAATTCGTCCAGCAAAAGATAGCCATCCAGTTTTTCATCCAGATACACCTTCAAATACTGTTCGATATCTGACAATCGCTGGAAAAGTTCGGCTATTTCGGGGTCCTGACCGTTCAGGAAAAGATTTTTTCTATCCCATTTGCAGCTCTTCATGATGCTTGTTTTACCGACCTGACGCGCACCTATCAACACAACAATTTGCACAATTTTGAATCCGGCAACAATCTTTTTCAGGTATGTATCTCTTATTAACATGATAAATAGAGTTTTAGAGCACACAAATATCGTACATATTTCTGAAAATAAAAATTATTTTCGGTTATTTTTACACATATTATGAAAATCTTGCTACTTTATCACCAATTTAGACAATATTATTGCCATTTTTTTTATCAATATAGATGAAAAAATAGCAATATTTTTGTCAGATATGACAAAAATATCGGTTTTATGATTCGAAAGATTAAAAAAAATATATTAAGAGACTGTTTAGAATTTGTTTTTTGTCCCGCTAGGGCACAGTCATTTAGTTAAGAAAAATTTATGCGACTCTCAACAGATTGCTTCACACTTCGTGCCATCCCGATGAAAAATCGGGACTGGCTGTGGGCACAACAGTACGGTGCGGCGTTTTTGAGTCCTGAGAATGCAGTAGATTGCTTCCCGCTCGTGCCTCGCGGTCGCAATGACGGATCATTTTTCTGGGGGTGAGGGTTGAGAGAAGGAGGCGGGCGGCGATTCTGCCATTACCGAAAACTGACGACCCGCCTCCTTCTCTCAACCCTCACAGAATCAAAATCTGTCATTGGTAGTGAGGCACGACGAAGCAATCTATTGATCTACAGTCAAATATACTGTGAGCCAGTTGTGACAATATTTGATAATAGATCGTCTCCCAGTGCCAATTATGGCAGATGAAATGTATCTGTCATTGGCAGGAGGAACAGCCTGTCCCGGTTTCACAAGCCCTATACGCACCTGTCGGTAAAAAAACCCTGGAGGTTACCGGGAAAATCAGCAAGATCAATGTCGGGTCAGGAAATCAAGTTACTTACAAAGGATGGCCTATGTATTATTATGGTCCGGATGCGGATGCCACAGGGATGTTCAGGGGAAACAACAAGGGAGTCAGTGTTCCAAAACCAAATGTTTGGCCGGTATTTTTAATGGATTTTCCCTCTGCGCCAAAGAAATAAACAACCCATTTTCACATATACCTGTTTATCATCTCTATCAGTTCCCTCTTTTTAATTGGTTTGGTGAGAAAATCAGCACATCCGGCCTTCAAAGCGCTCTCTTTTTCTTCGGGCATCGAATATGCGGTTTGGGCAATGATTGGAATATCAGGAAATTGTCGTTTCAGTATTTTCGTGGCTTCGATCCCACCCATAACCGGCATCTTCAGATCCATCAAAATAAGGTTATAGCTGTTCTTGAGGGCCAATTCAACAGCTTCTTTCCCGTTGGTGGCGTGATCAATCCTTTTTACTTTATCTTTTAGCAGAATCTCGATATAAAGATAATGTACCCGTTTGTCTTCGGCAACGAGAATTGTATTGTCCTTCAAATATTTTTGCTCCGTTTGGAACAATGGTTTTGCGGGGTCTATTTTATCAGATTTTTCAAGGGGAATGGAGAAAAAAAAGCGCGAGCCTTTGTCCGGACTGGAACTAACACCAATCATTCCACCTAGTAATTCGACCAACTCTTTGGCAATGCACAACCCCAATCCGGTTCCTTCTATAGAGGAAGATAGTGCTTGCTCACTACGGTAAAAAGACTCGAAAATTCTTTCCTGTTCTTTTTCGGGAATACCAATTCCGGTGTCTGTCACGTAGAATTCGACAAATCCATCTTGCAGATCAAACCCAAGCTTCACAATGCCTTCCAGGGTGTATTTCATTGCGTTGGCTACCAAATTGGTCAGTATTTGTTTGATTTTGCCTGCATCAGATTGCATGACGAGGTCTTTGTACTGCCCTGGGATAATTATCGCAATGTCAAGTTCATTTTTTAAACGGGAGTGGTTAAACATCCGGAAGACATCAGTGACCAACTCTGCAGGTTTGAATCGAATGTTATCAACTGGCAATTTTTCACTTTGTAGCCGCGACAGGTGTAATACATCATCTATCAGCGCGAGCAATTGCTTAGAGCATTTCTGAATAATGGCCGCAAACTGTCTTTTTTCATCCCCTTCAGCCTCCATCAACAAGTCGGAGAAACCCATTATGGCATTCATCGGGGTCCGTATTTCGTGGCTCATGTTGACCAGAAATGCTGATTTTATGCGATTACTTTCTTTGGCTTTTACTTCAGCAGCTTTAAGCCAGGGCCTATGCTGGTAAGGTTTAGTGACATCCAGGTTATCGTTCAGAAAAAGTATATTTCCTTGTTCATCAACTATGTCCATTCCCAACGAGATAGATTGCAAAATCAAATTGATTAATTCATTGTTTTCATTTAAAGTTTGGTTGGACAGCACCAACTCATTCGCGCTCTTTTCCAATTTCTGAGGATCTATAAGAATTTGCCGCTTTCCCCGGTAGGATTCCACTTCTGGTTTCATTTTTTTCACTTTTGAAAATATTTACATCTTCTGCTCCTTTTTGAGCATAATGATTAGGTTAGGACTAAATTTCTTAAAATGTGAAGTATAAAACTGTACCGCTATTCAAGACCTAAAAATCAGGTCTCTCAATAATTCTCTTATTTACTCTTATGTTATTTTTTGGATTGGTCAATAATTTTTCTCTATTCTCAACTACCTTTTCGATTGCCCCCACAACATCCGGAAAACGCTTACAATTAGGCCTCAAAAAACTCATATAGGCGTTATGGGCTTTGATTCCCAAAATTTTGCCAACAAGCCCCCAATCTCCTATTTGCATTTTTTTTCGTAAGTCTCCCCTTTTTGACATTTCTTGTTGTATTTTTGTGAAAAGCTTTTCACAAATATATTACCATATGATGATATATGCAAATAAATCAGGAAGAAATATTATCAAATGACAATAAATTATAGAATAGAATTATTAATCAATGCATTAGAATTGAATAATAACTCCTTTAGTACACGTATTGGTGTTAATTCTACTGTTATCCATAACATAGTAAAGGGTAGAAATGCCCCAAGTTATGATGTTTTGCAAAAAATACTGTCGTCATTTGATAACATAAGTGCAGACTGGCTTATTACTGAAAAAGGGGAAATGATCAGCAATACTAAAAGAATAGATTATTCAAAATCATCAACTGATTTAAATACAAGTTTAGCTGAGCCACAAGAAAAGATGAAGAAGAAAGAAGACAATTTATCGGTACAAGTACATTCTGACGAGAATCAGTTATCCGGAACCTGCCCAAATTGTTCAGCCCTGAAACATGCCCTGGAACAGACTGAAAGGGCACTCAAACATGCAGAGTCTGAGATTGGAGCAAGAAAGGAGACCATTTTACTACTTACTGACAAGATAAACGACCTTACTAAAAAATGACGGTACCCGCAGTGATGGACGAAAAAGCAAGGCAACTTCTTGAAACAACACAACAAAAAACCCGCTCTTGAGAAGCGGGTTTTTTTGTTGTCTACTATACTGATGTTATTTAACCTCCTCAAAATCTACATCGGTCACTTCACCATCTCCTTTAGAACCCTTTTGCTGAGAGGCTTGTGGCTCTCCGGCCTGCGGACCTGGCTGGGCCTGAGCATTGTACATCTCCTGGGAGGCAGCCTGAAATACTGTATTCAACTCGTTGGTTGCCGTATCGATTGCAGCGAAATCCTTGTTTTTGTGTGCCTCTTTCAGATTGTTCAAAGCGGTCTCTATCGGTGCTTTTTTATCTGCCGGCAGTTTATCGCCAAACTCTTTCATCTGTTTCTCCGTTTGGAAAATCAGTGAATCGGCATGGTTGAGTTTTTCGACCTGCTCCCTTGCCTGCTTGTCAGTCTCGGCGTTGGCTGCAGCCTCCTCCTTCATCCGTTTGATTTCATCGTCGCTTAGACCAGATGAAGCTTCAATACGAATTGATTGCTCCTTGTTGGTGGCCTTATCTTTGGCTGTTACGTGAAGGATACCATTGGCATCAATGTCGAAGGAAACCTCAATCTGAGGAATACCGCGTTGTGCCGGTGGCAGACCGTCGAGGTGGAATTTGCCAATCGTTTTGTTGCCGGCAGCCATCGGACGTTCGCCCTGAAGTACATGAATCTCAACAGAAGGCTGGTTGTCTGAGGCCGTTGTAAAAGTCTCGGATTTTTTTGTAGGAATGGTAGTATTTGACTCAATCAGTCTGGTCATCACACCGCCCATGGTTTCAATACCCAGTGAGAGCGGAGTAACATCCAGCAAGAGTACATCTTTCACTTCTCCGGTTAAGACTCCGCCCTGAATGGCAGCGCCTACAGCAACTACTTCGTCGGGGTTAACCCCTTTGGATGGTGTTTTACCGAAAAGTTTCTGTACTACATTCTGAATGGCAGGAATACGTGTTGATCCACCTACCAGGATCACTTCGTCGATGTCGCTAATGGTGAGACCCGCGTTTTTCAAAGCCTTGTTACAAGGTTCGATAGTTGCATTAATCAATGAATCAGCAAGTTTCTCAAATTGCGCACGGGTCAGTTTCTTGACAAGGTGCTTTGGAATCCCATTTACCGGCATGATGTAGGGCAGGTTAATCTCAGTCTCCGTGGAGCTTGAAAGCTCAACTTTGGCCTTTTCAGCTGCCTCTTTCAAACGTTGCAGAGCCATTGGATCCTTGCGAAGATCAATGCCTTCATCGGATTTGAACTGATCTGCCAACCAGTCGATGATCACCTGGTCGAAGTCGTCGCCACCAAGGTGGGTATCCCCATCGGTAGATTTTACTTCAAAAACACCCTCCCCCAATTCAAGGATGGAGATGTCAAAAGTTCCGCCTCCAAGGTCGAAAACGGCGATCTTCATATCTTTGTGCATCTTGTCCAGTCCATAAGCCAGTGATGCGGCTGTTGGTTCGTTGATGATACGGCGAACTTTCAGTCCGGCAATTTCGCCAGCCTCTTTGGTGGCCTGACGCTGAGAGTCGTTAAAATAAGCCGGAACGGTGATAACGGCTTCTGTAACCTCCTGACCCAGGTAATCTTCGGCGGTCTTCTTCATCTTCTGAAGGATCATCGCGGAGATCTCCTGAGGAGAATAGAAGCGATCATCTATTTTTACACGAGGCGTATTATTGTCACCCTGAATAACGGCAAAAGGAACCCTGCCAATCTCCTTGGCAACCTGATTGTAGGTTTCGCCCATGAGTCGTTTGGTCGAAGAGATTGTCTTTGTCGGATTGGTGATGGCCTGCCTTTTGGCCGGATCACCTACCTTACGTTCCCCATTGTCGACAAATGCCACAATGGAGGGAGTTGTACGCTTGCCTTCACTATTGGGGATCACAACAGGTTCGTTGCCCTCCATGACGGCAACACATGAGTTGGTTGTCCCTAAGTCAATTCCAATAATTTTTCCCATTTTGTTCTATTTAAACTATTAATAT
>Ga0172379_10003892_pt1 | contig 22988 bp, 20 predicted proteins | sample GrowelOW334metaG_FD_119756 | JGI IMG/M metagenome (GOLD analysis project Ga0172379, IMG submission 119756) | Groundwater microbial communities from an aquifer near a municipal landfill in Southern Ontario, Canada - Groundwater well OW334 metaG | ecosystem: Environmental > Aquatic > Deep... | reverse complement strand
GAAGATTAACGGAGTGCTGAGTGGTGAGAGTGGCGTCGAGTGTTGTTGAACTACCATAACCGACAGTGAGGCCGTAATTAATTTGTGAGTTTGCGAGTTCATTTGTCGACCAGCTGATTGCGGCAGTGGTGGTGTTTACGGCGGCGATGGCGTTGTTGATGACGGGAGCCGTAATATCATTCGTGGTATTAAAACTATAATACAAAGCAACACCATTAAATACGCGCTGATCATAAACAACATTGCCAGTATTATCTATTGAACGGACATAAAAACAATAGGCAGTTCCCGGAGTTAGATTACTAATTGTCAGCGAATGAGTAGTCGTATAATTTGATAAATCAGAAACATTGTCCGGCAGTGAACAATCGGCACTGGTACTATAAAAAATAGTCGAATTCGCAGACATGTTTGTTTGCCAAACAACTGTCGCGGAAGTATTTAAAGCAACTGGAGTTGGACCGGCAGTAATAGTAGGTCCTGGGGTGGTAGAGAAAACATAACCCGAGCCGCCATTATTATCAGTAGTCGCTACATTATCTACATTCGCAGATCTAACTTGAAAATAATAAGTTGTATTTGGAACGAGGCCGGCGATAATTACTCGGTGCCCGCCAATCGGTGTTGACGAATTAATCACCATACTTGCGACTGTGACATTATTCGAAAACTGACCAACATTCGCGGAGTACTGAATGGTTGAGTTGGAAAGAATATCGGTATCCCAAGTAATATCAATTGATGAAGCCGTCACGGTCGATGTCGTGATACCAGAAATAGTCGGAGCCGGTGTCAAGCCGCCGCCGCCCTCACCCGGATCCACCGAAGCATTTGGTTTGCCGCCAACAATTTCAGATGGAAAAGAGGAATTGCCATTGGTATCTTCGGTGACAATGCGATAATAATACTGCTGATTTTGAGTTAACAACCGATCCATATAATAGTTTACCGATCGATCATTCAAAGAATTTAATAGCGACCAATTTATACCGTCTGTGGAACGATAAATTCTATAAAAAGCAAAATCATTATTTGGCGAAGCCACAATTTTCCAGGCGGTAAACAATTGGTATTCGGCAGGCGTGGAAATAATATTTGAAACATCTTGAATCATGGTTGAAGTTGGCGTCTCGGGTGTCGTTCTTTGGTAAACAGTCGAGGTGTTGCTTACCGCATCCATAAACTCCGCATAAACCGTTGCTGGATTCCCTGTTAGAGAAAGCGTCGCTGAAGTAGTTGCCGTGGTGAGATTCTGCCAAACCGCTCCGGAAAAACTGCTGTTTTGCGAAACACGATATTGAATTGCCAAATCATCGGTAGCGCCGACGGTAACAACCGCTGGAGTAACTGAAGCATCCACTTTGAGAAGGGGCGAAGCGGGCGGTTTGGTATCTAGAACAAATGGCGCAGAAAATTCTGAGCCTTGTCGATTGGCTCCTTCGTTGTCATCAGCAATAACTTTTATGAGCGCTGTTCCATCATAAATATTTGCCGTAACATTATCATTGTTTGGTGTCCAAGTTGCGGTATAGGTTGAAGTCACAGACGAATCTGCCTTCAAAGTTAAATCACTCGCAGGAAACGCAACAATCGAAGAACAACTACTTTGATTTCCGGAGGCGCAATATTGAAAACTAGGTTGAAACTGATTTGGGTTAACACCATTTACATCACTTGTATCACTGTCGCTCACTTCGTAGCTAATCGTGACGGTGCCATCATTATTTTGTGAAGCCGAAAGCACCCGGACCACTGGCGCAGCATTAATTACAAACTGTATTCGACTCTCACTATAAGTCGGCGTGTAGGTACCGTTTGAAGTTAAAGCTACTTTGTATTGGAAATACCGATCGTCGCCGCCGCTTTTTAAGGCGGACGCTAAAACTGAATTGGGACAGCTGACTGACACGGTAGATTTTGTACAGCCGGCGGTGGCGCTTGAATAATCATACCAAGCCGATGCGCCGGTCATCGAAATATTGTTTGCGGTACGAACCGAAGTGCTGACCGTAGTACCAGCCGGCAAAGTCGGATCTTCATCCCAATTTACCGAACCCATTACACTAGAAGAATCACCGCTATCAAACGGTACCGAGGTGAGGATTGCGGAAGTGTTGTATTTATAATATCCAAAAGTAACACTGTCCAGCGAAGGAGTTACGGAGTTATCAGAAGTTGAAAGTGACGCTTGATATTGAACATAGCGATGATGAGGAGAAACACAACCACCAGCCGTAATTGAACCGCCGTTCGCAATATTTGTACAACTAGCAAAAGCCGTGGCGCCGGTCATGGCGGCATTGTCGGCTGAGCGAACCTTCATGGTTATGGTTTGCCCACCCGTTTCTGCCCAAGTTAAATTCTGCCAATTATCTACGCCAGTGGTGAGGTCAATTGCGCCGGAAGTATATGTGCCGCTTAAATAAAATACTTGCGCCCCCAATAAAGAAAATGGCGTGCTATCTGTTTGCATGACCTGAACTGGAGTCGAACGATTAGTAGCCGTTTTATCACCTAACTGGAAAGACTCATTACGCCCCCATGCCCAAACCGTGCCGTCTGGCTTAGATGCAAGAGAGTGGGATAAGCCGGCGGATATTGAACTAACACCGGTAAGATTGCCCGTGCCACCAACGCCAAGAACTTGGATAGGAGTGTTATATTGTGTAGTATTATTGATTCCAAGTTGACCATAGAAATTATTCCCCCACGCCCAGACCGTATCATCGGATTTAAGAGCAATACTGTGAATTGAATTGATAGAGCTCGTACTAACATTCGATAAGTAACCTACACCACCAGTGCCTAGCACTTGGTTTGGTGTAGTTTTTGCTATTACATCATTCATTCCCAGTTGACCGTTTGCATTTGAACCCCACGCCCAAACTGTGCCGTCGGATTTAATTGCAAAAACTGAACCGTTACCACTAAAAATTGCGCCAATACCAGTAAGATAACCGGTTCCGTTTAGACCCTTTACTTGAACTGGAAGATGGTGATCTGCAAGTATGTCACAAGTATAAGGCCCATCTCCATCATCGCAGCCATTTACAACCGTTTCAATGCCAATTCCGAGTTGTCCAACTCCTTGCGAACCCCACGCCCAAACTGTGCCGTCGGATTTTAGGGCATAAGAACTAGCCAGACCAGCAGATATGGCGATAATACCTGTCAGAAATCCAGTTCCACTACTATCTAGAACCTGGACTGGCGAATTTCGCAGTGTTACAGTATTGTCACCAATTTCTCCGTTATAATTTAAACCCCACGCCCAAACTGTGCCGTCGGATTTTAGGGCAAGAGCATTCTGCGAACCGGCGGATACTGCGATAATACCCGTGAGGTTTGAAACTTGCACTGGTATCAGAGAATATATTGACGAGCCTAATGGGAGATTACCAAGCGCACCCTTTGCGCCATTAGGCAAACTATTACTTCCCCACCCCCAGACCGTGCCGTCGGATTTTAGGGCAAAGGTATGACTAGCATTACTAGTAATAGAAATTATTCCTGTTAAATACCCGACATCATTTGGGCCATGAACCTGACGCGGAGTGCTAGTTCCGGCAACTGCAGAATTAATTCCCATCTGACCACTGCTATTTGCACCCCAACCCCAGACCGTGCCGTCGGATTTTAAACCCATAGAATATCCATTATCCCCGCTTACCATCATCGGTCCATTGGGAGAAGATAAACCTAGTTGAATCGCGGCACTGTCTCCAGAACCAGAAACATTGGTCTGCGAAAAACTGGCGGCTGGACCACCCGCCGCAGTGCCATTAAAATCTGTATCACTGGTTGAAGTTGTATAAAAAGTCGAAGTGGTAAGTTGTAAATCTAATCCGCTATTTACAACTTGTAAATTGGCATCTTTGGAATTATATACCGTATAGCTACTATCATTAGTTGGGTGTACTGCTGTCGCGGCAACATTTGCCCCGCCCGCCCAACTGGTTTGGGTGAAAGTGTAGGTCGCTCCTAGTACACTATTTCCATTTGGAGAAAAAATCTGAACTAACAATACTATAACCAAAACTCCGGCCAGGACTGGTCGTAATGTTTTTTTCCAATTCACAATTCTAAACGAACGAGTAAACCTAGTTAATTTTTTTAAGAAATATTTTGTGAATTTTAGACGACGCGAAGTGAAAGCACGTAGTGTGACGGTTTTATTTATTGTAACGTTTTTATTTATTATTTTAACCTGCTCTTTTTGCGCTTCAACCGGAAGAAGGTAGGCACTGGAAGAAGCTCGCTTTTCTTCGGTTAAAAGACTTGATTTTGAAAATACAGAAACAAAAAACTGAGGTAGATTATAAAAAAATTTCCTCACTTTACGACGGGAGATCTTAACCATAAGTTATTCCCTTTTTGGATTACCAAATCCGTGGCTCTATTATAACAAAAAATGAGCCTTTCTCCTATGTGGATAAGCCCACCCCATTTTAAACTAAAACAACCCGTTTTTAGCGGGTTGTTTTTTGAAAAATATTTACTAATTGTCATCCTGAACTTGTTTCAGGATCTAGATGCTGAAATAAATTCAGCATGACATATTATTTTTGTTTTCCGGAAATTATCTGTTCAGCAACGTTGCGCGGCACGTCGGCATAGTGATCGAATTCCATGCTCGATGATGCCCGACCCTGACTCATGGAGCGCAGGTTAGTCACATAGCCAAACATTGAAGCGAGCGGCACCATTGCGCGCACAACTTTCATTGCGCCACGGTTGGTCATATCAAGAATCTGTCCGCGTTTGGCGTTCAAATCTCCGATTACATCACCCATGAAACTTTCTGGAGTAACTACTTCAATTTTCATGATTGGTTCCATAATCACCGGGTTAGCCTTTTTACAGGCGGCTTGAAAAGCCATTGAACCAGCCATTTTAAAGGCTACTTCAGAAGAGTCAACTTCGTGATAAGAACCATCGAAAACCGTTACTTTAACATCAACGATTGGATATCCGGCTTGGATACCGCGGCTGATACCTTCTTTGATACCCTTTTCAATCGCCGGAATAAATTCGCGAGGAATGACACCGCCCTTAACTTCATCGACAAATTCGAATCCATTTTTGGCGGCGGCTTTTACCGCCTCTTCATCGTTTCGGTCTGCCGGTTCAACCCGGATATAACAATGTCCGTATTGACCCTTACCACCAGACTGCTTGATATATTTACCTTCAGCCTCGGCGGAAGTGCGAATAGTTTCTTTGTAAGCAACTTGCGGCGCACCGACATTCGCGTCAACTTTAAATTCACGCTTCATGCGATCGACGATAATATCGAGGTGAAGTTCACCCATACCGGAAATAATAGTTTGAAGAGTTTCTTCGTCGGTATGAATACGGAAAGTCGGATCTTCTTCGGCAAGTTTTTGCATAGCCATACCAATGCGTTCCTGATCGGCTTTAGTTTTTGGTTCAATCGCCATGGAAATAACCGGCTCGGCAAAAGTTGGACGGTAAAGCACAATTGGTTTGTCTTCAAAACAAATTGTATCACCGGTCACGACATCTTTAAGACCGATTGCGGCGGCAATTTCTCCGGAGAAAACTTCCTGCACATCTTCACGTTGGTTCGCATGCATACGCACGATACGACCTAGTCGTTCGCGGGTGCCTTTGGTGGAGTTATAAACATAACTACCGGCCTGAACAGAACCGGAATAAACGCGGAAGAAAACTAATTTACCAACAAACGGATCAGTGGCAATTTTGAAAGCAAGACCGCAGAATGGCTCAGAGTCAGAAACTTGACGAGTTTCTTCGGCATCAGTATCTGGATTAATACCTTTGATAGACGGTACATCCGTTGGAGCCGGCAGGTAATGAATAACCGCGTCGAGCATGAGCTGAACACCAATATTGCTCAAAGCTGAGCCACAAAGCACCGGATAAATAGTAGCTTTGAGCACCATATGACGAATACCTTTGCGAATTTCATCTACAGTAAATGGTTTGGCGTCGAGGAATTTTTGCATCATTTCATCGTCGGCTTCAGCAACTTTTTCAACCATTTTGGCTCGATATTCTTTTACCTGTTCAATCATGTTTTCCGGAATCGGAATCTCCACAATATTTTCACCTTTGTTACCTTCAAACTTGAAAGCTTTTTCTTCAATAATATCTACGATACCAGAAAAAGTTCCTTCCGCACCGATTGGCAATTGAATGGCAATAGCGTTTGGTGAAAGTCTTTCCAAAATTGAATTTAAACTCATGTAGAAATCTGCGCCGAGTTTGTCCATTTTATTTACAAACGCTATGCGAGGCACATTATACTTGTCGGCCTGGTGCCAAACTGTTTCGGATTGTGGTTCGACACCTTGTGAAGCGTCAAACACAGCGACCGCGCCGTCGAGCACGCGCAAACTGCGCTCTACTTCTACGGTAAAGTCTACGTGTCCTGGAGTATCAATAAGGTTAATGCGGTGACCGTGCCAGAAACAAGTGGTAGCGGCGGAAGTAATAGTGATACCGCGTTCTTTTTCTTGTTCCATCCAGTCCATGGTATCTTCACCTTCGTGCACTTCACCAATCTTGTGTTTCTTACCGGTATAAAAAAGCACGCGTTCGGAGACGGTAGTCTTACCGGCGTCAATGTGCGCCATGATACCAATGTTGCGTGTTTTGTCTAAAGAATATTCTCTAGGCATACAATAAAAAATTATTTATTTAGAGAATCTCGCAAAGTGGGCGAAGGCTTTGTTGGCTTCGGCCATGCGGTGTACATCGTCACGCTTTTTTACAGCGTCGCCAAGTCCTTGGCTGGCTTCGAGTAATACTGTGGCCAACTTTTCGGCCATTGCCTCGCCTTTTTTAGCGCGAGCGGCACCAATAATCCAGCGGAAAGCTAGGGCATTTTGCCTTTCACCGCGTACTGGCATTGGCACTTGGTAGTTTGCACCACCGACGCGTCTGGTACGAATTTCTAATTGAGGTTGAACATTGCGGAGCGCTTCTTCAAACACTTTAACAGCGTCTTTTTTTGAAGACTCGGCAATTGATTCTAAAGATTTATAAACAATCGTCTCAGCGACAGTTTTTTTACCGCATTGCATCACTTGGTTGATAAACTTGCCGATCAAGGGGCTGCCGTATTTAGCATCCGGAGCGATAACGCGAATTTTTGCTTTTTTTCCACGCATAAATTTGTAGGTTATTATTTCTTAGCTTCCTTCGGCCGTTTACTGCCGTATAACGAGCGACCGCGACGACGGGTGCTCACTCCTTGTGTATCATAAATACCGCGAACGATGTGATAGCGGACACCTGGCAAATCTTTTACACGACCACCGCGAATAAGCACGATAGAGTGCTCTTGGAGATTGTGTCCAACACCAGGAATATAGGCGATTACTTCCATACCGTTGCTAAGACGAACTTTCGCAACTTTACGCAAAGCGGAGTTTGGTTTTTTTGGAGTGGTTGTATAAACTTTGGTACAAACACCGCGCTTGAAACCACTGCCTTTGGCAAAAGTGGTTACTCGGCGATGTAAATTATCTACCGAATACTGAAGCGCCGGAGTTTTTGTTTTCCGGATATTTGGCTTTCTTGGTTTTCGAATTAACTGATTTAAGGTAGGCATAGCTACTAAAGATGAATAAAAAATTTTATTAAATTATAATATTTTTTTGAAAAAAAAACTGAACGAATTATTGCTCAGCCACGAGTTTTTTTATTCGACGTTCTGGGGAGCAGTTTACCAAAAACCCTGTTTATTGTCAAGACTTAAGGAAAAAAAGTTAGAAATCGCCCCATTCATGAATAGGGGGTTGACAAAATTCCTAAATATGATTAAGTACTGGTGGGGGATCTCCCGGAACAGCTTGAATGCCTGTGGGCTTCCTCGCGGTATCTACCGCCCGCCGCTGTGAGGCCTTTGGCTTCATCCAAAACTGGTAGAAGGTCCCCCACTTTCTATCTAAAATCCTCAATAAACCGCCAAAAATGGCGGTTTTTATTATAAATCCTCAACATCCACCAAGAAACTTCCGGGCCGAATTTTTTTCGGACGACTCTCCGGAACATAGGTAATACCGGCAGAATCATCATTTAAAACCGTCACATCCGTGGAAAGTAAAGAATGATCATCTAATAATTCCGTACCGATTTCGTCGAGAAACCGGCTGGGGCCAGAAAGAAAATCCCCAAATGCTCCTCCGGCCATGGGGTAAGTAAGGTACAAATGTTTTTTGGCACGGGTCACTGCCACGTAAAAAAGCCGTCGCTCTTCTTCAAGTCCCTTTGGCTCTCGCGCCGACCGCTCACTTGGAAATGCGCCGTTTGATAAATTAATAATAAACACGGCTGTCCACTCGAGACCCTTGGCCTGATGCACGGTCGTCAGCACAATTTTTTCAACTTTTTTTTCACCAGGCTTCGGCAGCGCAAATGATTCCTGCAAAGTTGTGTTTGCTAAAAATTCAGAAAGATCTTCATAATTTTCTGCGAACAGCGCCAGTTGTTTTATATCCTGCAATCTTTCTTTACTGTCCACAAACTCAGTATCCAAATAATCTTTGTAAGCAGAATTAACGAGCGCGTCAATGAGTTCGCTCGGCGCCATAACACTAGAACTAAGTTTGTTCCAAATCAAAATAAAGTTTTCAAAACCGGCGAGCGCCTTTCCGGAAAGAACTCCTTTGCCGGTAGGCTCAACCTCTTCCGGTTTATGGAGTACCCGCACTGCTTCAATGACTTTTTGCGCTGCCGCAGGGCCAACACCCTGTTCATGCATGAGTACCCGAAGCCAGGCCGCCGTATCGGAAAGATTATTTAATATTCTAAGATACGCGAGTATATCTTTGATATGACTGCGTTCAAAAAACCTAGTCCCACCGCGATAATCATAATCGATTCCTCGGCTGACCAGTTCAACTTCAAGCATCTGCGAATGGTAAGCGGCGCGGAACAGTACGGCAATTTCTTTTGGCGGCACCCCCTCTTTTAATAACTTTTCAATTTGTTCGGCCACAAACTGCCCCTCCGATTGCTGATCAATCTGAGGATATAACCCTGGTTTTTCTCCGCGCCGAGAAGTTTTTAATTCTTTTTTATACTGTTCACGATTATTTTCAATCACCGAATTAGCGACCAATAATATTTCTTCGCTGGAGCGATAATTGGTTTCTATTTTATAAATTTTCGCGCCTGGATAATCTTTTTCAAATTGCAAAATATTTTCAATCGTCGCGGCGCGGAATGAATAAATACTTTGCGCGTCATCGCCGACCACCAAAAGGTTCTTGTGTTTTACCGAAAGCTTTCTAATTATTGACGCTTGAATTTTATTTGTATCCTGGTACTCATCCACCAAAATATATTGAAATTGTGAAGAAAATTTTTCACCGACTCCGGGTTGATTTAAAAGAATAGAAAAATTGATAAGCAAATCGTCAAAATCCATTGCATTGGATTCCTTTTTTCTTTTTTCATAAGCGGTCGCGATTTGGTGAAGCTCATTCAAAAACATTAACCATTGCGGATAGCGCTCTTCTACCACTTCGGTAAGAGGCCGTTCGGCATTGCGGGAAAAACTGATTACCGAAGCGACCGCGCTGGCCGATGGAAAGCGCTTGGTGTCATCGGGCCGGAATTCTTTTATACAAATTTTAATCAGCGATTCACTGTCGTCACTATCAAGCACAGTAAAATTATTTCCATAGCCGAGCAGTGCCGCGTATTGTTTCAAAATTCTATAACTAATATGATGAAAAGTTCCTGACCAAGGTAAAAAGCTAGTTTGTCCAGTAATTTGTTTTACCCGTTCTTTCATTTCCCCGGCCGCTTTATTGGTAAAAGTAACAAGTAAAATATTTTCCGGATTAACACCTTTTTCCATGAGGTAGGCTACCCGGTAAGTAATCGCCCGAGTCTTGCCGCTCCCCGCCCCGGCCAAAACCAAACACGGCCCGTCACCATGAAATACGACATCTAGCTGTTCGGCGTTCAATTCTTTTTCAAAATCAATCATATAGAAACTTCATTCTATCATACCTTGTTTTTATATCAAAAACCTGCTAGAGTGGCTTAATAAATATGTCTATTTTCAAGGAAATTCACCAAAATAAAAACTCTTCCGCTCGCGCGGGTATTTTAACAACCGATCATGGCGAAGTTGAAACTCCAGCTTTTATGCCGGTCGGCACCCAAGCGACAGTAAAAACTCTCGACAGCGCCGACATTAAAAATATCGGGAGTGGAATAATTCTTGGCAACACCTATCACCTCCACCTTCAGCCCGGCGAAGATATTGTCGCGGCGGCCGGAGGCCTACATAAATTCATGAACTGGCCCGGCCCCATTCTTACCGATAGCGGCGGCTTTCAAGTTTTCAGTTTAGGACTTCAAAAAGAAAAGAAACTTAATTCGGCAAACCAAGGTTCGCTTGTTAAAATTACCGAAGACGGAGTTGCCTTTCGCAGTCATCGCGATGGCTCGCTTCACACTTTTACTCCCGAAATTGCCATTGATATTGAACATAAACTGGGCGCCGACATCATTATGGCTTTTGATGAATGCACTCCCGATGACGCGAGCTACGAATATACCAAAGAAGCAATGGAACGTACGCACCGCTGGGCCAAACGCAGTCTTGAAGCGCACCAAACCAATACTTCTTATCATGGCTACCGACAATTTTTATTTGGCATTATTCAAGGTGCCGGCCATGAAAATTTAAGAAAAGAATCCGCAAAATATATCGCCTCACTTGATTTTGACGGCATTGCCATCGGCGGCGAATCGGTCGGCTATAATATGGAAGCAACCGTTAAAATTATTGATTGGGTAGTACCGTTTCTACCAAAAGACAAACCCCGCTATACCATGGGCCTTGGCCTAAACCCCACCGACCTGCTGATCGCAGTCGAACATGGCATTGATATGTTTGATTGCGTTGCTCCGACCCGCCTCGCTCGCCACGGTATGCTGTTTACTTTTAATAAAGAAAATAAACACCGACTCAATATAAAAAACGCCGCTTTTGCAACCGACCAGAAACCAATCGATGCTTGGTGTGATTGTTCTACTTGTAAAAATTATTCACGAAGTTATTTACACCATCTTTTTGCAGCTGATGAAATTCTCGCCCTGCGCTTAGCTAGCATCCACAACCTGCGCTTCATGCTAAAACTAATGCAAGAAACGAGATGCGCGATAAAAGAAGATAAATTTTTAGAACTGAAAAATAATTGGATTTAATTTCATCACTCGCAAATAACAAAATAAAAACCCGCCTTGTCGGCGGGTTTTATATTCTTTATCACTTTACTCTCCATCTTTCTTTATTGACCTTCTATACGGTTCAGTTTTTCGCTTTGGGGTCTGAATTGTTCTCCTGCCTTCCTCTGCTGCTGGTCTATATGGTTGAACAAAACGAGGAATAACTAATCCCTTAAGATTCTGCCAAACGGATTTTCTCATTCCTTCCGTACTGGGCACTTTTGAAACTTGCGCTTCTTCACTTTCTTCGATTAGCTCAGCTTTAGCTGTCCAACCAGCGGCTTTTTCAACAGCGCGACGAGCAGCTCTTTCGTCCGCGACCTGTGTTTGCACACTGGCGACTTCTTTCGGGTTTGTTTCCCCGGACACATATTCTTCCTGATCTGCTTCTTTAGCTAAAATAACATCAAGCGGTGAAATATTTTTTGACACTGCTTCAGTCGCGCCTTTTTTTACTTCTCCAGGTAATTTTTTTGCATCAACCACTACACCATGCTTTTTTTCTAATTTAATTGTATCTCCAACCTCAATTCCTCCGCCTTTTAAACTTTCTTCGTTATCCTGAGCTTCTAAATCTCTCTCAAGCGGAGTCCATTTATTTAAATCATTTACTAAATTTCCGCCACCCTCTCCTTGACCCAGATTTCTTTGCATATTTTTTTATTAAAGGTAAATTATTTAAAATTATTGAATTTGCTCTTGAGACCCGTCCGGTTTCATAATAAATCTTCGCTTAGTTGGTGCCGGAGGTTCGATTGGCTTATTTACGTCTTCCGCTACAAACAACTTTTCTAACTCTTTAGCTGTGGCAGAATCGGGGTCAGATTTTACTATTTCTTCAACCGTAATCGGTTCGGCAGCTGAATCAAATAAGCGCTTAGCATTTGCTAAGGTTTCTTTTTTTCCATGCGGATTTATCCAACCTCGTACACCTTTTTCAATCACCTCGGCGCCAACCGGTTTTGGTCCCGCTTCTGCTTTTGGCTTACGCCTTGCCTTCGCAATTTTTTCACTACTAGATTTTCCATCGAGGCCATGAAGAAGCCTGTCTTCATAACTATTGTGCCCAAATTCTCCCATATATTTTAAATTATTAAAAAATAATATATTTTATTTCAATGCCTTGCTGTTCAAACATTTTTCTAAAATATTTAATATATACTTTTTTGTCTTCCGAGCTAATAGCAGCATACGGGAATTCAGTTTCAACTTCCGTACCTTGAACCGCAGCGTGATATTGATTTAATAATTCCTCCAACGCATTTTTTAAGTTATAAAATTTTTCCCGAGCAGTTTTTTGTTCTTGCCCCAGCTCTTTCAACGCATATTTACTATCACCAGCGTCAATTTCTTCCAGCAGCGTTGTCGCCCAACCCTTGTCTTCCCCCCAAGTTCTCACTATCTCCTTTGCAATCCGGTCAATCTTTGACTTAACAATCTCTAAATTTTTTTCTCTCGACTGTTCCGGCGAACGCCTGCTATTTTCTGACATAAAAATTCTAAAGATCTTTAATTTTATTTTGTATTTTTTGAGTTTTTTCGATATCGTCCACTGCCCGGCTTTTCTGGCCAATTCTTTTCAATATTTCCGTCAGCTCTTTTAATTCTTTTAAATACGCATCACCCAGGGCATTCCGCACTCGGGCATAGACTTTGGCTGCAAGTAATAACTTTTCTGCCTCGACTTCAGGTTCGGTTTCACTGGTAAGCCAATTTTTTAATTCAACTGTAACCTGATCCCATTTTTTTTCGGTGATTAATTTTTCAAGTTTTTCCTCGGGAAATTTTTGCATAAATTATTTTATTTTAACCCAGTTTTAAACTCTGCTATCAACTGGGTAAGCCAAACTTTTTTCTGTTTCAATTTTTTATCTTTATCGTTAGCGAGATCTCTTAAAACCTTAATTATATATTCATTTGTCTCTATCGGTAATTTTCCTTTCTTTTCCAAAATTTTCACTATTTTTTTCTTAAAAACCGCGAACTGAACCGGCCGACCTTCTTGTCCGTCAACAAGATTTATAACCTCATTTTTTACCAGCTGACCGATTTCCTTTCTGATTTCCGCTTTTGCCTGTTCTTCGCTTAGACCCCCGGCATTTTCTACTAAAGCCAAGTAATCAATACCATAGATTGGATTTACTTTATTATCAACTCCCAAAATCGGCCTGCGATCGGCACCACCAAATTCTTCAAGAATTTTTAATACTTTTACCGCATCCTTACGTTTTGCGCCTTTTTGTTCGAACTCAGTAATTTTTTTCTTTTCTTTTTCAATTTCAACAATCATTTGTGAACTTGTTTCGAACATTTTAGAAACCGCTTCGCTTAATACTGCGACTTTAGATGTTTTTTCGGGAGTTTTTACGTCTGCATCTTTTTCCTCAACTGTTTCTTCTTTAGTTATTACACCTTTATCAATTTCCAACCCGACAATCATAGCCGCGGCGGTCGACACATCCTTGTCAGTCAGCATCCCGTCTTTGACTAATTTTCTTTTGGAATTAATAAATTCTATTATTTCTTTCTCTTCATCACTTAACACTTGTTTTCCAGAGCTGTCTTTGTTTTTTCGTAAATTTTTTATAAAATCAGCAATTATTTTTTGCTTATCCTTAAATTCAGCATTTTTAATTACCGAACCCGAACTCTCAAGTACAGCTTGGAATTCCTTTATTTCCTTAATTGCTTCCTCCCAAGTATTACGTACCTCTTCCGTCTTTTTTGGCATCGCCACAACCGGTTGTTCCACTACAACTCCAGATATACCTTTTATTTTCCCATCTAAACCAGCTGTACTTTTGGCTAATTTTTCAAATTCACCCAGTTCTTCTATGGTCAAATGTTCAGCTTTGTTCTTATCAAATCGTGTCGCTAATTTACCGATTCTTGAAGCAATACCGGCTAAAACCAATTTCTCTTCCACGGTCAAATTTTTCGTTCTGCGAACCTCTTCCACACCGACGGAAATTTCCGCCAAACTTTCTTTAGCGACTCCACGGTCAAAACCAACTTCTTCCCCTTCGTAACTAGATCCGTCTTTTACTTCTTTGACCAGATATTCCTGCACAACCTCCTCGACAGCTTGCATAACTCCATGCAGGCGCATAACTTCAAGTGAGTCTGTGTGCAAAAGAATTCTTCTGGCTTTTACAGTATCCTCTACTTCAACAAACTTATGGACTTCTTCATACCTTTTTTCAATATCCTTTAATTTATAACCATAACGGTATCGAAGGTCTTTCATTGCAGCGACATAATCACTTTCCGCCTCTTCTTCACCGGCCGATTTTACACCGATAATTCTTTTGAAAAAACCAACTTTTGATTTCGCTTTCGCCTCCCTTTTTTTTATGTCAGCTTTACCAAATGATGTCAGATATTTACCTTCTTCCTCGAGCCCTTCTTTGCCACCGGGTGTTTCCCGATATACTTGTTCCAATTCTTCTTCGGCCATTTTTATATACTCTTCTTTCCATTTCATCGCTTGCCACTCTTCAATTATATCATTGAGTTTTTGTTCTCCATCATCCTCAAGCACCATTTCATCAATTTTACAATTCAAAGCATCAAACACCTCTTTAGGTATATCTTTGCCAATTCTTTCAAATCTGGCCTTGATTTCCGTTTCAAAAAGCTTTTTAAATTCTTTTTTTACCAATTCACGATTTTCAAAAATTTTATACCATTTTTTTAGAGTGGCCTCATGCTCCTTTACTCCCACATCAATCGCTGCCACAATTTCATCGCCTGCTTTTTCATTAAATACTAAAAAAGAATCGTTAAATTCCTTATCATTTAGTATTTCATCAATACTTTTCTCTTTTTTTACTGGTTTTTCCTTTTCGTGACCCTGGTTTTCACTGTGTTCTCCGCCGTGTCCGTGCGCGCTCATATTAATAATAATATGATAAATAAAGCATCTATATTATAGCACAAAAATGCGTTTTTGTCAACGTCATTTTTAGCCAAAATTCGGCCAAAATTGGCCTTAAAACGTTGACCAGCGCAGTTTTTTGTGCTAGAGTTGAACAAGTTCAAACCGACTATTTGGAGGGGGTGCATGACCTGAAAAGAGAACACATTGTGGCGACGCTCCGCAGAAGCGGAATCAAGGTGCTTATCGTAAATGACAACTTTCTACAGGAGAACCTGAAACAGCTTCATGAAGCCATCATGCTTCAAGATTTACCACTCGTTATTCTGGAGCCACCTCGAATGACATTGATCATTCCCCGCTACCTCGGCGGCATTTTTGGCCTCAGCCACATCGAGTTCCGCAAGCCACCCGAAGCGCTCGAACCCTTCATTCCACCCCATCACCGGTCGCAGATCGGCCACCACCGGCGCAAGCCGGAAGTCGTCCGTCGCCACCGCATGGGCAACCGCACCGCGGCCCGCGGCCGCTACGACCCCTGAACTACCGCGCCGCCCCGACGATTCTGTCGGGGCGGCGCAACTAATTTTAATCAAATAATTTAATTGACTTTTACATCTGACCTCGTTAGTCTATAACTGGAGGAAAACATGCCTACTGAGATCTGGCTTCGAATCCAAGAAGTGACTCCGTTTGTAACGGGGCCGCTTGCGGATGACGAAGATGTTATCGAACAGTTGGTCGGTGCCACAGTACCGGCAAAAGTAATTTCACCCAGCGTCGAGCAGGGTGACCTCTTTACCCGGCAATTTTCGCCGGTGCCACAGTACTTCCTCATTGAACCGAGGGCGCTGCTTGCCGCCTGTGATGAGCTCAGGGTAATCTTCCCCGACACCGTCGATCAACTTCGCGAGTACTACCAGACCACCGGGTTTTCCGAAATCCAGGTGCGCTCTGACAGCACCGCAGTGCGGCAGATACTGGCAGACGTTGATGCCGAACACTAGGCGCGACGCCTGTACCAAAGTAAATCATTGGAGGAAAAAACTAAGGGGGCGGGCTTCGGCCCGCCCCCACAAAATAATATGATTCGCATTAATATAATCTTACTTGGAAAACTCAAGGAAAATCACTGGCGCGAGGCCGAGGCCGAATATTTAAAACGGCTTTCAGCTTTTGCAAAAATAAATATTGTCGAGCTAAAGGAAGAATCCTTTACCGACAAAGATCCTTCCGACGTCACCAAGAAAAAAGAAGCGGAAAAAATTCTGGCCGCGATGGAAAAAACCGGCGAAACTTTTTTCGTTGCTTTGGAGGAAAAAGGTAAACAATTTTCTTCACCAGATTTTTCAAAACAAATTATCAAATGGACCGAAAGCCGCTCTATCACCTTTATCATCGGCGGACCGCTTGGACTTGATCCGGAAGTCATAAATAAAGTTAATGCAACTTTATCGCTTTCGCCCCTTACCTTTACCCATCAAATGACCCGGGTAATATTGCTTGAGCAGATTTACCGTGCTATGATGATAGCGGGAAATAGAAAATATCACTACTAAAATATGTCAAAACCCATCATCGTTTCCGGTATTCAACCAACCGGCAACTTACACATCGGTAACTACCTTGGCGCGATAAAAAACTGGGTTGGTTTACAAAACTCCGGTAAATATGACATGTATATTTTTATTGCTGACCTGCACGCTCTCACCGGCCTCCAAACCTCCGACGAGCGTCGCAAACAAATTCTGGCTACCGCTGCCGAACTTATCGCCGTAGGTATTGACCCGAAAAAAACTACTTTTTTTATTCAGTCCGATGTAAAAGAACACACCGAGCTTAGCTGGATTCTTAGCAACGTCACCAATGTTAACGAGCTGGAAAGGATGACACAATATAAAGACAAGTCTGAACGCCAGCATAATAATATTAACGCCGGTCTTCTTACCTACCCAATTCTTCAGGCCGCGGATATTCTTTTATACAAAGGCGCGCTCGTGCCAATTGGTCAGGACCAAATTCAGCACCTTGAACTCACCAATGACATTGCTCGTTGGTTCAATAACCGTTACGGCGCTACCTTTAATATCGTCAAACCATTACTTACTCACATACCAAAAGTAATGAGTCTGCTCGAACCAACCAAAAAAATGAGCAAAAGCCTTGGCCACGGACACGTGATTGACCTATGTGACGAACCGGAAGTAATCACTGAAAAAATTAAAAAGGCGGTTACAGCGACCGAAGGCGGAGTTGGTGCTCCGGGCGTGCAAAATTTGCTTAGCCTTCTCAAAGAATTTGGAGATGAAAAAATACATTCAAAATTTGTTGGAGATGAAAAAAATAAAATCATCCGTTATGGAGATTTAAAACAAGCACTAGCCGAAGCAATCAGCGCCTACTTTGCAGATTTTAGAAAAAAGCGCACCACACTCTTGAAAGACGATAAAAAATTAAAAACGATTTTGAAAAAAGGCGCTACCACTGCCGAAAAGGTTGCAAAAACAACAATAAAAGAAGTAAGAAATAAAGTTGGATTAGTTTAATCCATAAAAACAACAGGCCCCCGCGACGTAAAGTCGGGGGGCCTTTTTTATTTGCAGCGACACCGGCTGCCTCCTCTCATGAAGTTCAGCAGCGAAGCCGCGACCAGCTTGAAAACGAATATCGCGAAAATGAGCAGCATTGCGAAGAAAGAGAATGTAGCGACCAGCACCACAATCAACATAATGGAGATTGTGACCCGGACCCACGAACCGAAAAAGAACTGCTTCCAACCAATGCTTGGTGGCATGATTTCCTCCGAAGGAGAAAACTTCTTTTTTACTTATCTCCCCTCTTCTTGTGTGCTTGTTCGACCATATCGTCGACAATGGCTTGAGCAATACCCGGAATACGGAAAGCGTGTGGACGAAGCCGCCCGACAGTTACTGTGTCTGGATTTGACTGTGTAGGGTGCGGCCCAGATTGAGAGGACATTGAAGACAGATTAAAAATACCCCTCAATATTGCCAAGTTGCGATCGTATCTTTGTCGTTTGTCATCACGACAAAGAATGTCCCAGGCAAACCAAATACGGCAAAACCTATCCTTGATCAACTCCTGGATTTCAGGAATTTGTTCAGCGTGACGATTTGGATCAAACGCCCAAGCTAATCTGTTGTATGCCGTGCCTATTTCTTCTCCAGTTGCATTTTCAGCAACGCCCAACACTTCATATAGAGTTTCATTATTTTTCATGGCGCATTTCCTTTCGAGTAGTTGTGGGTCAATCTTCAGATTTTCAAGCTGTCAAAGAGCAATAGAAAAACATACATTGTTTTAGGTAAAAAGTCAAGTATTTACGGGTGAAAATAAGAAGAGCCCACAGGGATTGCCTGGGGCTCTTTGGGGTGGCGACTGTAGGAATCGGGGTTCCATAGGTCACCTATTTAATCGTCTACTGTATACTTACAAACATCACCAAAGGTTTCTTGCTGTGGATAAGACTTTGGAACCCGGAAACGTACGGTTCTATTTTTTTGAACCACGCAATTCCCCTGGTTTTTGGTATCGTAAAGATTAATATCACGCAGATATATTGCTTTTTCAAGCGTATAATAATCCAAATCATAAAATGGATTAAATCGATAAATACATATACCATTTTTATCTACCCTGGTTGAATTCGGAATAATCGAAACCATACAAACTTTAAGCGGGTACATTTTTGCTTTTTCACTTTCGGCGTGTTTTCCAAAAGCTAATATTATTATAACTACGATTGATGCAAAAGCTATAAAAGCAACCCACCCCTTTTCAAACCACGGCTTTCGCGACTTATTCCGGACTCTCCGAGGTGGCCAAGATAGTGGTTGAAACGACGTGGGCGTCGGTGTCGGAGTCGGAGTTGGCTTCGGTGGTGTGTAAGTCGGCCGAGGCCTCGGAGGGCGGGTCGGCGTCGGTGTCGGAGTCGGTGTGGAAGTAGCTTGAGTTGCTGCATGGCTTGCCGCAACGGCTTTAGCTCTGGCTTGTGCTTTAGCCTGTGCATCGGCGGCGTCTTTTGCTGCCTGAGCAGCCCATGCCTTTTGGGCGTCCCAAGCGGCATTTTCAATTCGAGCAGCATCCTCATCATCTTCAAGCTTTTTCTTTTTTCTAGCAGCAGCTGCCGCAATGGCGGCGTCTTTTTTATCTTTTTTTTCTTTTTCTATTATTTTATTTTTGAGATAATCAGCCCTCGCTTGATCATAGGCATCTCGGCTATCTTGATCACCGAGAATTGACCAGGCATTATTTACCTCTTTAAACTTTTCTTCATTTCCGCCATGATCTGGATGCAGTTTACGAGAAAGAGCCCGATAAACCGCCTTGATTTTATCCTTCGTGGCAGTTTGGGGGACGCCGAGAACGGCATAAGCATCAATTCGATGCGCATCCTCTCTGGCGTGACGTTTTTGTGCTTCCTTCCTATTTTTTTCTACACGCTTTGCCTCTTCCGCAGTTTGCTTGTCGCTCACGGGTCGCCTCCTTTCAAGGAGTTTGTAGGTTGGTTATTTAGACGATTAAATTGTAAAAGAACAATAGATGAACATACCTTGTTTTAGGTAAAAAGTCAAGTATTTACAGGTGAAAATAAGAAGAGCCCACAGGGATTGCCTGGGGCTCTTTGGGGTTGTGGATCAAAAAATCCACTACTTTCCCTTGAGTAGGAGCATGTCAGCCGAAGCTTCGAGCGTCTTCTGAAGGTTTGCGGCCGAAACGTGCATTGCCATATCTTGAACCGTGGCAATAAGGCGCAAAAACTCTAGATCAGCGCCATCCACTCCGATACATATGATGTCAATATCTCGAATTCTGGCATTGTCGGCCGCCTCGAGTGCCTTTTCGCCATCATCAGGCTGACCGTCGGTCACGAGCACAATCGTGCGGGGATTGTGTTCACCAAGTATGCCGTTGGCAAGTGTGATGCCGTCGGCCATATTGGTACTACCGCCAATTTCAATCGCAGCTACAGCAGCACTAATAACCGCAAAATCTCGGACTGGCTCTACCAAAAGCTCGGCCGTGGATTCAAACGAAGCAACTCCAACTGAAGCGCCGGTCGGAAGAACTCGCTTTGTAAAAGCAACCGCTCCTTCCTTAGCTTCGTCAATCTTTCCTACTCTCATGCTCGACGAGCAGTCAATGAGCAAAACTACTCCACCACCAATCGCTGGCCGCTTTTGAGCAAGTGGAATCTTTTTTCCATCGGAAAGCAAAAGCTGGGCTTCGCCTCTTCCGTCAATATACAATTCTCCACGTGACATGGGGTACTCCTTTCGTTGGGGTTTTGGTTGGTAAAGAACAACAAAGAAACATACACCATTTAGCCCTGCCTGTCAACCTTGACAATCCGTCATTTCCTTGCTAAACTGATGAAACTTTAATCATCGGTGGGACCCTAACACATTTGGGGGCTATAACCACTAACATAGAAATCTATGTCAAAAAGAATGAAGAACCTTCAGGCCAAGGTTGATAAAAATAAGGTCTACAGCGTCGATGAAGCGATCAAACTCGCTCTCGAAACCAGCGGCGTAAAATTTGACGCCAGCGTGGAAGTTCATGCCCACCTCGGCATTGACCCAAAGAAGGGTGAACAACAGGTTCGCTCGACTGTGGTCTTACCGCACGGTACCGGCAAAACCAAAACTGTCGCCGCCTTTGTCTCGTCAGAAAAAGAAAAAGAAGCCAAAGACGCCGGAGCAGATTTTATCTACGGAGAAGAAGATATTAAAAAAATCAAAGACACCGGCAAGATTGAATTCGAAGTTGCTATCACCACCCCAGACATGATGCCAAAAATGGCCCAAATCGCGAAAGTATTGGGTCCGAAAGGCCTCATGCCTAACCCAAAGACTGAAACTGTCGGTCCTAGTATCAAGAAAATGATTGAAGAACTGAAAAAGGGTAAAGTTAACTTCAAGAACGACGATACTTCAAATATCCACCAAAACATCGGCAAAGTTAGCTTTGGTGATAAAAAAATAAAGGAAAACTTTGAAGTGTTTATGGAAGCTTTGAAAAAAGCCAAGCCAAACACCGCCAAAGGCACCTATATCCAGAGCCTTACGATTTGTACCAGCATGGGTCCCGCCATCAAAGTCTCAGCAAACTAAAACAACCTTTACAAAAACCGCCGCAAGGCGGTTTTTTATTTCTCGCTATCGCCCGCCTGCAACGCTATGCGTAGCATTGCGGGCAGGCTCAATCAATTATTCATTTACCTTAATTTATATTTCCTTAGCCCTGCGCAGGCAGCGATTACTTTCATAATCGAAATGAGTGAGTGAAATGAAAATGTATTTTCATTTCCGAGCAAATGAGTTTATATCGAGGATATAACTGAAAGTATCCAAAGGTTTTGGGGAGATCGTCGATATAACCACTCGTTCGCGAGAACTCGGGATATCGACTTCCCCAAACCCCCGTTCGTTGGCCAAACAATTGGTGACCGAGCCTTTGCGGAACGAATCGCAAACTGTCCGGCGAAATTAGATTTTTTCAATGCGACTAAATACTTTTGAAAAAATCGTTTTGATTTCGCCGAGACATTTGCCGAGTGGAGCAACCGCTCGGCGCCTTTTGGGATCCACCCGTTTTGGGCGCACAAAATGGGTGGAATAGGCAAATGAACAAGAGATAAGTGAATTTGAATAGCGATAACGAGATAGATTTTTTGTGTAAAATAAGCCAAAATACCCATATTATGTGGATAAATCAGTCTTTACCACTTGACATATTATATAGATATGTTAATATGCAGGTGTTAGATGCTTCGGCGGATGACAAGACTGATAGCCACGCTATCGATCAAATCTCCAAAACCAATCACTCTAACAATGAATGAGGCACATGCAACACGCAAGTGTCTCTCTTCTATTTTAGAGCACTTTTTACTCCCGCCATTGGCGGGTTTTTTGTTTGACTTCATTACCTTGTTTGCTATACTAACAATATTCTAAAAAATATATGCAAAAATCAAGAACAGATTATATTTCCTGGGACGAATGTTTTATGCGCATGGCGCACGTCATCGCCGACCGCAGCAAGGACCCCTCCACCCAAGCTGGAGGCGTAATCGCCGACAATCAAAATGTTGTCGTTGGTCTTGGCTACAATGGCTGGCCCCGCGGCATTGATGTAAACGCTTTGCCCTGGGAACGTGAAGGAACATTTCTAGAAACAAAATACGCTTACGTCTGCCACGCTGAGGAAAACGCTATTTACAATGCCAACAAGTCAACTCATGGCTGTAAAATATATTGCACTCTTTTCCCCTGCAATGAATGCGCCAAAACAATTATTCAAAACGGTATCGTCGAAGTAATTTTTGAAAGCGACAAATATCACAATGTCGACGCTTTTGTCGCAGCTCGAAAAATGTTTGACGCTGCCGGCATCAAATGTCGGCAATTTGTTTCTGAATTTGCACCCAAATAATATGCCAAATAATAAAATCGTTCTGGGTTTTGTCGGAGACCTCGCTTCCGGCAAGGGCACCATCTGCAAATATCTTCTGGAAAAATATGGCACCAATTCTTACCGTTTTTCCACCATGCTCCGGGATGTTTTAAAAAGACTTTACGTGGAAAATAGCCGTGAAAACTTACAAAATCTTTCTACCGTTCTTCGGACTAACTTCGGCCAGGATCTAATGAGCCGGGTCATTGCCGAAGATGTTAAAAATGATTCCAAAGAAATTGTGGCAGTTGAAGGTATTCGCCGCCCCACCGATATCACTTATCTTGAAAAAAACCCGGGGTTTAACCTTATTTATATTACCGCCGACCCCCAAACCCGCTGGGAGCGCCTGGTGAAACGCAATGAAAATCCTGGCGACGATAAAAAAACT
>Ga0172379_10003891_pt1 | contig 23004 bp, 21 predicted proteins | sample GrowelOW334metaG_FD_119756 | JGI IMG/M metagenome (GOLD analysis project Ga0172379, IMG submission 119756) | Groundwater microbial communities from an aquifer near a municipal landfill in Southern Ontario, Canada - Groundwater well OW334 metaG | ecosystem: Environmental > Aquatic > Deep... | reverse complement strand
CGGCATTCAGGGATTATCCGGAAAGGTTTCCGGCAGCGGATCGCTTACGGGCACATTCAGTTCTCCCGAAATCGCCGCCGATATAACCGGAAATACAATCCGATACCTCAACCTTCCGGTAGACAATCTGAACGGACGGTTTCACTATCTTAATAAGACGCTCGGGTTGTCCGATGTACGGTTGAGCGGAAATCTTCACTCCCTTGGCAGTCTGGCTTCTCTCATTCATTTTGAGGGTCTGGAAGGAGGCATGGAGTACGAGGGGATCATAAACGGATTTATAGACAATCCTCAGGTGGACCTGACCGTTAATTTCAACAATCCCGCCTGGCGCCAATTTACATTCGTCAAAGGGAAAACAGAGATTCATCTGAAAAACAAGATGGTGAACCTTACCCAAAGCTATCTCGAAAGCGATTCCCTGCGGTTCGACCTTTCCGGTATGTTCGGGCTGGATGCCAGGCAGGGGAGCGCCCTGCTGACCCTGGGAAAGAAAAATCCGGGCATAAAAAACCCTCCTCTTCCTCAAAACACCAAAGAACAGGCGCTCTCATTTCCACTCGGGTCGGTATCTCTGGATTTTAATCTCCAAGATGTCAAAAATCCAATACTGACCGCGCAGGGGAAAGATATATCGATAGCCGGGCTGTCACTTCTGGTTCCCCGGCTATGCGGTGCAACGGGAAGCCTTGCTTTCTCCGGTTCATTTTCCGGCGGCGTAACGAATCCGAAAGCAATGATGGATATTCACATCCAACAACCCGGATTCCGTGGAGCTGTCCTGGATTCGGCAAATGCGCATATAGCCATGAAAGACAGCATGATAACCATTTCATCCCTGGAATTGTTCCGGGAAAAGAATCACTCCAGACTTGACGGGCAAATCCTGCTTGACAAAACTCCCCAATTTTACACGGTTACCGGCAAAAGCGCCGTTTCCCTCATCTTTAACGGGGAGAATCTCGACCTTCGTTATTTTAAACCCTTCATTCCCGGAAATGTCGAGCTTGACGGAATGATATCATATCATCTTGCTGTGAACGGTACCATAAAAGATCCTCATCCGACCGGAACACTATCCGGGAGAAATATTCTTTTCGATGCCGGAGGGGGCGTTCCTCCGGTAAAGAATATGGATGTGGATGTTCTCCTGAATAACAACGTCATGAACATCACCACCCGGAATGCTGTATTTTTGGGAAAACCGATCGATCTCGTCTCGACCCTTAATTATGCTCCCGGCACATATGGAGGCGAGGGTAAAATTACCATGGAGGGCAGGGATATACTTTCAATTCAGGGAACTGTTTCCCCGGAAAGTATGCGAATAACCTCGCAGATAACCGGCGCGGACCTTTCCCTTGCGGGTCTCGTTATCCCTGCGATGAAAGGGATAACCGGAACGGTGAATTCGACCATTGTTGTCAGCGGCACCCGTAAAAATCCAAAATTAGAGGGCGGCCTTGATATACGAAATATTACTTTCAATCCTCCCCGGATTGACATGCCGATAAAAAACGGGATTGTCAAAATGAGTTTTTCCCCCAGCCGGGTTGTCGTCGATTCCTTATTCGTTCGCAGCGGAAACGGGACGATTCTCGTTACAGGAACCATCGACGATATCCTGCAAAAGAACTGGAGCGGGGAATTAATCGGAACGGTGAACAATATCCGCCTGAAACAACATAATCTCTATGATTCGATCATTAAAGCAGCAAATCTAAAATATTCCCGGACGGGAGATTCCGGGATTATAAATGGAAATGTGGATTTTGGTAATTCGAAGATACTTTATGATATCGAACCAAAGAAGTTTCTTGGCTCTTCCGGCGCTGCAGTTCAGGGTAAAGAGCTTCCCGAGATATTGAAACAGACTCGTCTTCAGGTACTGCTAAATGGCGGTGATAAGTTCTGGCTTGATGATAATATCGCGCGTGTACAGCTTCTTCCTGATCTCAGTGTGGCAGGAACCCTTGCGAACCCTGTTATTATCGGCCGGGTGGAAGCAGGCGAGGGATATGTGCTGTATCTCGACCGTAAATTCACAATACAAAAAGCATCGCTTGAGTTTACCAGTCAGAAGGAGATGAATCCCACCCTGGATATTGAAGCGCAGGCCACCGTTGCCAGCAACCAGATGTCGAATGCCACATCATATGCCATTACAATAAGCGTCACCGGGGAAATGAAAAAACCTAAGATAGCGTTGAGCTCCGATCCTGCGCTCGACAAACCCGATATTCTTTCGCTCCTCACCCTCGGAGTTACCCGTCAGCAGATCGGTTTCGGCGCAGCCGCAAGCGACACAACGATCTCACTTCAGGGTATTCTCCTGAATCGGGCGGAGGTTTTGACCTCGCTTCAAATTTCCGGATATGTAGGCAGACAAATGGAGAGCGCTCTCGGATTGGAGAATTTTTCCATAGAGGGGAACCTGTTTCAAAGCGGCCAGCTTTTATCCGGCACACGCCTTTCCGCTACAAAAAAGATTTCGGATAAAGTGGAAGTTTCTTATACAACCTCACTTGGCCGTCTGAATGAGCAGGGAATACGGGTAGTTTACGACCTTACAAAGAAAATTTCACTTCAGGGCGAAACTGTGCAGCAGGGGAAGTCAAGCCTCGATATACTTTATAAAAAGAGATTTCAATGACACTGTTCATGCGGTTGACATTTTTTACGATGCTCATGCTGACCTTGTTTTTCGGTAGGATTTATGCCGCTGAACCGGAAAAGGTGATTGTGCGCGGAATCGATTTTCAGGGTAACCATGTATTCAGCGAAGGCGAATTGAAAAAACTCATGGCGACCCGTGCCCGGAGCATATTTCATTCTTCACGGTACCGACCCGAAATCTTTAACGATGATTTGAAAAACATACAAAAATTTTATGTCGACAAAGGATATCTTGAAGCAGAGATTGCCAAAGTCACTATCGATTCTGTCGGAAATAACTTTAAAATTGGCGTAAGAATTAACGAAGGGAAACCGACTGCTGTAGAAAGTATTTCATTTTTTGGAAATAACGTTTATAATTCCCGGCAGTTTATTCGATCAATTCCGCTCAAGGTCGGCGCCGTTCTCGAGACAGAACTGGTACGTAACAGCATAGCGGTTATTGTGACCAGGTACAGTGAAAAAGGATATCTGAATGTGGAAATAACCCAGGATATCAAAGTAAATCATGACATACACCGGGCTGCTGTCAATTTTACTATTCGGGAAAATGTCCAGTATACCGTCGGTGAAATCACAATGAATAACCTGGTAAAAACGCACAAGAATGTCGTTACCCGTGAATTCCTCTTTAAAAAGAACAATGTTATCAACTATACTAACCTGCTGAAAACCGAGCGGAATCTTTATCTAACCGGACTTTTCAATACGGTATTTATCCATCCGGAATCATATTCCTCTCCCGACACAACAAAGAAAAATATTACCGTCACTCTCCGTGAACGGAAATCAGGTGAATTCAGTATCGGAGCCGGTTATGCAACCATCGATAAATTCCGCGGGACACTCGCTGTCCAGAATAACAATTTGTTCGGGACCAGCAGAAGAGTTGGGATATCCGGCAGTTTGAGCGGGAAAAGTCAGAATGTAAAAGTGAATTATACTCAGTTATGGACATTGGGATTACGGCTTCGGACCGATATCAACGGTATCGCTGAATATGATGTGGAACCCGGGTACGATGTGAGACGGGTAGGAGAAAATATCTCGTTCAGCCGGAAGGCATCTGATTACACAAATATCCGGTTTTCATACCGTATTCAACAATTACGAATAACAAAGATCGAAACGGTCACAATCCCGCAGGGTCTTGAAACAGGGAACCTCAGAGCCATTGAGATCGAAGGGACTTATGATAATCGAAATGATCTCTTGAACACTACCGGCGGAACATACCTTGACACAACGAACGGCCTTGTCGGAACTTTCCTTAAAGGAACAGACAGTTATGTATCGACACAACTGACATTCAAACATTTTTATCAGCCAGCCGAGTACGCAGTTTTGGGTACTGCTTTTCAGATCGGCGTAAAGGGGGTTTTTACCAATCCCCAGATTCCTATCAGTGAGCTTTTTTATGCGGGTGGACCGAACAATTTGCGCGGGTATGCATATCAGAGCGTTGGGCCAAAAGATGTTAATGGCGTGCCTCTGGGGGGGAGGATGCTCCTGACCTGGAATATTCTGGAAGTCCGTCTCAAAATATACAAAATGGTTGGAGTCGCATTTTTCTCTGATGCAGGTACTGTCTGGGACGATCCAAAACATGTAAGTTTTAAAGACATCAGGTACGATGCCGGATTCGGGCCGCGGATCAATACCCCCATAGGGGTTATCAGAGGTGACTTCGGATATAAAATCGGACGGAAAAAAGGCGAATCCCGGAGTAAATTTTATTTTGCGATGGGGCAGGCATTTTAACCAATCCTTCGAATGTAATACATCGATTCAGGAGCTTGGGTTATGGTTTACATGCAATTTCTCTCCCTTCTTAAAAAATCGTTCGGTGAAGGGATGAAAAGCAATGTTTCTGTACTGGCTGCTGCTCTGGCATACTATACAATTTTTTCGATAGCGCCCCTTTTTATTTTCTTTCTTACCATTGTAAGCCTGATGCTGAGCCGGACAGATGCACAGGCATTGCTCCTGCAAAATCTTCAGCCGTTTATTGCAGAACCGGTGGTGCAGGCGATTAATGACCTGTTGAACAGTATCCAGAATCCGCCGGCAACCATTATAGCCACAGCCTTCGGCCTTTTGACCCTTATCCTTGGAACCACTCAGATAATTCTTCACCTCAGGTATTCTCTGAATAAATTATGGATGGTTCCCTCCAGGGAAGGGATTGGAATTTTTGGGGAGATCAAAAGGGAAATAAAAACAAGATTTTCCACGTTTCTTATTGTTATCGGCATCGGCATTTTCTTCGTAGCGCTGGTTATAGCGAGCGCTTATCTGACCACTGTCGCAAAGCATCTGAACAGTCTTGTCCCCACCCTGGGTTTTGTCCTCCAGATTTTTGACTTCTTGATTTCTGTCGGGTTGGCCACGCTCCTGTTCGCCGTGGTTTTCAAAATAATTCCCGATGCGAAAATCGCCTGGAGCGATGTCTGGATAGGATCGATGGTCACCGCATTTTTATTCTCTCTTGGTAAATTCCTCCTGGGGATGTATTTCACCAAGGGAGCCATCACGTCAGTTTACGGAGCGGCCGGATCACTGGTTATCATCATACTTTGGCTGTATTATTCTGCGCAGATTTTCTTTTTCGGAGCGGAATTTATCTATGTGTATTCCATAAGATTCGGCTCACGTCAAAAGAAGCTTCGCAGCGAACCCAATCCCGAATCCGAAGAAGAACATTTGACATGGATTTGAGAGAAAGATGCGGGATGATAAAGGGAAACGGCAGTTGCAATTTACTCTCCCATGATTGAATTTTCCGCCGCTTGCAGTGTAAAATACCCCCTGACTGCGGCATTCCTCCTTATCGCATACACTGTTAATTTTGTACGAGCGGGGACTCCGCAAAGCGGTCACCGATACCAACTGCCGAGGGAAAATATTTTCCTTTTATCTCCCTTAATATGGGGGATGAGGGGGATTATCTTTTAATTCCTTGATGCCCTGGGGGGTAGTTTATTAATGCCTGCCCTATTAATGCATCAACAATGCTATAAAAATATAAAAATAAAATAACAATTATGAATCTATTTATAAAATATCCTTGACTTGGGGTTTCTTTATCATTATTATTAGTAAAGATTATCATTACTAACATAAAAGCGAGGTTTGTACGATGCATTCGGATCTTCATTTTCGGATGACTCATCAACGAAGAATCATATTGCAGGAACTCAGAAAAGTCGATACACATCCTACTGCTGATGAAATATATAGCATGGTACGTAGCGTGGTGCCGCACATCAGTATGGGAACCGTGTACCGTAACCTTGAAATCCTCTCCGAAAAGGGGTTTGTGGATAAACTGGAATTTGGCGGTCAGCGGAGATTTGATGGGAATGTCAAAAAGCATTACCACATCCAGTGTCTCGGCTGCGGAGCTGTTGATGACGTATCGAAGAACCTGATAAACAACTTTGAAATATCCCCGGACAAAGTTCATGAATACCGAATTCAAGGATATCGTCTTCTGTTTTTTGGAATCTGTAATGAATGTAATTCCAGGGGATTTCTTCCGCCGCATGAGATGGAAAAATTGAATGTGTCAAAATGATTGTAAAGATATTGTACTAACTATACTTATCTGAACCGATCCAATAGATAAGGAGGAAGACTTGAGCGATAAAAAGAAACTAACCCACAATGCAGGCGCCCCTGTCGTCGACAATCAGAATGTAATAACTGCCGGACCGCGAGGCCCCATGCTGCTTCAGGATGTCTGGTTTCTGGAAAAACTCGGTCATTTCGACCGGGAAGTGATTCCAGAGAGGCGAATGCACGCCAAGGGTTCCGGCGCTTACGGCACATTTACCGTAACCCATGACATAACCCGCTATACCAAGGCCAGGATTTTTTCTGAAGTGGGAAAAAAAACAGAACTCTTTACACGGTTTTCCACGGTCGCCGGTGAACGCGGGGCCGCCGACGCGGAGCGGGATATCCGCGGATTTGCCATGAAATTCTACACCGAAGAGGGAAACTGGGATCTGGTGGGAAACAATACGCCCGTATTTTTCCTGCGCGATCCGCTGAAATTTCCCGACCTTAATCATGCAATTAAACGCGACCCCCGTACCAACCTGCGCAGCGCTCGTAATAACTGGGATTTCTGGACTTCGCTGCCCGAGGCGCTGCACCAGGTTACCATAGTGATGAGCGACCGGGGAATCCCATATTCCTACCGCCACATGCATGGTTTCGGCAGCCATACCTTTAGTTTTATCAACGCTAAAAATGAACGATACTGGGTCAAATTCCATCTGAAAACACAGCAGGGAATTCGTAATTTGAACGATGAAGAGGCGGAAGCGATCATCGGCAAAGACCGCGAAAGCCATCAGCGTGATCTGTATGAGAGCATCGAACGAGGCGATTTCCCAAAGTGGACAATGTATATCCAGGTGATGCCGGAGAAAGAGGCATCCTCCTGCCCTTATAATCCGTTCGATTTGACCAAGGTCTGGTTCCACAAGGACTATCCCCTTATGGAGGTTGGAATTCTCGAACTGAATCGCAATCCCGAAAACTATTTCGCGGAAGTGGAACAGGCGGCTTTCAACCCGGCCAACATCGTGCCCGGTATCGGCTTTTCACCTGATAAAATGTTGCAGGGACGTCTGTTTTCCTACGGTGATGCTCAACGCTACCGGCTCGGTGTGAACCACCATCTGATACCGGTCAATGCCTCACGCTGCCCGTTCCACAGCTATCACCGTGATGGCGCCATGCGAGTTGATGGCAATTATGGAAGTACGCTTGGGTATGAGCCGAACAGCTACGGCGAATGGCAACAACAGTCCGAATTTGCCGAGCCTCCACTCAGTCTTGAAGGAGCGGCTGACCATTGGAATCAGAGAGAAGACGAGGATTATTTCAGCCAGCCCGGTTTACTTTTCCGTTTGATGAACACGAACCAGCAGAAAGTTCTCTTTGCCAACACTGCCCGCGCTCTCGGCGATGCGCCAAAAGAAGTTAAAATCCGCCACATCGGTAACTGCCTGAAAGCTGATACAGCTTATGGAGAAGGTGTTGCCGACGCACTGGGCATCCCGCTGAGCGAAGTACCAATAAAGTCATAAACAATATTGTTTCTCAATCATCGAAAGGGATACATCCATGAAAGCAAGAAGAGAGTTTTTGAAAGGGTCCCTGATAGTTGCCGGCGCTGCGCTTGTGGGAAATGATGTGCAGGCTCAGGCAAAAAAAGTATTCCCGGCAGGCCTGGTCTACACCAGGGAAGCTCCCGGACGGTGGGCTGGTAAGGAAGGCTCTCATGCTCCCCAGGTAACGGTCGATGGAAAAAACGTCAAAGTAGTAACTCCCCATCCCATGACGGAAAAGCATTTCATTGTCAAGCACACTCTTTTGACTCCGAAGGGTAAAATCCTCGGTGAAAAAACCTTTGCGAACACCGACACCGCCGCCGAGTCCACGTACGAACTGCCCGATGGATTCAAAGGCGCTCTGTGGGTTACGAGCTTCTGCAATCTGCACGATCTCTGGCTCGCTGAGTTAAAGGTTTGATATGACGCGTTTTGTTCTCATAGAAAAAATAGTATCAGATAGATAAGCGAACCCCACGAACAGAGTAAGGAGAAACAGAATGAAAGAACTGAAAGGCAGCAAAACCGAAATAAATATCATCACGGCTTTTGCCGGTGAATCGCAGGCTCGCAACCGGTATACCTATTTCTCCAGCCAGGCGAGAAATGAAGGATTTGTACAGATCGCCGACATTTTCGAAGAAACCGCGAACCAGGAGAAGGAACATGCCAAGCGTCTGTTCAAGATGCTCCAGGGCGGAACTGCAACAGTGAACGCGTCCTTTCCTGCCGGGGTGATAGGGAGTACCATTGAAAATCTTAAAGAAGCTGCCGGCGGCGAACACTATGAATATACCGAGATGTATCCGGGTTTTGCCAAAATCGCACGTCAAGAAGGATTCGATGAGATCGCTCTTGCTTTTGAATCCATAGCGGTGGCGGAGAAACAGCATGAAAAGCGGTATCTTGCTCTTGCCGATAATATTAAAAATGGCAGAGTTTTCAAGAAGGATCAGCCGGTAGTCTGGCGCTGCCGTAACTGCGGCTATCTCCATAAGGGAACTGAAGCTCCAGATGTTTGTCCCGCCTGTCTGCATCCTCAGGCGCATTTTGAGCTGCTCGGAGAAAACTGGTAGCGGGTTGCTGCGCCTATAAACCGAATAAACTTTTCACATGAGGGAACGACTATGAAAAAGAGCATCATGATAGTTCTTGTCGGAAACAGGCAGGAAAGCGCTCTGCAAGTCCAGAAATCTTTTACGGAGATGGGCTGTTTTATCAAAACGCGGCTCGGCATTCATGACGGAAGCCCGGAACAATGCACGAACACCGGTCTTATCATCCTCGAGCTGGTAGGGGATGCCAAGTCGAAACGCGATCTCTGCAATAAGCTGAAAGTAATTCCCAATGTAAGTGTGGAACTAGTGGAGATGTCAATTTAACCGGAACGTAAACAAAAGACAGGCAGGTATACCATGGCAAAAAAGATGGGTATTTATAAGTGTGAAATTTGTGGGAATATAGTTGAAGTGCTCCACGAAGGCGTCGGAGAAATGGTTTGCTGCGGACAGCCGATGACGCTTCTTGCCGAAAACACTACCGATGCTTCACGTGAGAAGCATGTTCCCGTTATCGAAAAAACCGGAACAGGATTCAAGGTCAAGGTCGGAAGCATTCCCCACCCGATGGAAGAAAAGCACTATATCGAGTGGATTGAACTTATCGCTGACGGGAAAGCATACCGTCAATTCTTAAATCCTGGTCAGGTTCCCGAAGCGGAATTTTGCGTAAAAGCAGATTCTGTTTCTGCGCGTGAATACTGCAACGTTCACAGTTTATGGAAAGCTTGAAAGAAAGTGACATTCCGATGATAAGTGAAAAAATTCAGAAAGCCATGAATGAACAGATAAATGCGGAGTTTTATTCGGCGTATCTGTATCTTTCCATGGCTGCTTTTTTCGAATCGCAGAATCTCGGCGGATTCGCAAACTGGATGCGTGTGCAGACCCAGGAAGAACTTGCGCACGGTACGATCATATTCAACTATCTCAATCAACGGGGCGGAATAGTAAAACTGACTGCCATCGAGGCCCCGCCGACTGTATGGGCATCACCTCTGGAGGTTTTTGAGAAAGCCTATGCCCACGAGCAGAAAGTCACCGGACTGATAAACCGTCTGGTGGATGTTGCCCTGAGCGAAAGCGATCATGCATCCAATATCTTCCTCCAGTGGTTCGTAACAGAGCAGGTTGAAGAAGAATTGAACACCAGTACCATTGCCCATGAACTTAAAATCGCCGGGGATAACAGTAATTCACTCTTCATGATCGACCGTGAGCTGGCAGCACGGGTTTTTACTCCTCCGCCGGCTCTGGTTCAGGCAAAGGGAGTGTGACAATTCGGGAAGTTCGATACAGGCAGGTACCCGAAAAAGGACGAAATAAAAACATAACATCAATGGAGAAAGGCGCGGTATGAAGAAGTATAAGTGTGATGTGTGCGGCTATATCTATGATCCGGCAGCCGGTGATGAAGACAATGGTGTGAAACCGGGTACCGCTTTTGAAAATCTTCCTGGTGATTGGGTATGTCCGTTATGTGGCGCAGGGAAAGACTCTTTTTCCCCTGTCGATTAGATTTATTTTGAAGGATACATTTCATTTTTAAACATAATTTGAACCGCTGAAAGAAAGATAAATCCGTTTTTGATAGCCGGTGTAATCTCGGTAAATGGTAATACCGCCCGTCTGGATTTCTGATTTCCTTCAGCGGTTCATGTTTTTTAGAAATCATGCAATCGAATTTGAGAAAGCGTATAATCGGGAGAGGCGAAGCTCTTTCTTGTATTTCCTAATATAAAGAGCTATATTATTAAGCTATACTGCTTAGTGCATTGCGCCTTACCCGCGCTGTTAAAAAAAGACGGTTTGTAACATGATGATGAAAAAAACTGGATTACGTCCTCGAATTAAAGCTTTTTTTGACCGAAAAAGCACCAGGTCCGAATTTATCAAATATTTCCTGTACGGCTTTTTTTCCCTGGCGGTAATCGTTGTTTTAATGGTAATTGCTCTTTCGCCGGGGTTGCCCGGTTTCGACCGGCTCGAAAAAATTTATGATGATCAGACACTGAGTACAATCATATTTTCCGATGACGGCGAAGTACTTCGTACGTTGTCCGAACAGAAACGAATCTGGAAATCATACGACCAGATTTCCAAGACGATGATCGATGCTGTGATCGCCGCGGAGGATACCCGCTTTTATAAACATTGGGGGATATCTCTTCCGGATATTGGCCGCGCGATTTCAAAAAACATCCTGCATTTCAATCCCACCCGTGAAGGCGGATCCACGATAACCCAGCAATTAGCCCGAGACCAGTTCCTTACCAGGAAAAAATCGCTGTTCCGCAAGTTGCAGGAAGCGTTCCTGGCTGTCAAAATTGAACATACCTATTCCAAGCCCGAGATTATGGAGCTTTTTTTGAATCGTATGTCATTCAGCAACAACCTGAAAGGGATTGAAGCAGCCGCACAGGGGTATTTCGGGAAACCGGCTTCAGAACTGGGCGTTGCCGAGTCGGCTCTCCTTGCGGGGATGCTTCAGGCCCCGACACGGAATAATCCGCGCAACCATCCCGGCGCCGCAGAGGAGCGCCGTAACACCGTTCTAATGATGATGGTCAATGCAGGGGTCATTACCGATGCTGTTGCACATGAGGAAATGGCTAAACCTATAGAACTTGCCTCGCTTGAGGGCCTCGAATACGGCAAGGCGCCTTACTTTTCCGATTATGTAAAAGATCAGCTGCTGAACAAATTTGGTGATGCGGGGACGGACAGTCTGGGACTGAAAGTTTATACCACGCTCGACTATCGCCTGCAGAAAATCGCCGAAGAGGTTTTAAAAAAACAACTTGATTTCATTCAGAAAAATTATGCCGATAAATTTATCAAATATCACAGGCCCCGTGGACTGAGCAACACCGAGGCTGTAAAGGATTCCATCGATAAAACCGTGGTGCAGGGCGCTCTGGTGGCGATCGATGTGAAAACCGGCGCAATCCTCGCTATGATAGGCGGAAAGAAATACGATTATTTTAACCGTGCTGTAACCGCCTCCCGTCAGGCAGGCTCTTCTTTCAAGCCATTTGTGTTTGCCGCTGCCCTCGATAACGGCTGGAAGTGTTCCGATACCATCCTCGACACCTATTATTCTCTCCGGAACGGCGATGGAACCATATGGGCGCCGCAGAATTATGAAGGCGGTTTTTCCGGTTCAGCCATGACTCTTCGGGACGGTTTTAAAAAGAGTGTCAATATCATTGCGGCTAAACTTGTCAATGAACGGTCACATAACGGCATTGGCGCCGGCACGGTAGTAAAGTATGCCAAAGCCATGGGAATCACAACCGAGGTGAAACCCTGGCCAAGCATCGCGATTGGAACGGCTCCGGTAAAACTTATTGATCTTACAGCCGCCTATACTGTGTTCCCCAACCTTGGAATACGGACTGAGCCTTTTGCCATCAAAACCATAAAAGACAAAAACGACAATCAGAAATTTCATGAGATGCGCGGGCGGAGAACCGAAGCTCTGAGGCCGGAGATCGCATCCCTTATGGTCACTATGATGGAAAGCGTCACCCGTGAAGGGACAGCTGCGACCAAAATATCAACCAGTCCCATGAGAGACCGGCCCTGTGGGGGGAAAACCGGAACGGGAAATGAATACAAGGATACCTGGTTTGTGGGATATACTCCCTATATCTGCTGCGGGGTTTGGATCGGATTCAACTCGGAAGAAACCACGCTCAACAGAACCTACGGTACCGGAAGCGCGGCTCCTTTGCCGGTATGGATCGATTTTATGACAAAAGCCTCGGATGTTCTTAAAATGCCGAAAAGCCGTTTCGTTTATTCGAACCGGATCAGCGCAGTGCAGTCGTGCAAAGTTTCGCATCTTCGCGCCACTCCCAATTGCCCTCGGACCTATACTGAATATTATGTAAGTGGAACCGAAATTACCCGGTTCTGTAACCTTCACGGTTCAGGATGGAGCGGATCCGGCTCGGGAGCAAGAACATTCAGTTCCCCTGAAACCGAAAAGAAAAAATCCCGCGGGTTCTGAGTAATCTCGGAATATTATCAGAATTAAGTGTATATTTATCATGAATCGCATCAGAATACGATAACTGAATGCGATATGTTGTTGTATATTCTTTTGCGGGTTTTGCGGCGTATCCATAATTCAAAGGCATATTATCTATTGATTCGGAGATAAGGTGAAAACGAAGAAAGTACTGACTTTACTATTTGGGATTTCATGTATCACATGTCTGTGCATCGGGGTAGTTTTAGCCGGTTGTTCAAAAACTACGGGTAATTATGATGATCTGGAGAAGGCCGGCAAGATTGAAAAAACGGTTCGGAAAAAATATTCCGGTTTTTTCCGCACTATGAAAATGCTCGCGGATTATAAAGCTTCCTCTTCCGGAGCGCCAGACAGCCTGTTGATAAAGAAAGCTGCTTTGGCTACCGACAAGGTGATCCGTGAAGTCCGTGATTTCCCTGCAACGGTTGAATCTCGGCTCGCTCTCGATGCGCTCTCCTATGCGGCGCATGATTTGACAGTATCTCCGGGATTTGCACAAACCCCGATATCAAATTTTTGGGAAATGGCTCTGCTCAATCCAATATTCACTAAAGGCCGCGAATATGCGAAAAAGGGGATTCCAAACACCTCGACGCAGCTTCAGATAGTAAAATCTCTTCAACGCGGTATGGGAGCGAAAGCTACCGAAGCAATGCTCGAGGAGGCTATACCGATTGTCGGCCCCATACCTCCGGCAGAAGTGATGGATTTCGCCGCTCAGGACACTCTGGTATTCAAGAGTATCCGTGACCTGATTCTCTATTCTCATAGTGTTCAGAAAATAGGGCCTCCCCATTGGATGGTTACCGGCCCGTGGTTTATGGCGGTTACTGTGGAAGGTTTCCTGCCGAGCTTCTATTCCATCGTTCCAATTCTCATCGACCGTTATATGTTCCTCTCCTTTAAATCGTTCAGACCGGCTGATATATACGAGGTGCTCTACCATGATCCTGCGCCTGCCGACGATTCCCAGACACTTACCTGGCTGGCAAAGGTAAGAGACGCCTTGGATTCGATGAAATTCGATAATACTTTTGCCGATCGGGTAAAAGATTCCGGCCTGCCGGTTTATGATACACACTATCTTTTCGATAATTACCTTGTTCAGACAGCAGGCGATTCTCTTAAAAAAGAATATTATGTTTCGTTTACTCGTAGGGAAATGTTTCAGAGTAATTTGCAATACAGCGGGGTTGACAGCATCGCAGTAACGTTTGACAAGGATCTGATCAAAGAACCGACCGGGAAAGTCATGACTCTCAACGCCTATAGGCATCAGGGGGCTTCGATGAACAATGGCCAGTTCCTTCCTGCGCTTTCCGGAAAAGGGAAAGCATATTTGATGGAGCTCGGGAAACACGATCCTTCGCTTCTGGAAAAGCTAAAACGCGCCTGGATGCCTAAGATAACGGTGAACGCGAATTAAGGGTTAAATGTAAAAAGAAAGCCCCCAGTCCATGTTTCCTCTTTACAGCGACCGCCCGATATCAGGTTTCCCTTTTATAACGATACTGCTTATCATAATAAACGGTATCGTTTTCTGGTTTCAGATAACATCGCCCGGATCGCTTGACAAATCGGTGTTTTTATACGGAATGATACCGAACAATCTCTTTCATCCGTCAAATGCAAACCTTCATGCACAGTATTTCCCTCCCCTGACTCTCCTCACCAGCATGTTCATGCACGGCGGATTCCTTCATCTCGGGGGAAACATGCTGTATCTCTGGGTTTTCGGGCGTAATATAGAAGATGATTTCGGCCATGTGCGCTTCCTCTTGTTCTACCTTGTTTCGGGAATCCTTGCCACCCTGGCATTCGCCTATGCCTTTCCCTCCTCGAACATCCCTCTTGTCGGGGCTTCGGGCGCGATTGCAGGAGTATTGGGCTCTTATTTTCTGCGGTTTCCCGCATCGAGAATTTATACCCTGATCATCATTATCATCTATATAAAGATAGTATCCATCCCGGCTTTCTTTATACTCGGATTGTGGTTTGTCATCCAGATGGGCTCCTGCGCGCTTACCTGTACAACACCCGCCGGTGCGGCCGGACAGGGGGGGATAGCGTTCATCTCTCATATTGCCGGATTCGTTTTCGGTATGGTCTTTACCATCTGGGAATTCCGGAGACGTGCCCATGCGGGAAGAAATGCGTATAAGCAAAACTGAAGGATGACAAGGATGAAGGATGAAAAAACAATTTCGCTCGATCGGGTCGCAATTTTTCCAAAGAAAGAAAAGTGTCTCTTTTTTGGATATATTATATTAGCTTAACCGGAATACTGTTCACTTAACCCAAACTGCACTTCGACAAGCTCAGTGCTCGCTGGTTGAGCCTGTCGAAACCAGCCTTAAGTGAACAGTATTGAGCTTAACCGTATGAAATTATTGCATTGGATAACCGGTCTGTTTTTCCTTTAGAGGAGTAATCCCAATGAATTCAAACACAAAACCCGATTTTTCCGCTCTTGCTTCTTCGGTGCGGGGATTTGCTAAAACCCCCAGAAGATTAGCCGGGACAGTTCCCACTATCGCCATTACCCCTGTAGCGGACGGCCGTTTCGGCGCCTACGAAAGAAATGTGGAAAAAACATGGAGAATGGTCGAAAAAGTCTATAAACTTATTACCCAAAAGGTGAAACTTCCTGACGGCACTCCTGTCCGGGTTATCGTAGCCCCGGAGATCGTGTATGGCGCACGCACAGGCGCTCTGGCGCAGGAATACTATGTAAGAGAGGGAGTAAGCGCCAACATCTGGGTCAGCAGATCCTGGGCATACAGCGACGAGCTTATGTCTGCTACGCAGGGGCTTGGATCGAGCGAATGGCAGCAGGCCGCTTGGGGTCTGAACCAGACCGACCGTCCCGGAGCGGTATGGCTAAAAGCATTCTGCGCCGCCATGGACGAAAAGGAACGCCCGATTTTTTCCATCTATAACCCGGATCTTGAATCGGAAGAGGGGGAACTCTCTGCTTTTGTGGCAGAAAGGATTCTCAGGTTCGCACGGGCTGCTTGTGCGGTCGCCGAGATGCGCGGAAAGAATTATCTCTCGGTCGGGGGAGTCTCAATGGGAATCATCGGCTCCGATGTGCGTCGTAATCTGATGCTTAATTATTTCGGTATGGGCACTGTTTCGGTTGATATGGTTGCGGTAAAAGGACGTATGGATCAGGGATTCTACGACCATGAGGAACTGGAGCGCGCGGTGAAGTTCATGAAGAAATTCCGGATCGATTACGGTTCGGGAACAAGGCCGTATTCACCCGATGACCTGCTCCGCGAGAGCATCAGGATGGCAATCATCGTTCGCGACATGATGATCGGAAACCCCCGCCTCGCTGACCCAAAGGTCGGGAAAGCCCAGGGATTCAAAGCGGATGTCGAAAGGGCGCAGGGACATAACGCAATAGCCTCAGGAACCCAGGGACAGCGCGCATGGACCGATCTTTACCCGAACTTTGACCTTCCCGAATCGATCCTGAACAGCTCATTTGACTGGAACGGATACAGAGCGCCGTTTATCACCGCAACAGAAAATGACAGTAAAAATGGAATGGGGATGCTTGCCGCGCACCTTCTCTCCGGGATGCCCCAGCTTTTTGCCGATATCAGAACGAACTGGACTCCCGACAGCGTTTTTGAAAGCACCGGGATAGATGTCAGTGAAATAGCCCCCGGCGGTTTCATCGACAAGCGGAACTCCGGCGCCGGAGCGCTCGATTACGCTCTGAATGTGATTTCCCTGGTTACCGAAGACGGAACCATCGACATGCAGGATGTCGCCGACGCGATAAGGAACAGCCCGGCCCTTCAAAAGAAGCTCATTAATGCCGCCGTAAAGGGAACCTCCTACCAGGCGGCGGTAATTGAGTATTTCCGGGGCGACGGCCTTTCGAGCCATTATCGGACGCCGGGGGGAATTCCCATGACCGCTTATCGCTACAATACCGTCGGCGACATCATGACCTTCTCGGTGGTGGAGGGAGAAACCATAGATTTGCCGGAAAAGGCGGCGGAGCATATCAGCAAAGTCACCGATCCCACTTGGCCGGAGACCTTCTGGACTCCGTGGAATATGTCTTCATTCGACTACATGTCGCTCATCGGCCCAAATCATGACGGGAACTCGTTCGGTCTTATCGGGGCAGACCTGATAACTCTGAACGCCATGCTCCGTATCCCGGTGGACTTTCATAATATCCCGGAGGAGCTGATTTTCCGGCCTACCATGTGGGACAGGTTTGGCGGGGATGATTTCCGTGCATGCGAAAAGCTGGGGCCGGTATACAAATAGGATAGTTTTAAGAATGCTTAGTAAAATCTTTATCATTATACAATCTTGCAGCAAAACAAATGTAAGGTAAGAACAGGGTTATTATTTTAAAGGAGTAAATTCAGAAGTTGTTTTGAAAGAGAATCTGCGAGAAACGAAGGAGATTTGGATGACCGGCCGGGAACGACTAAATGCCGTGCTGAAAAAACAGCCTAAAGACCGTCTTTCCTGGACCACGCTCGTAGACAATTCGACACTCCTGCTTTTACCGGCGGGACTGCGCGGAAACGGAGGAATCGATTTCTACAAACATCTTGGTTGTGACATCTTTCTTTTGAATGGATGGAACACGCCCTTCCGCTTTACCTCTCCGTCTCACCATTGGCCGGAGGAAGTGGAAGTTGAAAAAGAACAGGAAGGACAAAGAACAACCGTAAGGTGGAAGACTCCAAAAGGAGTTCTGGCAGGGATTTTCGAGGGAGTTCATCCGGTCAAATATCCTGTTGATTCCATTTCTGCGGTGAATATCTATCGTGAGATGTGGGAAGGCTCGTCATTTACAGCACATGACGACTCTATCACCTTTGCCGGTTTAAACAGTTTAATCGGTGAAAGTGGAGTGGTTACCCGTTTCTGGGGACCTTCGACAATTCCGCGTTTGCTCGAAAATGACATGGGTGTCGAGAATTTTTACTACCTTTTAGCCGATCATCCCGAAGACGTTCAGGCGTTGATTCAGACAATGCATGAGCGCGAAGCCGATGCATTCAAGATTCTTGCAGAAGGCCCCTGGGATTCGGTTACTCTTGTGGAAAATACCAGCACGTATTATATAAGTCCTGATATTTACCGCCGATACAATATGCCGCATCAGCGGGAATTTGTGGATGCGGTCAAATCAAAAGGTAAGACTGCCATCCTCCATATGTGCGGGCATATCCGGGGGATTCTTGACCTTGTCAAGGAGACCCGGTGCGACGGAATTCATACCCTGACGCCGCCTCCGACGGGAAATACACCGTGGGAGGACGTCTTGGATATTCTTGGAGATGATTTGATCATTTTCGGCTGCCTTGATCCGACTATCTTCGTTGCCGGGGACATCGGCCGTATTCCCTTGGCCCTCAATACACTGATTACTCCCAGGCTCAGGGAAGCCAACTTTGTTTTGAATCCTATGGCTGACGGGATTCCGGTCGAACCGGAGCGCTTCACTGCTGTAAGAGACTGGATACAGAAAAATGCTAATCCAACCGGATAAAACAGAATTGCAAGTTATATACTCCCGGAGCAATTGGTGAAACGACTCATCCCTCTTTTTTTAGTTCTTCTTCTCAGCCTGCCTTCCTGCGAAAAGTCAAAACCGGTTCTCGATCTTATCGATACTCACTGGCCGGAAGGCGCTGCTGTTTCGTTGATCAGGAACGGCAAGGTAACGGCACGCTCGCCGTTGATTGGCGGCCGGGTACATCTTCAGGCTCCCAAGGAAGGGCTGTACCAGGTTCGGGCTGCTGCTCCGCAATCCATAACCGCCATGACGCGCGATCTGGAGATTGTCCGGGGAGCCAACGGATTCACTCTTCCGAATCCGATTTCACGGCGGCGGGTGGGAGCGATGAAACTGGGGATGGAATATGCTGTCGAGAATCCGGCTATTCTATACAACGCTCTTCTGGACACACTCTATACAGGTGTATCATCTGTTTCCTTCGAGTTGGGAAAAGGATTGAACGCAGACAACGTGATCTATAGCGCGCATTCGAAAGCAATCGAGGTCACCATCCGGGGAGACTGCCGAAACCTGAGATCGCTCCGTAAGGCGGGAAAATGCTTGGCTGCACTGATAGATTCTGCAGAGGTATATGGCGCTGAGGGTCTGATTTTCATTCCTCCGGCGAAAAATAGTTATTCTGTGGAGGTGGTTGCGTTAACCCGAAAGCTTGCTTCGGTCATCCATGAGCGTGGTATGTCTTTTTCGGTTGGGCTTGATGCAGAAAAGCTGGAGGAGTTCAATCCTGTCGCTTTTCTTGATGGGGTTCCCGCGCCGGAACGTCCCGATGAACTCCGTATTCTCTGCGGACTGCATGAGAGTTCAACGGACGCCCTCTCGCCGGTTTCGATTGAGGAGATCGGGACAATTCTCGTGCGTTTGCGTGAAGCGAAAATTCCCCTATCCTCTATTTCACTGGAAATTCCTCTCTCCGCTTTTGCGTGGCGAAGCATCGGCAAGAAAAAAATCGAACCGGTAAAACTGAAGCCGGGAAATCTGGAAAGCATGCTGAAAGAGGCGGGGGAAGGCGGAGTATTACAGTTGGGGGATGGCTCCCAGCAGCTTGCTTACAACGGAAACATTTACGCTTTCGATAACCTTTCCGGCATCGCTTCCAAGATAAGTTTTTTAAGTTCCGGGGAACTGTCGCGGATTAGAGGGCTGTATATTCGATATGATGGCTTTGGGTTAAAGCCGGACAGCGAGGGATTGAAAAAACTGGCAGGGGTGTTTCAGAAATAGGTAAGAAAAACAACAGACATTCAAGCTTCGCGCTTCAGTTGCTTTTCATTGATTTAGTTTCTTTTTACCGATAATCCAAAAACGATGGCAATCCTATTCCAATCGTCTCGTATCAAGAAGTCTGGCTCCATGATATACCATAAGTATCTCAATCACCTCCGGCTTGATACGATATATAATGCGATAGTTCCCTAATTGGGTTTCCCTTATCTCCGGTAGGTTCATTTCCGGGACGACACTGCAAGACTCTGGAAAAGCTCCAACCCGCTCCACTGACTCCAGTATGTCAACAGCAAGCAAACGGGCATAGTATTCGGAATCCGCCGAGATGAAATTGACAATGTTCTCAAGATCGTCAGCAGCCTGAATCGTCCATCTTATTTCAGCCATTTTGCCATCCGGTCCCTGACTGCCTGGTGAGGGACGGTTTCTCCACGGTCGGCCTGTGCAATGCCGCGTTCAATTTTAGCTAGCAAAAGAAGACGTTCCATAGCATCTTCTACCGAAGCGTCATCCGGAAGCTCCTGAACAGTTTGCAGCATTTTCTCTTTTGTGGTCATGCTTTTATCCTCACTCAAACGGTATTCCCGTTCTGCTTTTTACCTATTATATTGTTCTTATATAAGAGCTCATTGCAAAAGTCGTTTTGGAAACGAAAAAATGATAAGTTTTATTACTTCAGCCCCCTAACCCTCAATCCCTTTCCCCCAAAGGGGGCAAGGGAAGTTGTTGATCCACAGTGTTTTCCTGCCCCCTCCGGGGGAAGGATGTCCGGAGGACAGAAAAGGGGCTGCCTTCAAAAAAGACTTTTGCAATTAGCTCATAATACATCAGATTCATATTGTGTGTTTTTTTTGTCAGCTCAAGTACGAAATATATCGACTTTCTAATCTTCTCCAAGAAAAATTTAGAAACAGTAACAAAGTGACGAAGTAAACGATGCCTGAACCATGATTCGCTTGATGAGATGATTACCTTGGGTATATAAATTTTATCATGGAAATCCGCAAATCCCATGAATCAAGGTTCAGATAATTTTTTGCTTTGCGAGAAATTAACTATTTTCTGTTATCCTTTTATTACCGCAGCATGCTTTTCTCGGACGATCCGCTCAGAAGAAGCCAGATAAAGAACGGCCCCCCCAGGAGTGCGGTAACGATTCCCACCGGAATTTCCGCCGGAGCGATGACAATTCTTGCCAGCGTGTCGCACAGCGTGAGGAAAAGACCGCCGAACAGAAAAGTGGCCGGGGCAAGATACCGGTGATTCGCGCCCACAAGGATCCGTGAGATGTGCGGCGACATCATCCCGACAAATCCGATCGGGCCGCATACCGAAACCACCCCGCCTATCATGAGCGACACCGCGAAAAAGAGAACGGTTTTCATCTTTCCGACTTCCACTCCTCTGCTCGTTGCGATATCCTCCCCGGCGCTGAACAGGTTCAATTCGTGGGTCAGCGCAAAAACGATGGCGCCTCCCGCCAGAATGAACGGGAGAACGCCGAGGATCGAATCGTATCCGACCGCCTCGATGCCCCCCATCAGCCACCGCACGATCCTGAATGACTGGGTGAAATCGCTCAGATACTGAAGGAAGAGGATGAGGCTGGAAAAGAAAAAGCTGATCGCCACCCCGGCAAGAAGCATGGTGGCGGTCGAGAACCCTTTTCTCATCCGGGTGAATCCGTACACCGCGAGGATGGAGATGAGCGCCCCGGCAAGGGAGCCGATCGACATTCCGGAAATCCCGAAGAATGTGAACGTGAATCCGGTGAGGATGGAAAGCGCCGCTCCGAATGCCGCTCCGCTCGATACTCCCAGGGTAAAGGGCGTTGCGAGGGGATTGCGGAAAAGCGCCTGGAAAGCCATTCCGCTGATCGCCAGTGCGGAACCTGCCAGGAACGAAGTCAGCACCCTCGGCACCCGCATCTTCCAGAAAATGCTCGAGTCCATGTCCAGAGCGGAAGGATGGAGAATGGTATCCAGCGCGATCCTTTTCATCCCGATAACCGGCGCACCCGCGAGAACAATGATCGATCCCAGCGCCAGAAGAATGAGAACGGCAGATTTTTTCATTTTCCGGCCTCCTCGTGGACAATGAGCTGCTGCCCGGTGACCGGATGGGTGACAAAGAGGAACGATTTGTCGTAGATGCCCGAAAGCACGCTGTTCCGCATCACTTCTTCGGGGAATCCCTCGAATGCGACCCTTCCTTCCTTGAGGATGGCGATACGGTTGCTCAAAAGCGCCGCGGCGTTGATATCGTGAGTTACCATGACTATGGTGATTCCGCGTTCGAGGTTTATCCGTTTCAGAATCCTGTGTACTGCGGCCACATGTTTCGGGTCGAGGAACGTGGTCGGCTCGTCCAGAAGGAGAATCCTCGTTCCCTGCGCAAGCGCCGCCGCGATAAGGACATTCTGACGTTCCCCGCCGCTCAGCGTGTTCATTACCCTGTCGGCGAGGTGACCGGTTCCGGTGAGGTCGAGCGCATCCTGCACCGCCTGTTCGTCCCTGTGGCTGATCGGGGTGAACGGGCTCAGATAGGGATAGCGCCCCATCATGACAAATTCCTCGACCGAGAAAGGAAGGCTCCGGCCGTCGGACTGCGGAACATATCCGAGCAGGCAGGCCAGTTCCTTCTGGCGGTACGATTCCAGCGGTTTTCCGGCAAGGGAGATTTCCCCTTTCCCTCCGGTGTTGATACGGATGAGGCATTTGATGAGCGTGCTCTTGCCGGCGCCGTTCGGCCCGATGATCGAGAGAAACTCCCCCCCGTTCACCGCAAGCGAAATGTCATGCAGGATGCTCTTATCCCCGATGGAGAAAGAGTAGTTGCTGATTGTGATGGATTCGTGGGTCATAGTTTTTCTTTGCGAGCTTTGCGAGAAATATTCTTTATTCGTTTTTTTGCCCGTAGTACGCGTCTTTCCCGTGTTTCCGGCTGTAGTGTTTCTGAAGGAGCGTTTCTTTCAGGCAGACCGTTTCCGGGTTGATGAGCGTGGTCAAAAATGCCATTTTCGCAATTTCTTCGAGCACCGCGCTGTTATAGACCGCTTTCTCCGGGGTTTTCCCCCAGGTAAAGGGGCCGTGGCACGCCAACAGCGCCATCTCGACATCTTCATAGGAAAGGGAGGCGAATCGTTTCAGTATCTGATTTCCCGTTTCTTCCTCGTAGTCTCCCCGGATGCATTCGTCCGGGATCACCCCGGTGCAGGGAATCTCTCCCGGCACATGATCCGCGTGCGTGGTGCCGAGGCAGGGGATGGAGCGCATCGCCTGCGCCCAGGCGGTTGCAAAGGTGGAATGGGTGTGG
>Ga0172379_10003890_pt1 | contig 23006 bp, 29 predicted proteins | sample GrowelOW334metaG_FD_119756 | JGI IMG/M metagenome (GOLD analysis project Ga0172379, IMG submission 119756) | Groundwater microbial communities from an aquifer near a municipal landfill in Southern Ontario, Canada - Groundwater well OW334 metaG | ecosystem: Environmental > Aquatic > Deep... | reverse complement strand
GCTACTTGCTACTTGCTACTTGCTACTTGCTACTTGCTACTTGCTACTTGCTACTTGCTACTTGCTACTTGCTACTTGCTACTTGCTACTTGCTACTTGCTACTTGCTACTTGCTACTTGCTAAGGTACTGTTCCGCTTCTTTTTTCATGTTTTCTAAGGAGTCATTCTTAATAACCTTCCCATTAAAATAAATGGTTGGGGTTCCCGGAACGCTTAAGCCAAGGGATTCCACTAAATCTTTTTGAATGCGGTCTTTGAACTTTTTAGAGGTAATTGCGGTTTTAAATTGCTCTAAATTAGCAACGCCAGCCTCTTTTGCCAAACCGACAAAATAATCCAGCGGGTCAACTAAAGACGACCAGTCATTTTGTTTTTTAAAAAGCAAGTTGTGCATTTCCCAATATTTTCCTTGTTCACCGGCGGCTTCCGCGGCATAAGCTGACACAACGGCATTGGGATGAATTTGGTAAAGCGGAAAGTAGCGGAATACAAATTTGGTATCCGGTAATTGTTCACTCATCTGTTTAAAAGTATCCGCCGTCAGCGCGCAAGACGGGCACTGATAATCTTCGTACGCTAATAAAGTATTTTTCGCGTTTATATTTCCCAATATTCGGTCGTCTGTTGTTACCGGAGCCGGCTCAGTAATTTTTTTTACCCCCGAAAGGTCAAAATCACCGGCTGTCTGGGTTTGCGCTAGTTGCTCCTGAGGAGAAATTTTAAACAGAAAGAAACCAAAACCCAGAACCAGTAACACGACAATAGTAATTGTTATTATTTTCTTCATAATTGATGCTTAGTTAATAATTTAAAATTGGTCATTGGAATTTGTTTAGAAATTGCCTGTCCGCCATCAGCTGGAGTCTCAGGCGACTGCGGACGGGGAAATTTTATTTTCCTACCCCCGTACTAGTTCCCAAAACGGATGGTTGATTATAAATTAGTGCCAACATTTGCGCATCATCGGCCATACTGGCAAGTAGTTTAGTTTCGGCAAAAGCAGAATATAAATGTGCTTCGCCCAAAACAACTATTGCTAATTTGGGACCATTTTTATAGCTGGCCATGGCGGCAAAATTATACTGCGACTCATCCAGATATCCGGTTTTTGCGCCAATAATATTAATATCCTCATCTGCCAACAACTTATCGGTATTTTTTATGACTTGAGTGTACCTGAAATTATTGCTGGAACGAAGAGTATACTTTTCTTTGCTGGAAATATTTTTTAAATACTTATTATTAAAAGCTGCTGTAACAATTTTAGCGTAATCCGCCGCGGTTGTAACATTACCGGAATCCATCCCGGTTGGTTCATTAAATTTAGTATTAATAGCGCCCAAGGCTTTAACTTTTTCATTCATCAACGAAACAAATTTTTCAGATGAAAGCCCGGTGCTTCGAGCCAGTGCATTGGCCGCGTTATTGGCCGAAGGAATTAGCGCGGCGTGGAATAAGCCATCTACGGTAAATTTAACTCCTGCCTTGGCTTTAATGCACGCTCCTCCGCTACTGCACGAACCGGCTGTTTGGTCTGCCGCTGTTATGGCCACCGCTTTACTGAGTTTGGGTTTGGTGTCTAAAACCACCAAGGCGGTAACCAGTTTCGTCAACGAGGCCGGCACACGTAAATCATTTTCATTTTTTGCGACCAATACTTCACCGGTTTCTGTATTCACAACCACATAAGCCTTTGCGCTCACTCCCGACATTTCTGCTAACTCACTACCGGTCTGAGGCATAGATAAAGCGGACACCGATACCGGTGCTATTAAAGAAAAACTTAAGATGATAATCAATATACCTTTTTTCAGCATTTAATTTCTAATTTTCAATTTTCAATTTCTAAACAATGCTTGTCATTTTGACATTGGAAATTTGGATTTTGGATTTAATCTTATTGCATCATATTCCCAAATTTGCTTTGCAACATTTTTTTATGTTGTTTAAATAAATCTTCCAACGCGCCACGAATATGACGGGCAATTTCCGCTTTATCGCCGGCAATTTCCGGCGCCACTTCCACGCTTTTAATGTTTTGGTTGCCGTCTATAGTTAAAACAATTTTTCCGCCCGAAGACTTGCCGGAAACAGTTTCCGTAGCCAGCATAGATTCCATTACTTTGGCTTGCTTTCGCATTTCGTTAATATCTTTCAACTTATCCATGAATCCCATAAAATTCTCCTGTGATTATTTGTAAGTGACTTTAATTATTAGGACTTACGGGTTTGAGCCAAGTTCAACACCATTATCTGGTTGGGCAAAGCCCAACCTGAAGGCGAACTGGCAAAATGTGAGGATTTTGAGAGCCGTAGTTTGACTACGGCGAACAAAACCGGAGTAAGCTTGGTTGGAAGTAAATTCCAACCATTACTGCCCAACATTTTAACGAAGAAATTGGCCAAATGCCGTCAAGCGGGTCGGGCTTTGCCCGTCCATTGACGGCAGTCCCGTAAGCCCTAATTATACAAAATTTTGAGCGTTTAGTCTAAACAGGCATTATATACCCGCACCTGCCCGTTATATCGTTCCGTCGCCAATTTTAAGCTATCCACTTTATTGTTGTAAATTTTTACCAGACTATTATAGTCAGCAACTTTTTTGTTATAAATTTCCGCTTCGGCCGGGGTTTGTGGCTGGACGGAATCTAAATATTTTTTTAACTCGGTTAGTTGTGGTTCAAGATTACTAACTTCGGTTTGAATGTTTGCCATTTCAATTTTTAAACTTCCGTCAACTTTCGGGCAACTAGATGCCGGTCGGCCAAATTCCTGGACCGCCAACCACACCATCTTGCCTTGATATTCTCCCCGACCCACAGCCACGCCGATTTCTTCGTAACTGGTATTTAAAATGTTGGCGCGGTGCCCCGGACTGTCCATCCAATCCTGGACCAACACACGGTCGTTGTCAAAATTTCCCAAAGCCAAATTTTCTCCCACGGCAATATATTCATACCCCGCGCTTCTGGCCAAGTCCGCCGGACCTTTACCTTCCGGCGAAGTATGCTCAAAATATTGTTTGGCAAACATATCTTTTAATTTTGCAGTCGCTGCCTCGTCTAATTTGGAATTTTCTTTTAGGGCCGGCAAAGAACCATTTTGCTGTCTTTGCGCGTTGGTTTTACTAATTACTCCGGAAACTGACAGTTGCGCATTAGCGCTCTCCCGGGAACTGATTAATGGCGGTGGTGTCATAACCTGCCCGGCCGATTTTTCCAATTTATTAAACAGGGCGCTATTTTGCACCTCGGTCTTAATATTCGGTAAATTTTTGTTTAACAAATCCGAAAAATAAAATCGCGCCATCCATAATAGCACAGCTAGTAAAAATATTGCTATTACAATAAAATATTTTTTCATTAATCGATAATATAACTTTTAAATTAAACCGATTTTTTTCGTAAAATTACTAATACATTACGACCTTAATTATACCATAAATTTAACATCCCCTTAAATTTAAGGGGATGTTAATTCGGCAACTACTATCCATCTTTTTAATGCTGTTCCAAGAGGCCAAGAAGTTTGCAGAGTAAGAATTTTTCTTTGTTTATCTTTAACCAAAAGTAAATCTGTTCTGTCAGCGTTAACCGAAGCGCTTTCTAAAACTTGGTAAGTATATTTTACTCCGCTGTTTCCCGTTAATACTATCTTTTCGCCAATTTTTATTTGTGGCAATAAGGCAAAAATGGTTTTATATTTTCCCGGATGCCAAAACAAATCGGAGCTATGGCCAAATATATAACAATTCCCTTGCTCCCCGGGCAATGCGGTATCCGGCACATGAACCACGCCGGAATTCAATAATTTTTCGTATTCAGCCTCATCCGCTTTTGGGGCAAATATTATTGGCGCATAAATCCCTAAACTTTCAATGGCCAGAGAATTTGCTGACATTTCAATCTTCTCTCCAGGCGTACCGGTTTTTTGCTGTTGCTCGTTCCAAAAATAAAACGTTAGGTGCTTTAAAGAATACTGAAAATTAAACGTTAAATAAACTAACGCGAAAACCACCACTATAATTAAGCTCCGTTTAAATAAATTATATTTTTTCATATTTTAAAATCCCCCAAGGCCCCGGTGCGGAGCTATGGGGGTAAAAATTTAATTACTCATTTTTTTCTTCTTTATACTCGCTAAGCCAAGGGCAATAAATAAGGTAATGACCCACAAAATTGGCGGTAAGCCGGTTTTCGGTAAAGTGGACGCGCCCAAAACTTGCCCCGGGTCTGCGGGTATTTTAGGCATACTTATAAATGAACCGGTATTATCACCTAAAATTAAGCCGGGTGGATTACTAGGATTCCCCGGAGTTCCGCCACCACCCCCACTAATTCCCCCGCCTCCAAAAGTTGTTACTGTCCCTCCACCGCCACCACAATCCGAACCTTCACAACCGCCAACATCTGTTCCCTGCAAACTAATAACAAAATCAAAACTTAGTGTTTTTTCCTGATACGGATTTCCGGTTTCCGGTTTGAAAGTTACGGAGAAATCATACTGTTTTTGAACATTCGGCACTAAAGCCGATTCCAAAACCAGTTGTGGCAAAGCGGCAAAATCGGTCATTGTCCCGGAAAACAAATTAGTTGAGGAACTATGTTCTTTAATAACAACATCAAAATAATCACCTAACCCGTCAGGGTTGGAGTAATTGGTTAATTTGGCCACAATAGATTGGCTCGCGGTTGTTTTATTTGTCACCTTTGCCCACTTGGTTACAGTATCCCCGGGCAAAAAATTTGTTTCTTGGAACATAGCTGTTGGTGGCGCGCCGGTTTCAAATGACACATCTAAATTCGTGCTCGCGACAGCAACTTGAGGCAAGCCAAAAAACGTAGCTAAACTCAAAATCATTCCCAGTGCAAAAAATGTTCGCATAAATTTATTCATTTGAGCCTCCCGTGCTTGGCTCAGGCAAAACCGGAGCCGGCGGTTCTGTTGACTGAGGAACAATATTTTGTGATTCAAGACTTGGCGTATTTGATTCCGGTTTAACGGCAACTGGTACATTTTCCGCGACGCTGTTATTTTCTTCCGGGTCAAGATTAGGATTTTTTTGGACTTCCGGTTCAACTGCCGGCACTTGTTCAGCTGTCGGTAAAATTGCAGTCTCAATAATTTTTTTATCTTTTGAAACTGGATCATTTTTTTCATCGTTTCCTGAAGAGACTAGCGGTTCATTCGGAGTGGAAGATACGTCAACTGTATTTGTTTCTTGACTTGGATTAATCAAGTCTTCAATAGTTGTTGTTGAGATAACCGGAACAGTGGTGGTGGCCTCTGATAATATTTGTTCATCCAAAACCGGTGAAGTAGTAGCAATATTCTGGCCGGAATCAATTATGCTTTCCGGTGTACTGGTAACCACAATATCCTCTTGCAAAACAACAGACTGCGGATCCGGTATGCCGACATAATTATCTTGATTCATCCCGTCGGCGTCGGTAACGGTATTTGGTTTACCCGGGGTGGGGATAGGATCAACCCAAGAGCCAATTCCATCCGGGATTCTGGCGAAAGAAAATCCTTCCGGTTTTTCTTCGGTATAAGTATAAGAGTCCACCAACATGGAAGAAGCCGCCGGATAACCGGTAAACAACCGCACACTATCGGTATCGTTGTTTAAATTAAAATCACTGTCACCGTTTCTATAAACCACCATCCAATTATGTGGTGAAATTGTGGTCGTGGCGATGTCGGTATTGCCGGCAGTTATATAAAGTTCATTAACATCCATTTCATCATAAAGCACCCAGGAAGATAGATCAAAAGGAATACTGCTGTTGTTATAAAGTTCTACCCATTCACCGCCGGGTTTAAGCGCGGTATCCGATCCTGTAGGATTTGGAATGAATTCGTTTAAAACTACAGCTTTGCCAATTTTAATTGAGCCGGATTTTTCAGCCACATCACTAAAACCTTCGGATGCATCAGAAAAATTTTGTTGCCAAGCGGTATAAACCCATTTAAAAAAGCAGGTTTTGCCCCAAACTGTAGGCGGGGTGTCTGTGGCCACGGTAAAATTATATTGCCAACTAACATCCGAACTTGGCGTACTGGTCGGCATCACAAAATCTTTTATTAAACTGGAAAAAGTGCCGGTGCTTGCGCCGGTGGTGGAAGTGGCGGTAACCGTAACATAGTCACAAGGAAGTTTATTACTACCAAGTAATTCGATTTTGGCCAGATACTGGTAATCTAAGCTCCCTACTTTAGATAAAGTAAAAGTTGTGGATGTGGCATCGGTCGGATACATTAAGCCGGAGGAATAAATTCCTGCCGGGCTTAAATTTATGTCCAAACTCCCGGCGGAAAAAGAATTTTGGGTGGAGGTTTCTGTGTCATTAAAATAAGCCTGGGTTGAGGGAATAAAAAACCCACCGGCTTGCAAAAACAGGCCCGCAATTAAAGCCACCGCGGAAAACTTTTTTAACCCGGCCCACGCTCCGGTATAAAAATTATTCGTTTGAAAAGTTTTAAATATTCGCAGAGTTTTTTTAGTCTTTCGGGCAGTTTTTTGTGACAACATTAAAACCGCCCGCCTGACCTTTCGCGCAGTCCTTTCCGCAATTTTGAAATTTTTATTGAGCAGTTTATTCATCTGATTCTGTCTTCGTTTAGGTCAATTAGGTTAATTAGAATAATTAGGTCAATTTAGCTTTAAAGGTCTTATTATTTCTAGTCTTTAGACTTCTTAACGGTTTCTTCAATGGATGGTTGATCTTCTTTCTTTTTTCTAATTACTTTAATCTCTCGAAATATTTTTATTAATTGGTCGCCAATAATTAACAATGCCGGCACTCCAACTATTACCGCAAAGCCAATAGGTTTTTGCGCCGCGGCTACCACATAACCAAAATATGGTATATCTAAAACAACTTTTCCAATTATTTCCAGCTGTGAAATTTCTCGGACATCTGGGGTATTATTGGCGTCACCTTTGGTTAAGAAAAACTTTCTACCAACAGTACCGCTTTCGGAAATAATCCGGTGAGTAGTTGGCACACGTAATTTGGTATTTGGTCCGTAGGTGACTACATCACCCACTTTATATTCCCCTTTTGGCCAAACCACAACCACACTGCCGGTTTTTATTTTCGGCTCCATGCTTCCCGAACGAACCACAAAAGTTTTCAGTCCCCCGGGAATCGGCAAGGCCGAAGCCAGGACCAAAAGAGCCATAAAAAGCAACAGCGCGTAAAGCAAATATTCAATTATTTTCCCAAATACTTTCAAAATTATAATTCTTACTTTTTAAATCCCCTAACCTCTTCCCCAAGAAACCTCTCTGTCCCGTCCCGATCAATCAGGACGGGACATCTCTCCAAGTATTGGAGAGAATAATAATGAAGAATCTATGAGGAAGAGAAACGAAATTTAAACTATTAATCCTGAGGATTGCGCAACGTCTCAACAACCGAATTACAGCTAAAGTTGTCATTATTTCTGACTTGTTCAGCATAACCGGTCAAAGACAAATGCAATTGCTGGCTTTGATATTGGTTATTATTTCCACTACCGTCACAAGTAATTACATGACTGCCGTCTACCGCTTGATTACCGGCACACCAAGCTACTCCAATATTTTTTCCCGAGTTGGCAGGAACATTAACTGCAGCCAAAAGTAAGCTTAATTTAACATTCGGCCCATAAAGAGCAGATTCACTTATATCATACACGCCATTGCCGTTTGTGTCTTCCCAGGCAAAAGCATTAATTAAACTATCCAGGGTACCACTGGCACTGGTGGTTAACAAACAAACATGCGCATCATTGCTTGTGACATGTAAAGAAATTACATCCGTGCCTTGGTCACCCGGTTTAACGTCATCAAAAGTGTAAAAAGTGTCGCCCTGTTCTAAATTTTTAGCATCCCACAATTTACACATTTTCATATAATCACTGGAGCAATTACCGTCAATGGTAAGTTTATAGAGCAATCCTCCTGGATTATTAACCAAAGGTGCACCAGGTAATTTCCAATTTTTAACAGTAATTCTCAGAGTGTTGATGCCTTGCACAATGTTGTCATCGATGTTAACAATCTGATCTACAGAAGCGTGATTGTTCTCATTTGTGTCTGCAGCGACAGAAGTATTGTTTAAAAATACCTCGTAGCTATTATCGGCAGCAACGCCAAGATCAATAGTTGCACCGCTAATCGGACCCATCCAATTGAATGTTTTTTCAAATGTATAAGTAACATCGTTGTCAACATCAGCTTGCAAAACTGGGTCAGTTGCCCAAATCCAAGTCGCGCCTGGGATTGTTGCAGTCCAATAAGTAGTTGTTATTGGGGTCGGCGTTACCGGTGATGCTGGATGAGGAAAAGAGATTGGGTCGCTTCCACCAACAGTCGCAACAACTTCATTTGTTGCGTCACTAACAATAGAAACACTACAAGTTTTACAATCCACGCCATTATATGTTTGGCGAGTATGGTCTACCTTTAAATCAATTGAGCCGGCGGTAAACACGTTACCGGTGGAAGTTTCGGCGTCGCTAAAAAACGCGCCGGTTCCATAAAGCGTTAAAGCCGCGACAGCGACTATAGCGCTCATACTAAATAATATTTTTTTCATAAATTTTTCCTTACCCCGTTCCGCTTTTTAACGAAACTGGGTGAATTACTTTTCTTTATCCGAAAGATAAAACCACATCGACCAGATTTTAATACTTTCGAAATTTAATTTATTTTTTACGTAATTAATTACGTAATTTACTGCACACTGTCCCGAGCAATAAGCACGGGGCAGTGTTCAGTCCTCCAGCCCCAGCCCCATAGATTTACCTTATCTTTCTCCCCATAGACTCTTCATTATTATTCTCTCCAATTCTTGGAGAGATGTCCCGACTTGTCGGGACAGAGAGGTTATAATTTGGGGAGATGTCCCGCCCTTTTGCAACAAAGAGCGGGACAGAGAGGTTTCTTGAGGCTGGGTAGGAAAACTAAATTCTGGTTTTCTAAGTCAAGGGGGTTTGAAGTTCCCCCACTAACTATTATAGAGAACCAGACCAGAGTGATACCTTGTCGAAGAGGAAGCCTTTGCCAGAATTGGCAGGAACCGCACTGCCACCAGCACGGAAGATAAGCGTATTGACTGGGGAGAGTACATTTCCACCACCTGCTTGTTCAGGATCAAAGCGGTAATAATCCTCCCAACTGGTGCCTGTTTTTACAAGCACATTGTCAATATAGATTTTCACCACGTCATTTGCCTGGCCATCAACAAAGTCCATAACGAACTTAATTGTATGAGAGCTACGACTGATGAGTCCAAGGTCGGTTGGGTTGAAACTGGCAACAGTGCTAGTCGGACCAGCATCGGTCACATCGTAAAAAGTAACTCGGATACCACCTGCCTCGTCCGCGAAACTCAAGTAACTCATGCGTGCACCATTACCATTATCTGGAGAAACCGAAATCGCGAGGCCTGACTGAAGCGAAGAAAGCACTGAAGCGATGTTAAACTGGGCCTCGAAATGCTTGTTAGAAGCAATGCCAGTTTCACCTGCTCCACTCGAAAGTAACGGGGCAAAAGTCTGATCCCCGAAAGCACCACTAGTAACCGCGTTAGAGATACGTAGTGATTGTGAATCATTAATAACAGGATTATTTACAACTTCTGCATCATATAAACCAGTCTTCATCCACCCACCTTGACCGTTAATATTACCGATCGAGAAGGTTGATGGTTCAAACCCTGTCTCATAGCTAGCTGCAACTGTTGGTTCCACTTGAGATTGACCACAGCGATAATCCATATTATTTCTGGATTGTATGACGGTAAAGCCAATGTCGCCGGTCATGCTGTCGGTTTGAGCTTCATTACCAACAGATCCCGGAAGACTCCAAGATACACCAAGATATCCGGTCGTTGCTCCGGCTAAAGGACCGGTTCCTGTGGTAGAGTCATAAACTGCCAACGTGCCATTTGTCGGATGACCAGATGTCAATGTGACCTCAGATCCATTTTGGATGTTGTCGCCGGCAACCCCATTACCTGCGCCATCATCTCGCCAGACTTTCCAAACCATGGCTTGTTGCAATTCCCCAGTTGTCAAACCATTTGTATCAACTAATGCTTCTGGTTCAGTTTGTGTATTATCATCATTAGTTAAATTGGCAACAGATGCGCAAAGCCATGCGTCATTATTAATCACATGTAGGCTAATTGTGTTCTCACCAGAGTCACCTGGTTTTATATCACCAAAGTTAAAGAATTTTGGGGATACCACATTACCACCACCAAGATTTTGCAACGGCCAAGTACCGGTACAAGAGGTTCCTGGAACGGGGTAAGGTGCATTGCCCACCCAGACATAGTCAACCGCTGGTCCGCCAGTTGGGGTAACCGGGGAACACACGTTCCCGTTATAGTGCTGTTGGCTGTCAATTTGTAAATCAATAGCGCCGGCGGTAAATACGTTACCGGTGGAAGTTTCCGAGTCGGAGAAAAACGCTCCGGTGCTGGCAATCACCACCGCGGCAACTACCGCAATCGCGCTAAAGCTGTAAATTATTTTTTTCATATTTGTTCCTGTGTATATTAAATATCAAATATTTAATATACTTTTAATTATTCTTCATCTGCCCACTACCATACTATGTAGTTTGATAGTGATCCTAATTTAGACCTCCTAATTTTTAGGGCATGTCCCTGCCAGGAGTTACAACAAAAAAATTATTTATTTTTGTTCTGACCCCTTACCGGGGGCCTAAATCCGGACTTTCTATAGTTTATATATCTGCATGCAACCAAATGTTGTTTGCGGTCGTATATACTAATAGAAAGGTTAAAATTTCCCAATTAATTGGGATTATAAATATTGCGCTTATTTATAAGCGTCGACCTTTCAATATTATAAACCTTCAACTTCTCATTTTTTTGCGAAAGTCGGGAAGTTGAGGGTAAAAATAAAGGCCTAACTAAACCCTTAAGGGCAGTTAGGCCTTTATTTTTATGATTTGAAATGAATTATACCAACAATTTTGCATATAAACGGCTTAAAAAGCTAACTTGGAATACAAAAGAAACTTTTCCCCGTATTTATGAGAAAATTTATTTTTGTTTGTTTTTTGTATCTATTTATATTTTAACTCTTTCATAAAAGGTGTCAACTATTTTTTACACATACAACCCACCGAATTTTCAAATTTTTCAGAACTATTCTTGCCTTATTCTAGATATTATTTTCCCCTCAAACAAAATGCGCTTTTAGCCACAAAGGTTGGGGTATAAATGTTTGCATTTTACCTTCGGCTTTGTGGTCAAATTTATCCCTACTTAAATATTCTCTTATTTATGAGTAATATTTTTGATTTCTTAAAAAGTTTATTTATTTGAATCCCTAATCAAATATAATAGAAGCTAAGCATAGTTTGTTACTCCTTTACTGTCAACCTATTTCATAAATATCTACTGCAAGGTTTTATGAACTGTGTATTAACTGTGGACTAAAAGCGCCTAATTAGTGTTTAATTAATGAAAAAAACGAAAAAAAGATTGGCAGATCGTGGCAAAAAGTGACTGATTAGCGGTAGCAGTTACGGCTACTTCTCACCGATAATATATTTACAACCCAAGGAACCCATTTTTACGGAATGGGTTGTGCCGGCAGGGATATCAAAACGCTCGCCGGCAATTAATTTCTTTGTACCGTTTTTATCGGTCAGCTCCATCTCCCCGACTAAAATAACGTGAGCGGTAAGTTTCTCGTGAGTGTGGGTGGCATACTCAAAACCGGCTGAGTCCGCATAGACAGCAACTTCTCCAAAACCTTCTTTAACTAATTGGTCGGTGATTTCTTGTTCATTCATATTTAAATGTTATTATTTTGCGCATTTATTATTTATGCAGGCTTGATTATTTGGACAGTCTGTTTTTGTGCTACACTCGGTTTCCACAATCTGCTCCACAAAAAATTTTCCATTTGGCAAGGCGCATTGACGCGGATAACTTTCCATAATTTTCCCTCCGGCTTGGGCGCAAAGGGCAAAATCTTTTACCTCCGCGTAACGGTCTACGGGTTTTTTATAAGTTAGAATAACCACCATAATGGCCACCATAACCAACAAAAAGAAACTAAAAAATAAACTATTTTTGCTCATATGCTTTTTTTAATTGTAAAGCCTTATCCGGAAAATTAGTAACAATGTAGCCAACGACTTTGTCCGCCAATAAACTCTTAATTAATGGCGAACCGTCAGCTGTCCATACCGAGAGCGAATATTGGGGAGGAATTAATTTAGCAAAGCCGGAAAGCCACAATTTCCAGTGGATGGAAAACATATCCGCGTAAGCCAACATTTTTTGACGATTAATCGCAAACCATAAAATTTGCGTAATCCGTCCGTATTTTGTCCCTATAATTAAGCCGGTTTTTACTTTAGGAAAATAGCTTTTAATATTTTGTAATGACTTTACGTTAAATGAAATTATGGTAAAATCTCCCGGCTGTAAAATTTTTAACGCAATCTCCCCCACTTCACGTTCATAGCCAACTTCTTTTATTTCAATTTGAATTTTGGCTTTACCGGCAATTAAGCGCAAAGATTCTTCCAATTCCGGTACCTGGTAATTTTCTTTGGTTGCTTCTTGCTTAATTTCTTTCAAGGTTAATGTACAAATTTTTTTGCCGCCTATTTCCGGGTCATGGAATACCACCAAGTAATTGTCCGCGGTTTTGCGCACATCCAGTTCAATGCCGTCCGCGCCTAACTCTATGGCCTTTGAAAAAGCCTTTAAGGTGTTTTCCCGTTCTAATTTACTGGCCCCGCGGTGGGCAATTATCATCATTTTCTTCACTTCTCTTTTCCAGCCAAATACTACAATAATACATATTATTGTAGTATTTGGCTGGAAATTATTTTTTGATTGTTAAAGGGATACGACTTTTTCTACAACCAACGAGCGAAAGTATCCGTCCAAAACATTTGGGTCAAAATTCTTAATTTCTTTCGCGCTAAACCAGCCCGCCTCCAAATGGTCTTCGTCAATTTTTGGCTCCCCTTCTATTTCTCCCAAAAAAGTTAAACGCACCACATGCCTCGTAATTTCATTTAATGCAGTATCTGCGCTATCCGCGGAATCTGCGTATCTGCGGACTAATATATCTTGAGCTGCAACCAATTTCGGCTCACCCGTATATTCTAAACCCACTTCTTCTTTTATTTCCCGTTTCAGATTTTCCAGCAAAGTCGTTCCGGCATTTATGCGCCCGCCGACTATGTCCCACTTAGGGCCCACTTCCGGATATTTTTTTGGATTCCGGCGCACCAAAAGATACTTGCCATCAGAATTTTGCAATAAAATTTTTACGCCGACTTGCAGTTCCATATTATTTATTTTTTACATAATAAACCAAAAAGGTGCCGTCTTGCCGAGAGTCAGGGGGCGGTCTGGTGGCGATTTGCAAAATTTCAAACCCTGCCGTTTGCAAAATTTTTGCAAACTCATCTTGCCCATAATACACAAAAAATCTTTTCTTCCCGCTATCCTGCCAAGGCGCCATTTTCTCCCCAGCCCCTTCTTTCACGGCAACAAACCCAATAGCGCCGGTTTTCAAAACTCGTTTAATTCCAAACAAAACTTCCTGAATTTTTTCCCGCTCAGCGTGAATTAAAGAACAAGCAGACCAAAAACCGTCAAAGTTTTGTGGCGGAAAATCTAATTCGTAAAAACTTTTTACTTCAAAGTTTGCTTCTGCATTCCCCTCTTTAGCCAACCTAATCATTGTTTCCGAAATATCCACCCCGGTATAGTCATAATTATTTTTCGTAAACCATAAACTATCCGCCCCACTGCCACAGCCAATATCTAAAACCTTTCCTGAGGGGAGAAATTTTTGGAAATTTTCGTATTCTTTAAGCCAAAAATCGCTTCGCATGGTCGCTGCCCAACCGGAAGCAATTTGGTTATACGTCTCTAAATTTTCTTGTTCGTTTGGCGAAAGCATGAATTATGCGACCTCTTTTAGATCTTCGGGATAAATGGGATTCCTAATGGGCATTACAATTGGCTTTTTAACCGGACTATTATTGCGCAAGGCTGATAATTCTTTATCATCATTACTTTTATTTTCCGCTTTTCTTTTTTCCAATTCCTCGTGTAGTTCTGTTTTGGAAAACTTTTTATTTTCACTCACCCAACCGGCAACTTCTTGGTTCGCCTCATCAAAAGTTTTAACTTGATTATTAACCTGGTTAAATAATTCTAAAATTTTAAAATCCAAATATTTAAGCTGACCCATATCCATCTTAGTCATTTTTTCAACCAGCTGATTATAAACCGAGTCACCAATTGCCATTTCCGGGATTTTTTGCAATCTATCCAGAGACTCTTTAACTTCCGCTTTTTTAAATTTTAGCGAAGTTTCCTTTTCCACAACCTGTTGTTGTTTATTAAACAGCTCAACTGTTAAGGCCTCATAAAGTCTTAAATAACGATTTACCTTTTCGTTGTTATTATAAGATCCCTGAATCGGATTCTGGTCTTTAACCCCGGGCATCTCCATGCCACTCAAACCGTGTTGAGCGCCGTCTAAGCTAACCACATCTTCATATTTATTTTTTAACTCGGCTTTGAGCGCGCTTCTAACCATCTGGTGGGCCAATTCCAGGTCGTCCAAACCCACTTCCGTGGTACCGGTTTCACCATTGGCCACGGTTTTTAATGCCATTTCAACCGCGGGTTTTTGTTCAGTTGGTCCGGAATAACCTTCCATTAACTCCATTGAAATATTTTGGTCATGCAAAACATTTCTAACGTCAGCCATTTCCATCATGTCGGTTGTCCCGGTCCTTTGACCTTGGTAAACGCGATTCAAACGTAAAAACATCCAAAGAGTCCGATTGGTAAGCTGTATATCCTCGCGAACAATTCTGGCTAAGGCGCTAAAATAATTTCCCGTCTTAAATTCAGTTTTAATTTTTTCTAAAACCTGCCTTTGGTCGTTTGTCCCCTGCTGATTTATTTCCGAAACATCCAAATTATTGATTAATATCTCCAGCTCAGCCTCTGTCACGGCCTTGTCCAGCTCAGGGTCGTAGCCGATTGATTGATTACGTTTTTCCGGTGATTCAAAAGGTAAAATATTTGAGCCTAAAGTGGCGCGTTTAGTAGGCTTTGCCTCTTTCTTCTTTTTTTTATCTATTGGCACAACGTTAGCCATGGCAAAATCTACTTTAAGTATTGAGATAACTCATCTTTATTAACGACTTCTTCCTTACTCTCTTTTAAATTTTTTACTTTATACTGACCGGTTTTGGTTTCTTCTTCTCCCACGACCAAGATGTAGGGAATTTGTTCTTTATCTGCAGTCTTTATTTGCTTAGCTACTTGGCGAGAGGTTAAATCTACGGCCACGTTAATGCCTTGTTTGCGTAAATCTGCCGCTAAAATATTGGCGGATTCCAAATAATTTTCCAAGTGACAAATATATAATTTTACCGGTGGATGATATTCCGGCAACAAACTGTGAGTTTCCAAAAAGTCACGAATTGTCACATCCCCGGCGCCAAATCCGCATCCGGAAACTTTTTCCACGCCAAAAATACTGACTAAGTCATCGTACCGGCCACCGCCAAAAACCGAGCGGTTATTGACCGGGCTTAAATCGTAAACTTCAAATACCACCCCGGTATAATAATCAAACCCGCGGACTACGCTTGGGTCGTAAATGAAATTTTTTATTCCTAAGTTTTCCAAATTTTTAAACACCACTTGCAGTTCGTGAGCGCCTTTGGATTTTGGCACTTTTTCTCCCAACTCATCCAAACTTTTTACAAACAGCACAGTTTCCAGCTGAGACGCTTTTTCGCCAATAACTTCTGTGGCCTCCGCTAAAAATTCCCCGGCTTTCATTTTCTTCATCTTATCAATCAACTTGGAAATTTTGTGCGCCTGCTCGTCAGTGAGCTGTAGGTGTTCATGCAATAAAAAATTCAACAACCGGCGGTCATTAATACGAATTTCAAACGCTTCATCCCCGGCGCCAAACGCTTTCATAATGCCGTGGGCGACGGCAATTACTTCCACGTCCGCTTCCACGCCATCCACCCCGAACATATCTACATTTAATTGCCAGTGCTCGCGAAGTCTCCCGCGCTGAGGCCGTTCGTAGCGAAATAAATTAGGCATAGAAAACCAGCGCAAAGGGAAAGTTAATTCTTTGCGTTTTTGGGCCACCATGCGAGCCACAGTCGGTGTCATTTCCGGACGAATGGTCACATCACGCCCACCTCGGTCGGTAAATGAATAAGTTTGCTCACTAATAATTTCTTCTCCGCTTTTAGCGCGGTAAAGGTCAGTTTCCTCTAAAATGGAAGCATCATATTCCAAATAGCCAAAGCTTTCCGCAACCTTTCGCCAGACGCCAAAAATATAATTTTGGACAAACTGATCCCGCGGATAAAAATCCCGCGTTCCTTTATATGGCTCTAAAGAGAGCCTCGGGCTCACATTATTACTCTCTCCTGACGAGGAGAGAGTCCCGCCTTGGCGGGAGAGAGGTTGTGTGGAGAGTTTTTTTGTGTTTGATGTCATGTTATTTTTCAAAATCTTCAATTGATAATTGTGATTGCCTCAAAATAGACCTAAAGGTTCCCGCTGGAATTTCTTTTCTATTATCTGGAATAATTACGGTTAAAGTCGGGTTCCCAATTTTTCGCATCTTAACGTGACTACCTTTTTGAGAGATATGAATAAAGCCCTTGCTTTGAAGGACTTTAATAATATATTTGGAAGAATATAGTTTAGGCATACTCCAAACGACTTGGAACGATTTCAGCATTTTCAATTTTAGTAAACTTTCCCGGCTTCACATCTTCAAAATAAAGGTCTAAGGCTTCGTCTAAATTCTTTAAGGCCTCTTTTTTGGTTTTTCCAAAACTGGAAACGTCCACATTTAAACATTGGGCAACATAAAACTTGCCCTCTTTCCAAACCACAGATTGTAGATTAAATTTAGTCATAATATACATTTATTATACCTAAAATACCCAAATATAACAAATTTACTTAAACGATGGATTTTAAGTCCCCATTAATGACAATCGGCTTAAGTCCAATGATTTCTTCTTTCCAAGCAATATCCGGAATTGGGTTAATCAGATAAATTTTCTTTTGCAAATAAAAAGCCAAGCCCATTTCCATTAAAGTGTTCGGACCAATGTAATTCTTGATATTATTTTTGTCGTAATTAGCAACCAAAATTACATCCGCTTTTCTGACTTTATCAAAATGCGCAACTATTCTGTCCGTATGATCACGCCAAATCCAAGCATCGTCATTCTTTTGTAAAGACTTTTTTTGGCTGTAATATTCGCTGGCCGGAATTAACTCCCCATTTTCCCCCGGCACTTCATTAGGTGGCAATAAAACTTTATGCCCTAAACCCTCCAGCTCTGTCTTGAGCCGGTACATTTCATCTATAACTGCGATACTGCCACAGAGGGTTATGATCATTATTTATCTTTTACTTTTTAAATAAATCATGTTGAATTTTGAATGAAAATACTGTATCATTATTTTATCTTTGCGGGATTAGTACAATGGTAGTATGAGACCTTCCCAAGGTTTAGACACGGGTCCGATTCCCGTATCCCGCTCCAAAAACACCGGCTTTGGCCGGTATTTTTTATAATCACGGAAACAACAACTGATAAATAAATCCAAAGAACGGATCTGCTGACGGGCCAAAAACCATTATGCCACCCAAGCCTCCGGTAATGGAAATACAAACCAAGCCGGCGACAGCCAATAATACCACAAACCTTGTTTCAATTATTACCCGTGCCAATTTAATTTTAATTGACCAAATTTTCTGAAAAAGCGGAATTTTTGTCCAAGGCGCATAATTTGTTTTTTCAACCCATAGCACTAAATATCCGGCGGCCAAAATTCCAAAAATCGCCACGGACAGGTCGGCAAAATTTTTGTGCAAGGAAACCACTTGGCGAAAATTTGTAACCATTAAAGGAGCGTCGCCCGCACGCACCATTTCTGCCGCCGTATCCCCTGTTGCCAAAGCCGCCAAAGCGCCTAGTCCCCCAACCATCACTAACACTGCTTTAATATAGAACCAATACGGCTGATTAATGACTTTTTTAAATCTTACTAATTCCATTAAGCCATACAAAATCAGTAGAGCAATAGGGAAATGAACAATGATTGGATGCAAATTCATGCTTTAGGTGTTAGGTTTTACCTGCCCGCCATCAGCTGGAGCTTCAGGCGACTGCGGGCGGGGCTTATAGCTTTTAGGAAACGAATACTATTATGATTATACCATAATATAATTATCTTATTAGTTATGATAGTCAAAAAAACAATTGTGTTAGGAGTTCAAAAATTTTTTGACAGTGCTGATAATGTGTGTGACAATAATAACATAATTAGATTATCAACCTCTCCCCGCCTGCAATCGCCTGAGCTCAAGCAATGGCGGGCAGGCCTATCCCTCCCCATGTCTTGGGGAGGGAAACTAAAATGAAAAAACTATCTAGGAAAATTCCGGCCACCATGGCGACCCAGCATCCGGACCACGCCGGGAAGCCTTATTGGCATAGCAGTACTTTTATTCCGGCAACCGAAGAAGCCAAGGAGTCTTTTTTAAGTTTTTCCGAGCTCGGCATTTCCGAATATAAGTGGGACTGGGAAGGAAAACTGGTGGACGAGTCAGTGCTGGAGCGACTACTCGGAGCATATTATGATTATTTTAAAAAATTCCCGATTGGCAAAGAAAAATTTTTAACTTTTCGTTTACCCAACCCCAAAGTACAAACAGAATTTCGGTTGTCGCGTGCGCTTATGGGTATTGCCTCGGCGGCCGGCTTGGCCAAGCAAGTGGGCTTACACTCCCCGCCCTTGTTTGAAGTTATTTTACCTATGACGGAGACCGCGGAAGAAATGGTCAGTATTCAAGAAGCGTTTAAAGAAATAGCTTGCTTGCGCCATCCGCTAAACAGAATGGAAAAAGGTTGTGATGTATTTTTAGAAATAATTCCGTTATTTGAAAGCGTGGATATTATTTTAAATTCCACCAAAATTCTGGAAAAATATTTGCGCCTTTACCACAAAAAGTTTAATGCCCGGCCGGAATATTTAAGACCTTACGTGGCGCGCTCGGATCCGGCTTTAAACTCAGGAATTGTGCCGACAATTTTAAGCATCAAAGTGGCATTGTCGCGCTATAAAAAATTTGAACACAAACACAATCTACCTTTATTTCCGGTAATTGGGGTGGGAACTTTGCCGTTTCGTGGCGGAATAAACCCGCAAAAACCCGAACGGTTTATAAAAGAATACCCTGGCGTGCGCACGGCAATTATTCAAAGCGCTTTCCGTTATGACTTCCCGAAAAAAATGGTCATTAAAGCCATAGCAAAATTGGAACGGGAACTGCCAAAAACTCATACGGTGACTATAGACAAAACTGACGAAACCGCTCTTATAAAAACTATTAAATACTTTGAAAAAGAATACCAAAACACCATTGCCGGCATAGCTCCACTGGTTAATAGAGTGGCCGGATTTATGCCCAAACGGCGCGAACGTGTTCAACATACAGGACTGTTCGGTTATTCTCGTGGTGTGGGAAAAGTTAAACTGCCGAGGGCCATTAGCTATACCGCATCCCTTTATTCTTTAGGCGTACCACCGGAGTTAATCGGCACCGGCCGAGGACTTGCGAAAGCAAAAAAAGACGGCACGCTACATTTGGTGGAAAAACATTACACCAATTTAAAACACGACTTATATTTTGCCGGAAAGTTTTTATACAAACCCGGCCTGGAAGAATTAGCTAAAGCATCTCCGGCCTGGGAAAGCATTCGTCAAGATGTACTGGAAATTGAAAGTTATCTTGGCCACCATTTTGAAGCCAAATATATTAACGAGCAGGAGCACCAATTAATTTCCGCCAAAATTCACAAAGCATTAAAAGGCAAAAAAAATATTACCTCGTTAATTGAGCAATCCGCTCTCTTACGAAAAAGTTTAGGGTAAAAAAGAGGCCGATCTGGCCTCTTTTTTAAATACTGTACTAATCCAAACTTGGGGATATTGATTTTATCACACCTAAATTTTTCTCAATAACCCCCTCTTTTCCGGCCATGGATCCTGAAATATATTTGACAAGGACCTGATTAGGTTCAATTAATTTCACAACGTTGCAAGCGTCATTGTCTTTATACAGAGATAGCATATCTCCTGGTTTTAAATTATTTAATCTTTCTACTTCTGGATCAGCAAAAGCAGGTAAAATTGCATAATCTCGTTTGGGGGCAACCAGCGGATAAATATCATCCAGTTGCGTATCTTTCCCTTTTTCCATAATTTATTGAATTAAAAATAAAGCCGAAATTGTTTGCGAGTCAGTTATCTTGCCCAATTTTACCATTAACTTAACTTTTGGCAAACTAAACTTTTTAACCTCTAAAATTCCGTCTTCGTGTTTTTTATTTGTGTTGGTCTGGGTTAAGCCTTTGGCCAAAAAAATATGCAAAATGTCATCACTCAGCCCGGTAAAACTTTGTAGCGCGCCCAATTTTTTCCACTTGCGCGCCTTGAGGCCAGTCTCTTCCCAAAGCTCCCGCTTGGCCGCGGCCAATAGATTTTTCCCTTCCGATCCCCCGCCGGGAAACTCCCAGGACATTAATTGGGTGGGGTAACGAAATTGTCTTATTAAATAGACTTCGTTATTTTCCGTAATTGGCACAACCATCACCCCGGGTCCATGAGGCTGAATAAAAGCATACGGGCCAATTTTACCGTTAGGTTTAACCACCTGATCCAGCCGTAATTTTACCCACGGATCTTGATAAATTATTTGGGATGAATATTTTTTCCAAGTTTTCGACATCCTACCTAGGAATAATTTTTTCTTTTTTTCCGGTTTTTTCAAAACCACCGTCTTTACAAACAATCTCTTCAAAAATTAACACATCCTGTTTATTTTCTTGCTCATACACTGATTTTTCCGCGAAACTTGCGGAATGCATTAATAAAAATCTTGAGCACAGGGTTGGGGAAAATTTTGGAGCCTTATCCGCAGTCTCTTTATCTTGAGTAAAAACAGCGATGTTGCCTGGCACTTTTACGTCAATATTCCCTGGGCTTTGATCTAAGATTCCGTTTACATACAATTTTTCTCCGGTTGAAAGATTATATACAGCTTGAGGGTTAATTTCCACTTCCTGATTGTTGCGCATTTCAGTATTCAAAGGAAAAGATCGATCTAAAATCATTCTTGGTTTATCTCTATGTGGCATAAATTGGCTTATGGCTAAATATAATATATAATTTAGTATACTTGATTTTTAAATTTCGACAAATAATGAATCTCTTAACAATTGGCTCAGTAGCTTATGATAGCATTAAGACCCCATTTGGGGCGGTTGATAAAGCTTTAGGTGGTAGCGCCTCTTATTTTTCTTTATCCGCCTCCTATTTTGCCCGCCCGGCCATAGTGGCGGTGGTGGGAGATGATTTTGCGGCGACGGATGAAAAAATCCTGGCCGAAAAAAATATAGATCTAGCCGGCCTGCAAAAAACCGCGGGCAAAACTTTTGCCTGGGGTGGCGAATACAGTTTTGATATGAACAGCCGAACCACGCTATTTACGGAATTAAATGTCTTTGAAACTTTTAAGCCCGTTTTGTCCGAGGAACACAAAAAAGCGGAGTATGTTTTTTTAGGCAACATCCACCCTTCTTTACAACTGGAAGTTTTAAACCAAATCTCCGCCCCTAAACTGGTGGGTTTAGATACCATGAATTTTTGGATAGAAAAAGCTCTGGAAGACTTAAAAAAAGTTTTGGCAAAAATTGATGTGCTGATTATAAACGATTCTGAGGCCCGCGAGCTTTCCAAAGAACATAACTTAATAAAATCTGCCAAAATAATTTCTGCTATGTTAAAGCAAAGCAAAAAAACTGCGCTAATTATTAAACGCGGAGAGTATGGGTTGCTGCTTTTTACCGGTGATGAGATTTTTAATTTACCAGGCTACCCGCTTGAAGATGTTACCGACCCCACCGGCGCCGGAGACAGTTTTGCCGGCGGATTCATGGGTTATTTGGCAAAGACGGATGATATTTCCCCGGCCAGTCTAAAACAAGCCTGCGTAGCCGGATCTGCCCTGGCATCTTTTTGCGTAGAAAAACTCGGCACTGAGCGATTGCAAAATTTAAATACTGTTGATATTCAATCTCGCATGAAAGATTTTAAACACCTAACAGATTTTGACTTAATTTAATTCTAAACTATTTTAAAATGACTGTCCTTGCAACAAGGACAGTCATTTTAAAATTCGATCTAAGACTATTGACCAAAAACAAAATAATCTATAAACTTTGACCATGTATCCAGTGACAATCATTCGTGGACTTTGCTGGATCGGAGATGTGGAACTCTCTGCCTGCCACTCGCAGGTTCTTGAGGTCCTTTTTCCGGACAAACAAAAGTTGCTGAGAAGCATCGAAGTGGCGATCAAAGAAGACCGTCGCAAACTAACAACCAGAACAACAGCCGGCAGACCCCGGCAGGAGGAAAGAAGTGGAACGACCACGGCACGCACCTAACGTGTTCGGCTCAGAAGAACAACTCCACCCAGAGCAGGACCAATTCGACCCTTCCACTTGGACGGCATCTGTTGGAACCGGCGATGAGGGAAGAGTTCTTCGCAGGACCATCGTCGCGATTGTTCGCAAAGGCGACGATCATACCATCAACTCAATTACACGAGACGATGACCCCTTCGCTGGGGAAATCCTGCGCTGACTCGCGACCACACTCAACCAAACACCGCAGGCGGAGCAGGATTGCAATACGTAAGCAATTCTCCTCCGCCTGTCACCATTTCTCCCCTGTTCTTCCTATCTCCTATATGCTTGCTACTTACTACATGCTACTTGCTACTTAATTATCCCCACCTTTAAAAATCCAAACTAATCTGTTACTATAAAAATACAATCATAGAAAAATTGGTATCTGCG
>Ga0172379_10003889_pt1 | contig 23010 bp, 22 predicted proteins | sample GrowelOW334metaG_FD_119756 | JGI IMG/M metagenome (GOLD analysis project Ga0172379, IMG submission 119756) | Groundwater microbial communities from an aquifer near a municipal landfill in Southern Ontario, Canada - Groundwater well OW334 metaG | ecosystem: Environmental > Aquatic > Deep... | reverse complement strand
GTAGGGACGAGAATGCCGGAGCGATGTTCAGCGAGCAGTTCCGGTGAGCTGAACCGCGAGGCGGGGTCGCGACCGAGGAGGCGGAAGCCGACGAGAGTTGTGACCGAGTCCCTTCCGAAGCACTGTATTAATTTTAAATTTTAAATTTATACCCATATCTGGGCACGCGAAATTTTAAATTAAACCCTGGTACGGTGGTGTAGCTCAGCTGGTTAGAGCGTAGCACTCATAACGCTAAGGTCGGTGGTTCGAGCCCACCCATCACCACAAGACAATTAACAATTATCAATTATCAACGAAATATTTTATGCAAATTTAAAAATTGAGAAGTTTAAAAAAATGGATTGGTAGCTCAGTTGGTAGAGCAACTCCCTCTTAAGGAGATGGTCGTGGGTTCGAATCCCACCCAGTCCACCATTCGACTCACCTCGTTCGCTCATGGTGTTGCACCATTTAGTTCGTGGTTCGAGTCCGGTCAATAAAGCTCCACAATTTAAAATCCACTTTAGTTAGTCGGTGACCCCGGTGTCTATAGGGACTCTTAAGGAGATGGTTCCGCCAGCCGGCGGATAAACTCAGGTTCGAATCCCACCCAGTCCACCTTCGCCTCGCCGAAACCCGTTATGGTGTAGGCGGGTTTCATCTCAGCTTCGGCGGACGCAGTCCACATTAATAAAAAATCCCTCTGATCTGGGATTTTTTTGATTGACTTTTGGGCAGAAAGTTGTATAATTAGCAAATAACTAAGCAACAAAATATGGACGATCTAACACAGAAAATTTATAATCTGGTCAAGAAGAAGATGCGTGAACAGGGCGCTTACGATTTGGGTGCTTACGGTGAGTTCGTCGATGAGGCTATTGAGTATTATCAGGAGAAGGGCCTCTTGGAGGATGACGACAATCTGGAGTTTATCAAGGATCAGTTGATGGAGATGTTTGAAACAGCATCTGACAACATGATCGATAGCGAATAATATGACTCAGAAACAAGTTTTCGCTCTAATTGTTACCGCTGTAATCTTAGTCTTTTTCGCTGTCTTGAAGATTATTCGGATCAGTAACCCCTTGCCAGTTGTTGATAACTCGCAGACGAATACTGTTAGTGAGCCGGTGACTAACACCGTGCTGACCGAACCCGCCCAGGTAGAGCCTAGCACCTTGACTGAAAGTCAATTCAGAACTTTAGAAGATTATCTTAAAGTTAATATCAGTTTATTATCTCCCAAGCGTGAAGTCTTGGGTGGTAAATTCTATCTCACTAAGCTGGATCTTATTGACAATCAGAATGCTCTAATCAGTTACGAAGATGGTCATATTAGCCTGGACGCCAGAATTAAATTTTATTTCCTGAATAATCTACCAGCTTTGACCGAGTTTACTTTGATTGGTGAAAACGGTCAACCGTATCAGACTAGCTCTAGTACTTCAGCTAGTTCCAGTACTGAGTTTTAAATAAATACCGATGCAAACCAAAGAGCATGTTTGTTCGTTCCCTCTCATAAGCTAGGAGAGGGGGCAGGGGTGAGGTCTGAATTCTACAGCAGTAATTATTTTTCACCTTTGAATGATACTTATTTCACCCTCACCCCAACCCTCTCCCGTTAGGGGAGAGGGGAAAATTTGTTCATTTGGAGCCAATACTAAAAAACCGTTCGAATCAGAACGGTTTTTTTAGTTAGGTTTGTTTTTATGAGGCTTGGGCTACCAGTTTGATCTCAAATCTGATAGTATCGTCAATTACTTTGTCGCCCAGATCTTCAAAGAATTTGCCGCTACCATATCTGATGTCCCAGAGAGTGCGATCAATATTGAACTTAGCTTCAGCGCTTATCAGGCCACTGGCATTCGATAGGCTGGTCTGGAAACTAACCTCATTGGTTTTATCCTTGATTTGTAAGTCTGCGATGACATTGTAATCGCTGGTTGATCCGCTAACTGGAGTGACTTGCTTGATAGTCAGGGTTGCTTCCGGATATGCGGTGGTATTGAAGAAATCAGCTGATTGGAGATGTCCTTCTAGTTTTACTTTACTAGCTGCATCCAAATCCAAATCGTTGATAGTAGTCATGTCAATCACGAAAGAACCGCCACTTAACTTAGAATCAGCGATGGTCAATGAACCACTTTTGATGGCAATAGTGCCGTGATGTTCGGTAGCTACTAGAATCTTCTTGCCGTACCAATTCATGGTGCTTTGGTCAGGCTTGATTTGATATTGACCATCAGTCAAAGTGCCGGAGTCATTGTTACTGGCAGTTTGAACGCTATTTGGTGACTTGGTTTGGGTAAGCGAATCACTAGATTTTTTGTCGCTGTTTTGGCTGTAAACGGCATAAGCAATTGCTACAACCGCTAAGACCGCGATAGCGATAATAATGTTTTTTTGCATAATTTTGGGCATCAATCAGGATGCTGTTAATAATTTGTATATAGGATAGCAGATATATCCTATTAAATCAATAGGATATATACATAAAAAATTTTTATTAAATTATCTGTTAGAATCTAGTGGGTTGCTTTTTAATTATAAGATTTTGTTTTTTTGCTTCAGCACGGCAATACCGAAGACAATCTGGCTATTTTATTAGCTAAATTTTCGCCACGCGTCGTAACTCAGCCAAAATAATTATTAATTCTTTATAAGACATATTATTTTGACTTCAGACAGACGACGCGAACTGGCTCAATTTAGCTTTAAAATAGAAACGATTTCTTAGGATTGCCTTAGCTAAAGCAGATGTCTATTATTTATTAAAATGTAAACATCGCTCTTAAATCTTACAAATCATTGTTTGTTAAGTTCAGCAGTTTTTCTGAGCCAAGTCGCGATCTCGGCTTGAGAACGACTTCTAACTCGGTCGTACAGAGTGAAGTTAAGTGCCTTGAGTCCGCAAAAATGAAGTGTTAAATTCCAGACAGTCCTGAAGGGCATTAACATTAGCTGATAAAATATTTTCGGACTATCACAAGTCATGAAAGTTCTGGCTTGACGCCCCTTGAGTAAACCAATAGGTCTGCCGTGATGGTAGCGGAAGGCGAAGCCGGAATTAAAATTAACATCCATAAAATTTTTCATGATGGCCGGTGGACTCATCCACCATAAGGGCATGAAGAAGCTGATTTCATCGGCCCATTTAATCTTGGTGTGATAGCCGGCTTGATATGGGTCTGTTTCAGGATTCTTAATGGATTCAAATCTCAAATAGTCTTGATGTGGTTCGTGGTAGAGATCAATTAACTCTGTTTCATGTCCAGCCAGTTGAGCCGATTCTAAATAGGCCATGGCCAATTTTCTGGCAGTGCCAAGGGAGCTGGGATGAGCGAGAATAACTAGTTTTTTCATGGAATTATTTAACGAAAAAGCATTAACGAAGCACAGAAAAATAGATCGTGACAGCTTTGAATAATGTCTAATATCAAATTTCCAATATCTAATAAAATCCTAAGTCAAAATGACAAATATACTAAAATAATAATAATTCTTAGACATTTGAGCTTGATTGGATATTAGAGATTTGGACTTAGAAATTATACTGAAAAATGAATATTTTGTCTTTGTTTACCATGGTCTTATCTAAAGAATTCATTTAATAGTTATTATATTATAACGCCTCTTGTTTGTTTTGACTAGCGCGGTTATTGACTTCATAGCTGGTATTCTGAGTCTCAAAGAAATTGACCAATTCCAAGGTGTCGGTGGCGGTAGCCATCCATTTGGCTGGGTTAGTCACTTTGTAATGTGCTTCGAAGCCCAACTCTTCCAGACGACGGTCGGCGACATACTGTACATATTGATTAACGTAATCGGCGTTGACTCCCAATATTCCTTTGGGGAATAAATCGTGATTGTAGGCAGTCTCCATTTCCACACCTTGAATAATCAGTTGTCTGATTTCATTGCTGAATTCTTCGGTGACGATATCTGGATTTTCTTCTAATATAGTCAGAATGAGATTGATGCCAAATTTGAGATGAAGACTTTCGTCACGAACCACCCAGTCAATCATAGATCCGAAATTTCGGAGCAACTTCCTTTGTCTAAATGACAGCGCTACCATGAAACCGGAATAGAACCAAATGCCTTCCATAATAATGTTGTAGGCGACTAGATTGCGGACAAAGTCTTTTTTGCCGGCTACAGTCGTGACATCCAGATTGACTTCCGTCATGCGATGTAAATGGTTGGTGATGAAGTCCTCTTTGATTTTTATAGACGGTTTATCAAGATGCCATTTGAAGACTGCTTGGCGATCAATCGGGAAGGTTTCCAAGACATACTCAAAAGCCTGGCAATGGTTAGCTTCTTCCCACATTTGCTTAGCTAGATAGAGGTGCGTCTCTGGTGCTTTAAGATAAGGGTAAACACCGAGAGCTAGAGTGCGGTTGACGATTAATTCTGATGGATTGAAGAAACTCATTAAGAAAGTGACGGCGTGTTTTTCGTCATCGGTCATTTTGCGCCAATCTTCTAGGTCTTCACCTAATGAAATTTCATGCGGAAACCAAGTGTTGGCCACAGCTTGATTGTAGAGGTCATAGGCCCATTGATATTTAATGGGGCGAAGATTCATATCTTCGTTAAGTGGTTTGCCGAGGATCATATTAGTAAGTTTATAAGGTTTATAAAGTTTTTAAAGTTTGTAAAGTTGTTTGTCCAGTTCTTTATGAACTTGATAAACTTTTAACTTTATAAACTTCGTTACTGGCAACTCTCGCATTGTAATCGCTCCATAGGATCGATGGGGCAAGTGCTTTTGTCATTACTAACGGGCACTGGTTGTGGTGTGTTCCAAGTGGTGACAGGGGTAGTAGCTACCACTTCTGGTGCTACCCAAGCAGTTTGTACGGCGCCGAAACCCAACTTGCCGATGCTGTTGGATTTGTTGACTTTGACCGTGCTTTGTTCGGCCTTATGCCTTGGTCTCATGTGCAAGTAATAAGTGGTCTTGAGACCTCGCTTCCAGGCGTCTTGGTAAATCGCCATTATTTCGTCAGCATCTCTGGTCTCCAGATACATATTGCGACTTATGGCCTGATCAACCCATTTCTGTGCTCGGGCAGCCACTTCAATGAAGGCTCTGGGGTCAGTTGCAAAGGAGTCTTTGTAGATTTTCTTGAGATGCTCTGGAATAACGTCGATATTTTCTAACGAGCCGTAATCCGCTAAAATTTGGTCGCGGACCTTTTCCCACAGGTCTAAGGCTTTGAGGTCGTTAACTAGATTATTATTCAATTCCAAATATTTACCGGTCAAAGTGTTACGTGAGAAAATTTGCGCAAAGCGTGGGTCGATGCCCGGAGAAGTGCCGGCTACCAAACCGATGTTGGCGGTAGGGGCGATGGCCATGAGAGTTGAATTTCTAATGCCTTGCTTAACTTTGGCCCTGAGAGCGTCCCAATCGAGCTGATGACTTTGATTGATGTCGATGGCTTGCCCACGCGCCTGAGCCAATCTATCGATGGTGTCCACCGGAACCAGCCCCTCTGACCACAATGAACCGGCAAAATTATCATAAGAACCTTTTTCCTGAGCCAATTCAGTGCTGGCACTGATGGCATGATAACTGATGAATTCCATTATTTTATCAACTAATTGGAAAGCCTCCTCGCTCTCATAGGCTAAGCCCATTTGTTCGAAAGCGTCTGACAGACCCATAATGCCCAATCCGACCGCTCGATTAGCTCGATCGAAATTGATTGCTTCTGGAATGGGAGGTTCATTGATGTCCACTAGATTGTCTAATTGACGAATGGCTAAACGAACACTGTCTTGCAGTAAATCCCAGGCAATGGCTTTGTCCTGGAGGTGGCGAGCTAGATTGATAGAAGCCAGATTGCAGACACTGACATTATTTCTGTTTTGAGGCAGGGTTATTTCAGTGCATAGGTTGGAGCAGTAAATGGTACCGGTATTGTGATTGAGAGCTCGGTTATTGATAGCATCTTTCCAGGTGATCCAAGGATGGGAGGTGGCCTGAAGGTTGACGATAATATTACGCCATTGTTCTCGCGCCTTTACCTTATGGAAGCTTCGTAGCTCATGGTTCTCTGCTTGTTTTATGTAATCTTGGTAGCGTTGTGAAAAAGCCGAGCCGTATAATTCGACCAAGTCGGGGGTTTCTTTGGGGTCAAAGAGATACCACCAGTCATCAGCTTCAACCCGTTTCATGAATTCATCACTAATATAAACTGCGGTATTGGCGGTGCGAGTACGTCGATACTCGTCACCGGCATTTTGTTTGAGGTCTAGGAATTCGTCAAAATTGAGATGCCAATTTTCCATATAGAAACAGAGGGCGCCCATCTTCTTGCCGGCGCGCGAAATTGCTCTAATGGTGGAATCGATAATATGGAGAAAGGGGACGGGACCAGAAGAAAAAGTGCTATTGGTATTTATTGGTGAACCGTTAGCGCGTAGTTTGGTTACAGATAGTCCGATGCCACCAGTCGCTTTGGATAATTTCATGACATCACTAACAGTTTTACCAATATGTTCAATAGAATCTTCCATGTCCATCAAGTAGCAGTTGGACAGTCTGGGAGTGATAGTGCCGGCGTTTATATTAGTAGAGCCACCAGGGATATAATATAAATTAGACATCTTGTGATAGAACTCTATGGCTATTTTGGTCGCATCGGTTTCATTGAGGGCTAGGCCCATAGCCACCCTCATCCAAAAAAATTGAGGGGTTTCTAATAATTTTTGTTTGGAGTTCTTGGTTAGGTAGCGACTCATTAAGGTGGAGACGCCGGTGTAATTAAATAATTCGTCACGACCGATATCTAGAGCCAAGGCCAAATCGCTTAGTTTAAAGCGATCGAGGCGTTGGTCTAAGATTTGGTCTGAAATACCCTGATTGATATAATCGGCAAAACGTGATCGTTGTAACTCGACTAATTCTAAATCATCGTTATAATCTCCTAGTACCTCTTTATAAATGGTTTTCAGCAAGAGTCTTTTGGCAATGATATCGTAGTCAGGGTCTTCTTTGATGTTTTGGGCAGCGGTATTGATGGCAGCTTGATCCAATTCTCTGGTGGTGATGCCGTCATAAAGGGTGAGTTGAATTTCGGAGGCCACTTGGCTGGTCATGGCGGCTTGATCGCTTAGTCCGTGAGCGGCTCTGGAGATGGCCTGATTGATTAAATCGGCGTTAAACGGCTCTCTTTGGCCGTCTAATTTAGTGACTGTAATGTCCATAGATGAAAATATTAGCTATTAATGAAAACACAATATCTTGTGTAGTGGTAAAAGTTATTATACTACATATTGTGTTTCGCTCCTAGCGGTAAAATGCTAGTAAATACTATTAAGTTAGTAGGAATTAAAAAGTTATTAACAGTGAGACGAGATTCAAAGTTAGAAAAGTATAAAAGTTGGAAAGGTATAATGCTCCTATCACCGCAAAGCGGGATCCCGCCTCAATTACAATAATATAGAGCGGGACAAATACAAATCATTACAAATATACAAATAACTATCCTCCACCTTGTTTGCCTGTCCTGAGCGAAGTCGAAGGGAAGGGGGGCGCCAGAATGGAGATCGTACAGAAAAGTGTGTCTGGTAAAACTTCCCTCTCCTAGCCAGGAGCCCCGCAAAGCGGGAGGCCAGGGCTGCCTGTCCCGACAGAATCGTCGGGGGTGAGGTTGTTTTAGTTAATTGCTTAATCATTTATTTATTACCTCATCCTTCCTCCTTCGTCCGCCTAGTCGGCAGACTACGGGCGGACAAGTGTTCCTTGCTCTCCCGCTTTGCGGGACTCCCGAACAGGAGAAGGAGACGACAGAAAATACCCACTCAGACACAATTAGTTGTACGGTCTCTCGCCGGGATGACATGGAAATGGGAAAACGTACGCTTTAATGTACATCGACTTGTCAGTGAAAAACAAAATCCTCCCGACGTTCATCGGGACGGGCCGAATATGTCGTGGGAGGAAGTTGTTTTAGATAAAATAGATTATTAGATTTTGCCAACTAGGTCGAGGCCTGGTTTGAGAGTAGTGGCTCCGGGCTTCCAGGAGGCAGGGCAGACTTCGCCACCATGATCACGGACGAATTGTGCGGCTTGGATCTTGCGAATTAATTCTGCGCTGGAGCGTCCGATGGAGTTGTCGTGGATTTCAATGGTCTTGAGTAATCCTTCTGGGTCAATGATGAAGGTACCTCGCAGGCTTAAGCCATCATTATCAATATAGGTGCCGAAATAGCGGGCAATGTTGCCGGTTGGATCAGCACCCATGGCGTAAGTGATTTTCTTGATAACTGGTGAAGCGTCGTGCCAGGCCTTGTGGGTGTAGACGGTGTCAGTGGAGAAGGAAATAACTTCGCCACCCATAGCCTTAATAGCTTCGTGATTGTCGGCTAGTTCACCCAGCTCAGTCGGGCAGACGAAGGTGAAGTCAGCGGGGTAGAAGAGAATGACTAACCATTTACCGGCAAAGTCCGACAACTTCATCTGCTTAATTTGTTCAGCTTGAAAAGCCTCAAAAGACCAATCGATTATTTTGTCATTGATTTTGAGCATAGATTTGGGTTAATTATTAGTGAGCCCAGTATAGTGCAAATAATTATTATAGTCAAAACAAAACACCCCACTCCTATCATCGGAGCGGGGTGTTGTAATTAGGCTTAACGAGTCTCTGTTGAGCCAGTTTCATCAGAGGATAAGTTGTCAGTAACTGCTGATGAGACAGGGTTCGAGAGATTGTCGACTCGAGCACTAGCTGGATCGCTAGCCGGAAGGACTTCTGCCGGAGCACTCGGTGTCACGGTCTCAGTGGGAGCGCTTTGGTCTAAGGGCTGATCGATACTGTCTTGCCCAGTGAATTCATCGAGTGGCAGAGCTGGTGCCGAGGTGATGGTTGTGTTGTCGGTCTTAGGCACTAGAGTGCTCAGATGACACAATTGATAGCACAGGCAATAGCCTGTGGCTGAGGTGATTAAGACAATGATTCCCAACACAAAGAACAGGGTTGCCAACCAACCGGTCAGCCAGAAAGCGATACCAAGGAGCAAAATGCCAATAATGGCGCGAACGATGCGGTCCAGAGGACCCTCATTGGTTTTAAACATAGGCTTGTCATTACGCCTCCTTTGATTAGAGGTTAATTTTAAAACACTAATTATTATTTAGCAAGTTTTAATAAGCTGATATATTTGTTAAATATGATTAATTGCAGGGTTTGGAAATAGTAGCTATGCAATTACCTGGACCGTAGCCCTGAACCTCAGAACCTAGGCAATAACTGATATGATAGGAAGTATTGGAGTCTTTGACATATTGATACTGGGTGTTGGGCAGGCATGGTCCGTCAGCGCCCCAAGGATTTGACGGAAACTTGATAAGACGTCTATTGTCAACCATTAGGGTGTGTCCGACTTGAAATGAATCGGTCTCAGGATAATCATTGTATTGAAAGTTGTAGAGCTCCAGAGCCTTTCTGACTGTGCTGATGTCGGTAAAACGCTTAACGTCCCTGGCCTTGCCTGACATCTTCTTGAGATTAACTGTCACGACGACCGCCAGAATGCCAATGACAGCGATGACGATTAACATTTCTACCAATGAATAGCCCCTTGGGTTTGCTTTATTTAAATGCAACATATATATTAATTATAGCAATTATTATTTATTTATGCCACTCACCAGTTCGCCTAGCGGTTTCATCTTAGTAAATAAACCTGTTGGAATTACTTCACACGATGTAATTAATGCTTTGCGTCGCCTAACGGGACAGAAAAAAATCGGCCACAGCGGTACTCTGGATCCCTTAGCCAGTGGCCTCTTGATTTGCGCGGTTGGTCGAGAGGCCACCCGGGAGATTGATAAACTAGCTCATCTGACCAAGTGTTATCGGGCCGAATTAATATTAGGCGCAGTCAGCGATACTTATGATAGTCAGGGTCTAATAGTCAAGCAAGATCATCCAGTCAATATCACCAAGAGTGAATTACTAGAAGCCTTGAATGGTTTTAAGGGTGAACAATGGCAAGTGCCACCGATGTACAGTGCCAAGAAAGTGCAGGGTCAGAAATTGTATGAGCTGGCGCGTCGTGGTATTGAAATTGAGCGACAAGCTTGTCAGATAACCATTAGCCGTTTAGAGTTGCTGGAATATCAGTGGCCTCAGGCGACCATTGATGTTGCTTGCTCATCAGGCACTTATATCCGCTCTCTGATTCATGATTTAGGCCACGCACTGTCGGTCGGCGCTTATATGAGCACTCTAGAACGAACTGCTATTGGTCCCTATACGCTGGCGCAAGCTCAACGATTGTCAGATCTTAGTCCTGATAATTGGATTGAACACTTAATTACTCTCAATTTGAACTGAGATGTTTTTCAGTATTACTTTAAAGTGATATAATGACGTTAGGACTCTAATTTAATAATTTAAAAATTTAATAATTTAACACTACTACAAATACAAATCATTACAAATGTACAAATTACAAATCTAAATAACTGAATTTGGATTGGAACTTGAGATTTGGAGCTTTATTAACAAAATGGTATTTAAAAAAACAAAACATCACCTGGCCCAAGCTATCACTTTGATGGAGCTGTTGATTGTTATTGCTGTTTTGGCGACGCTATCCACCATTGCCTATTTTGCTATTAATCCCGGTCGATGGTTCACTGATGTTAATGCCACTCGACGTCTAGCGGATATGCAGTCGTTGGAAAAATCCTTCGATTCCTATCGAAGCGAACACCAGGGAGCCATGCCAGGCGCATATAATGGCTCTCCGGCGCAATTAGGCACTGCTGTCACTGGCTGTAATCTGGATTGTAATATTGATGGCGAACTAGTGAAATTACCAGACGCTTGTTTGGATTTTCGTAGTGCCTTGAGCGCCTATTTACCAGAACTGCCTGTCAGACGAAATCAAGGTAGTCCAGAGAAGACCGGCTATGCGGTTATGGCCAAGGGTCGTTCGGTTAAGGTCTATGATTGTTACGAGGGGTCAAATACTGATGAAATTAGCGCTGACTGTGTGCCTAGTTGTGTCGGTAAATGCGCTGGTCAACTTGACTCTTGTGGTCTTGAGACTTGTCCTGAACCGGTACTTAATGCTCCTGGTTATTTGACTGCTAACAGTAATGGAGTCATCACTTGGGAGTCAAAAAATAGTTCATATCTATTGTATCGCAATACTGTTAACAATATTTCAAGCGCTTCTCTAGTAGTTAGCCTCAACACTAATACTTATCAGGACGACGATGTCATTAGTGGAGCTACTTACTATTATTGGGTTAAGGCTACTTTGGCCGACTGTGCTAAGGTGTCTGACTATTCAGGAGTGGCTAGCATGACAGCTGATTGCCCGAACGGCATCTGTGAATACTGTACCCAAGACGCTAATTGCACGACTTGTCAGCAATGTTTAGCTAATCGCTGTGTCAATCAATCTGCCGGTAATGATTTGAAAAATGATTGCGCCGACATTGTCTGTGGTGATTTCGTGTCTGGTTGGTATGGTAATTATTGTCAGAGATTTGATAAAGCTAAGGGCAATAATGGTAAATGTAACGGCCTGGGCCAATGTGCTAACACTTTGCCAGAAATTTGTTCGGGAGCGATTAATCTGGCTGTCTGCCAAGATACTGGTTGTAAGAGACCCGACCCTGTTTGCGCTCTCGGTTCGGCTTCCAGTGATAATGATCTTCGGTCAGAGATTTGTTTTGTGTCTGGTGAGGCTGGTACTTGTCCAGCTGGATTCGTTTGTAATAGTGATGCCAGTTGTGTTTGTGGTGGACAGCCGATTCCGCCAAGTGGACTGACTCTAACTGCTAAAACCCAGCAGATTACTGCTAGCTGGAATGCGGTGTCCGGAGCTACGGGATATAAATTGTATGTTTTCAAAAATAATACTTGGCAAATAATCTACCAAGGCGCCAACAGAAACTTCGTTCATAGTGGTTTGGCTAATGGCACCATGTACTCATATGGCGTTTCGGCTACTACTTGCGGCGGTGACTCTATTAGGTCCTGGCCACCAGTCGTCGCCTTTACGCCTGTCAGAGACTTTAGTCCACTATGTAGCAATGACAGTAAAGTAGGAGATACTTGTGGCGGTGGCTGGCTGATTTGTAAACCAAATGACGGCAATTGTGGCGAGAATAAAAACTATTATCTCATCGCTTCGCCACTGGATATCACTAACAGTAATTGGTTAACGGCTGATAATACTTGTTATAATGCTAATTACGAGGGGTATGATGATTGGAGATTACCGAGTCATCAGGGAGTAAATTCGAAATCAGAGTTATGCCAAACAATCAGGAGGTCTAACCTCTGTCAGAATATGAATGCCAAGGAGAATTGGAATTGCCAGGGTGGCTGTCTCAGTCCAACACCGATTGATAATGTTAATGTTAAGGTCGAGCATTGGTCCTCAAGTCAAAATTGGTTTCTAAATAATAGTGGAGTCTACGGTATTAATTCAGGAGGCTTGGCTAAGCAGACTTTCCGCTGTGTCAGAGTCGTGACTCCGCTATTTTAATCTTCAATAAATAAAATATTCTCCTGGGCGTATAAAGTGGTGTATAAGCGTCTTGGCACTGGGTCTTGATTTATTTAAAAAAACTATTATAATACCTATACCTATGGTAAGGGTTAATAAATTTAATGTAACTTATATGTCAGATTGCCAATGCAAACAAAAGGCTTTGATTAGTATGAAGAAAGCTCAGTCATCGCTAGATAAAATAATGACCATGATTAATGATGATCGTTATTGCATTGATATTATGCAACAGAATTTAGCGGTTATCGGCCTCTTGAAATCAGCTAATCAGAAGTTGATGGAGAATCATCTTAATACTTGTTTTAAGGATGCTGTAGCCAGTAAGAAGACGGAGGTTCAGTCCAGGATGGTGACTGAAATTTTAAAAGTTAATAAATTATCACAACGTTAATATGACAAAGAAAATAATAGTGCCAATCAAGGGCATGCATTGCACCGCTTGCGAATTATTGACCGAAGAGAAGTTGAGAGATGTGCCTGGCGTCAGTAGCGCTAAGGCCAATCACTTGACTGGTCAGGCCGTGGTAGAATACAGCCAACAAGAACCGGAACCACAACAATTAAAAAAGGCTATCAAGGAGGCAGGCTACCAGTATGGCACTGATGATCTAGGATTTTTTAGTTCTAAGGTTGAGGATTATTATCAATTTCTAATAGCGCTCATTATTTTTTTGGCTCTGTATTGGCTAATTAGCGCCACGGGCTTATTGGATTTGGCCAACGGCAGTACCGGTGCTGGCATGGCTTGGCCAGCCATACTGTTAATTGGTTTGACAGCTGGCTTCTCTAGCTGTATGGCCTTGGTGGGTGGTTTGGTATTGTCGGTTACCGCTAATTACGCTACCGCGCATCCTGATCTGAACAGTTCGGAAAAATTTAGGCCACACCTCTATTTTAATTTAGGCAGAATTATAGGCTATGCTATCTTGGGCGCCTTGTTGGGTTCGATTGGTTCAGTGGTTCATCTATCGATCGGTTTTTCCGGCTGGCTAATCATTATCATCGCTTTGGTGATGGGACTCTTGGGATTAAAATTGGTCGGTATTTTTCCAATGCTAAATCGTTTTGATCTGGCCTTGCCTAAGTCTGTAGCCAGTTGGTTTGATTTCAGCGGTCGCTCCAAGAGTAGCTATAGTCCTAGTAAGACGATGGTGTTAGGTGCTCTCACTTTCTTCGTACCTTGTGGCTTCACTCAAGCTATGCAATTATATGCTCTCAGTTCTGCTAATGCTGTCACTGGCGCCATAACTATGGCCTTGTTCGCTATCGGCACTGCTCCAGGACTGCTAAGTCTGGGCGGATTGATTGCCTTGGTTAAGGGTAAATGGTCTCAATTGTTTTTCCGTGTGGCCGGCATCACTGTAGTAGTCTTCGCTCTGTTTAATTTCGGCAATGGCTGGAATTTAATCAAGGCAGGTGGCTTCGATTTAAGCTCTACTAAGAGTAGCACCAAGTCGGTAATAACTAATCAGGAACAAGGTGAGAACGGAGAACAAATAATTCGCATGACTCAAACTAGTCGAGGCTATAGTCCTAAGAAATTTATAGTCATCGTCGGCAAGCCGGTCAAATGGATTATAGATTCTCAGAATCCCAATTCTTGCTCAGCTTCTATTGTCGCTCCGAAGATTAAGGTCAATCAGCAGTTATCGGCCGGTGAAAATATTATTGAATTCACTCCTACTGAAATAGGTACAATTAATTTCACTTGTTCCATGGGTATGTATAGCGGTAGTATTGAAGTGATTAGTGATGGCGTTCGGTCAGAGGCCCAACCAGAGTCAATGGTCAAGACGGCGCAGGCTTCAGAAACTGATAATCAAGCATCGAGTCCAGTGCCGACCAGCGCTCCTGTTAATCAGGAACAGACGACGGTTTCGCCAGAGCCAACTACTACTGTAACTCCCGTGGTGAAAGCCCCTGTGGCCAGTCCAGTTAAGGTTTTCAAGACTAACTACACTCTGGAAAATGATATTCAACCCAGTGAATTCAGGACTAAGGTGGGTCAGGCGACTAGAATCGATGTCTTCGCTCAAGATGGCGGTCAGGGTTGCATGCAAGATATTATGATTCAGGGCCTATCAAATACGCCACAGTATTTGGAGCAGGGTACAACTGTCAGTATGTCTTTTACTCCCAGTAAGGCTGGTAGATATTTAATAGTTTGTGCTATGAATATTCCACGAGGTGTGGTGATTGTGGAGTAGGCATACGTCATGTATCACGTATCACGTATCATGTATCACGTATCATGTATCACGTATCATGTATCACGTAACTCATAACTCATAACTCATAACTCATAACTCATAACTCATAACATCTATTCATTAGTAGTATTCGTAGCATGTTTGCGTTTTTCGCTTAATTCGCGTCTTTCGCTAAACACCATTCGCTAAATTCGCATAATTCGTAATTTCGCTATAAGCATAATTTGTATCAGTATATTGACAAAGTTTATAACTAATCTATAATTAGTTTATAATTCTTTTTATCTTGATAATTTATTATAGTTATCCGGATAGTAAAAAAATGGACAACAACAATTTTTCTCGTCCATTCACCATGGTTAAGGGCGATTGGAAATGTAGCCAATGTGGCATGCAGATTACCGAACTGCCTTTTCAGCCTGATGGCGAGAAACCAATTTTCTGTCGCGATTGTCACAGACAGAGAGTTCAAAATCGTCCCCCTAGACAGTACTAAAATCCACCATCAAAAACAACTTCTGCTCTAGAGGTTGTTTTTATGTCAAAAGCTGGCATTGACAAAATACAGTGAATCTGCTATTAACTTAAGTAATTATTTATATATTGTTCATTAATATGGAGTGGTGACATGGAAAAGCAAGTGAATGAAGAGACTCTTTTTGGTGAGGTAGTAACGACTATTGTGAAAAAGCCGAAGAGACGAAAAGTGGTCAGAATTAATTTGGCTGTTAAACAAATTGATGAACTGAAACAATCACTATTAAGCAAGGGATTTTCAACCTTATTGGATTTGATGGTGGGACGTGGTATGCTGTCAGTTTCTGATCGACAACTCTTGATGGCTTGGACGGTGAGAAATCAAAGTTTAAGCGAGCTCGGTCGTGATTTCTATCCGAATGAATCCAGGCAATCAATAAATCGTCGTTGGCATCAGGCACAAAAGAATTTCTTTGATCATCTGGATGAGCTAACTAATTTATGGCACGAACTACGCTCCTTGGTCATTGATGCTAACCAGAAGTGTTTGGATTGGCAAGGTAAATATCAAGAGCTACAGAAATTATTGTTCGCCAATCAAAATCCATTGTTAGAGCCAAGGTTAATAGCTCTGATGATACCTATCGACGAAAGAAATTGCTCTTATCGAGTCAGGTCTTTAGCGAAAAGGTTGCAATACACTCACTTGTCGCAGTTTTTGCAGAACACTGTTGGTGAGCTAATGTTCTATCGCAATGTAGGTGAAGTGACAGTAGCTGAAATTAACCAAGGTCTGCAGTCTATCGGTCAGTCGCTAAGAAAATAAAATAACTTTATCCCCGATTACCCGCCTCGCGTCGACTTGCGACATGCGAGTCGAGGCAGGAATCGGGGATCTCGTTGACATTAAATTAAAAGCTCTAGCCGTGAACTGGACCCAAGAAGTGGACATTAAAGTGTCTACTTTTTTTTATTGCCTAGGAATTATTTTGAAACAATATCATTACAAAAGAGACGGTACAGTATACTAGTATACTGTACCGTCGTCAGCTCAAGGTTAATTATGATTGGATTGATAAGACGTTTGAGCCAATCTGGTAATCACCGAAAAAGGCATCAGAAATATCATCCACGAAGGCGCCCCAGGTCGCTCCGTAAAGTTGGCTGGCTAAATCTGGAGAGGGAATCCAACGCAAGAGACCGTTTTGTTCTAGCGCGTAAATCTTGGGATCGGTCTGTAACTTAAGTAATTTAATACCAGGTCTATAAGTGACATTGCTACCCAGTGGAATCATGGCTAACAAGTCTGGTGAAATGGTTATTACATCGTCAAAACCGCTATACCAAGTGAAGTACGATTTGTCATTGGTAAAGGCGTGGCGTTTACCGTCAGCGCCACAATAATAAACTGCTGAAGTGCTGGTTGTTTTTATTAATGTGTCGGACAGACAGAATGCTGGTACTAATCCGACCGTGAGAGACTGATTGATGTTAATGGTCGGGCTGGCCGCCTTGGCAATACTAAGGCTGTAACCGCCAATGTTTTTAGCTGCCATCAAGCTGGGGTAAGGATTGATAGCGCTATGGTCGGGTCGACGAATTTCAAAATGTAGATGAGAACCGACGCTTTCGGCATTACCGCTATCGCCCATCCAGCCGATTAATTGACCCTTGACAACCGTGGTACCACGCTCGATGCCCGGAGCATAAGCACGCTCGAGACCACCCAGACCGTCATCGGTACCGGGCGTATCATTGTTGATATGTAAATAGCGATAAGTGTAGCCATCAGCGTCTTCTATGGTAATCGCATAGCCGTAGCTAGCTTCGGGGATAATGATACTACGTACTCGACCATCAACAGCTGAGTAAAGCGGGGTCATTTTTGGACCCATCAAGTCATTGGCTTCGTGAGTATGACCAGAGCGAGCATCACCGAAGTCATCTTGAAACTTGATAGTGGTTAAGGTTGGGAAAGTAATATTTCTAATTTCGTCTGGCGTTACTGTTTGCGCCTGGGCCGTGAGGCTGAGTCAGTTAATGGCCAAAGCGAAGGCCAATAACAATAATAATGAATTTTTTGTCATATAGTTACGAATCGTTAATTTATTAATGAGTCGAGGTCTCACCTTACACTAGAATGGCGAAAATAGCTAGTATTAAAAAAACATAGCGACAAACCATGTTCTTAATTTGAAATATAATTTAAAATCGTTTTGACTATTTCATCTGACAAACTTTCTTGAGGGCATTAATGTCGTCACTGGTAATCGTAGCATTACCACTTTCGTTGAGGCGATACATGATGGCTTGAGGGTTGTCTAAATGTTCCAGTCCCAGGGCGTGGCCTAATTCGTGAGCCAGCACTTCAACTAAGGCTTGATGGTCGTCAAATTGGTAGATAACTATTTCTTCACCCTCGGAGCCACTGATATAGAGACCTTCTTGGAATTCTCCGGTAACTTGTGACCCCACGCTTTCGCCAATCTGGTTATAATTATCTACGGTTAGATTTAAATCTTTGATTAATTTGTTAGTGACGGTGGCCAGGGCGTTAAGTTCATCTACTGTCTGATTGAATTGTGATTGCTTCTGTTGTATGGCTGTAGCCAAGTTGTTCAGTGATTGTAATCCTTCTCGCAGATCGCGAGCTTCTTTATTATTGGCGCCACCTCGATTATTGACAGCATTGACACTGCTCTCGTAGCTAGCTTTCTGCAGGTTATAAACTTTGATTAGATTGTCTAATTCCTTTTTTTGTTGTTCGTATTTGACGGCAGAGGCTTCGTAACTCTGTTTCAGAGTGTCATAACTGGCCTGGTCGTCGTTAATGCTCAGCCCGAGCGTTTTCAATTTATCAGTTGCTTCTTGACGATAGTCGTAGCTCAAATTAATTTGCAAGCCTCCTTCAGCAATTTGATTAAATAATTTCTTGTTGAGGGCCTGCTCCCAGATGGCTATGGCCTCGGCCACCGCGCTCTGTAACTCCGTGTCGGAGATGCCGAAACGACTGTCCGCTTCGCCCAGAGAATAATCCAGCACTTGGCAAGGTTGTAAACTTCGACTAACCCTAGTGTAAGCGAAACCTAACTTATCTCTGAAATAATAAGTTAGGCCGATGACTACGGCTATGAGGAGGAGATATTGGATTGTTTTAATAAGGGCATTCATAGTATCGTTTACTGCCTTAAGTTTAACTTAAAAATGATAAAAAAGAAAGTTATACAAAAAAATCCCGAATCGGTGAAGAAACGGGATTTGAATCAGAATAATCTGATTATTAAACATAAAGCATGGTAATTCCTAGTGCCATAGCTAGATAATACATCACCGAGAAAATTATATAGCCTCTTTTATCATCTTTGCGGTTAGAAAATATCCATACAAAAATGACTGATAGTAAGGCGACAAAGATAAATGCTACGTTGGGGAATGGGATTTGTGGTCTAGAAAAGAAAGCAAGACTAATAACACATGAGATAAGGGCGAGAAATGAGTAAGTGCTAGAAAGCTTACCAATTAATAGGTTTGAAAGCACCATTAATATTATTGACAATAATACAAATAAAACAGAATAAGAAAACTCTTCTTGTCGCTCACTCGGCAGACTACTTAGGCTGAGGACTTGTGTAGCTTTATTGTAAATTACAGTCATCTTGTTAACTATAACTATTTGATTGAACCACAGCTCAAGTCCTGCAAGTTTACGACCAGTTTCAAAAGTAACCGATTCGCCTGGATTGGCAATTGCCCTGGTAATTGTCACACTATTAGCAGTAACCGTCTTAGAAAAGTCTTCGAAGTTGCCTTCGACTTTTATATCGGTTTTTGTCCAATCGGCTACAGTAGAATCTACGACACGATAGTATCCATCACTACTTCTTTGGACTATTTGCGCTTGGCAAATATTGGAGAAAATGAGAACGATCAAAATAAGTAAATATTTCACAATACACCTCAAATTTATTTAAAAGAACATTATTAAAATTATTACCATTGATTTAGCACGAAAATTGTCAAATGTCAAGAGAGCGGTTGGCGTGGGATTTACAAATTTAAAGGAGTGTGTTATAGAGATATATAAATTTTAGTTCATTAAATTATTAAAAAAGAGGTCGTTATGGTAGTGAGTGTGTCGATTGATTTGCCTGAAGATATCGTTAAATTTTTAAATAGCGATATACGTAATCAGGAGCGTTTTGAGGTTTGTTTGTTGAATTTATTATCTGGATTTGTTGAAAATGAAATGCACTTATCCAGCCTTACTTTACCCAGGTTATTTGCGTTAATTTATGGATACGAAGAGGTTGGTGAATTTGTTGATGGTTTAGCTACTGCGAAGGATAAGGCTGGTTGCATGCATATTAATTTGAGGGGGCTACCAGCGTATAATTATAGATATGAATATGTCAGCAGTTTCAGTGAGAACTATGCCGTAGCTATGTTGCGTAATAATGATGCCAATAAGCCTTATTATGCTCATATAAATAAGAAAGGTGAGCCAATATACGAAGAGAGATATTATGAGGCTGGACATTTTAAAGAAGGTTTTGCTGTCGTAGCTGATGCTAAATTCCCAGGCATTAATGCTTTTGATGGACCTTTGAACCTTAGATACTTTCACATCGATGTTAATGGTAAGAGACTCTACAAGAATAAATATCATTACGCTTCTCCTTTTAGCGATGGCATAGCTAAAGTTACTATAGATAATGAAAGCTACTATATCGATATCAATGGTGAAAGAATTGATTAATCAAAACACCGCCCATCAGCATAAACTGATCGGGCGGTATTTTAATATGGGGTGAGTTGTGTGAGGTGTTTAGAGTGTCGGATAGTGGAGAAATAAAATATTATCGCAAAAGATCATCGAGTTCACAGGAAAGTAAGGTAGATTTATTAAGCACAATTTGTTCTTGCTGGTTTAGATTATCAGCCGTCATGCGGATTACTTTGGTTACTATGCTATCGCCGAGCATGATGTGGTTAGTTTTTTGGAAGTAATTTTCTGTTTTTTGGTAAAACAGACTGGCGTACTGTTTTAATTTGTCTGGTGACTTTTTTCCCGAATTTCTAGTAATACCAGAAAAATCAATTTTATCTGCAAAATTTTTATCTACTTCAACTAACAAATTACCTTCTCCAAATTTAATCCAATATTCACTAAGATTATATTCAACTCTTACTGACTCTCTGTTTTCTGTCCCGTACCAGTATACAAAATAAAAGTTACCAGTATTAAAATCTTGGGTGATGGTTATGCTTTCTAATATTTCTATAGTATGAATATTATAATCGTCTAAAAGTCTAAAATAACTGCCTCGCCAATTTTGCAACCAATTATTAATAAAATTTGAATTTAAAAATAATGGTGACAAATCGTTTTTTAGATTTTCATCGCTCACTTTATTCATTTGCAGGGTTAGTTTATCAAACAGCGTGCGCGGATCTTTGACGTCCACACCTTTGGCTATTAAGTAATCAAAATCTGGCACAATCTTTTTACCCATATACCACAGCAAGTCGTAGATATCTCGGCCTTTTTCTGAGTAGAGTTCTGTGCCGACACCTCGCGTGCCACGTAAAAAAATAGTCGCTAGCTTGCTAGCCATCAGAGCCCCCATATTGTAAGTTAAGATAACAAAGGAAAGTTGGCCACGATTAATGGGCTGTCGTTCGCTGACCGTTTTGGGAGCAACGAAATGATTGAGGTCAATTTTGACGTGGGTTTGGTTGGAGGGGTGACCTAAATTCAATTCAGGACTCAGATAAAATTTTAAAAGTAGGCCTCGGTTATTGGTAATTTTCACTGTTAAGAAATTAGCATCAGCATTGTAAGTATTAATAAAATAATTTTCTATTTCCTTTTTTAATTTTTCTAAATAGCTGTTGGTGACAGCTTCGGATATTTCAAAATCCAAATCAACGGACATGCGGTCTAGGCCGTGAATGATGCGTAAGGCAGAACCACCGTACATAATCCATTTATTATAATCTGGGTGATGATAAATAAAATCGAGTACATAAAACTGAAGCTCTTCCTTGAGCGCGTTACGTTTTGTTTCTGCGTTCATACCACTATCAGTAGCAAGGCTGTCGAGTTTATTTTTGAGGACGGCCGTTAGATGTTTACTCATATAATTTTTTTATCATGGCATAAAATTTGTCCTGCTCTGGTTTGTCCATTTCTTCAAAATCTATGCGCAGATCATTAATTAATTTTTTGATATCATCAAGGGAGACGCCTCGAAACTGATGGGTTTTGTAGTATAATAAATCATACAAGGCTTTAGCTGGCGAAGCTATAAAAAAATCAAAATTACCTGACTTAGAATCAGTGTTAGCAGTAACCAACAGATAATCTGAGAATAAATTTTTATTAATTGACTGATAAGAAAAATTACCAGACTTGGTTGGAAAATTTCTGGTAGTCTTGGTACCGACGGAACTAATGGTGTAGATGGCTTCAGTAGTTAAATTATAATACTGCAGAGCGGTCCAAGAACTAATGTAAGAGGGAGTGTAACTAATGTTGGCCAGATAAAAGACGTATGATAGGTCGCTGCGGTTTTTTTCAAAAAATTCTGTGGCAACATAAAGTCCGTTTTTAAGCGAGATGATTTCTTTGTATTTCAAAAAACGGCTGATGTAGGTGTCAATCGTTGAGTCTTTTAGGCCTAATTCCATGCCAAGCTGGTAAATAGTGGATTTGGTGAAGTGGGGCAAGGTTTTTAGTTGTGCTAAGAGATTAATTTTGCATTTCATATATATGACAATAGTGTATCATATCTGAAATTAAATGTCAAGTAGGGCTCTGGTGATTGACAAAATTGGCAAAAGATGATATTTTATAGCAAATTGAGTAATCACAATTAGGAGTTGTACATTGAAAAGAAAGATAATAGTCATGATTAACGGTTATGGTGTGCCTTGGAATATCCTGCAAGATGATAATTATGAAAGATATTTGACGGCAGTGAGTAAGATTTTGAAAGGCTACGATGTAATAGGCATCTATTTGGCTGGTGGTTATACTAATGACCCTTGCGTGAGTGAGGCGACTGCTATGCAAGATTGGTTTTTGGCCAAGAGGCCAGAATGGCGCAGGAAACTTTACTTGATAGAGAGGCCAGTTACTGCTCGGCATAATATAGAAGATTTTTGTTTGACAATAAATTCTCAAACAGCTTCGGAAGATTTACAGGTAATGATTTTTTGTGAACATAGTAGGCGTCATGCTATGGGTTTTATCGCCAGAAGGTTGTTCGATAAACATCCAGTAATCAAAGGCATTAATTTTGATCAATCATCACCTAAGATATTAAATAACATTAAAAGTTCTTTACGGTATCTAGGCGTAGTGGCTAGTTTTCAGATTCCATTGATATATGAATGGCAGAAGAAAGCTAGAAATAATAAATTGTTAGTCATGCAAGAGAAAAGAATGGAGATGTATAGGAAAAAACGTAAGTCTCTGAAATTGTCGGTTGAGCAGAAGGAGAGACTACGGATTTATAATCAGCGCTTAGGCGGATACTAAATTTGAAGTTTCGTTAAGGTCGTAATTTAATTATTACGGCTTTTTTATTTGCAATATTGCATAGTTTGTTGAATTTTAAATGATTTAATGTAAACTAAAACACCCTTTAAAGGGTGTTTTAGTATACATAGATAATCCACCAGCGTTAGCTGGTGAGTGCGTTTGAAAGCGTAGCTCTCGGGTATATAATAAAATCATCTCACAAAGAAAGGAGGTGATTTTATTATGGCAGCGCGAACGACGC
>Ga0172379_10003888_pt1 | contig 23013 bp, 35 predicted proteins | sample GrowelOW334metaG_FD_119756 | JGI IMG/M metagenome (GOLD analysis project Ga0172379, IMG submission 119756) | Groundwater microbial communities from an aquifer near a municipal landfill in Southern Ontario, Canada - Groundwater well OW334 metaG | ecosystem: Environmental > Aquatic > Deep... | reverse complement strand
GCGCCGAAGATCTGCAGCGTGCCGTTCGGGTTGCCCGGGTACCACGTCACCTCGTGCCGCATGGACACCGGCAGCGCGTACGGCCGAAACGGCAGCGCGCGTGCGGTGTCCGAGAGATTCGCGAGAATCAGCACGCGCTTGCGCCCGGTCGTCTGCCGGATCTGGAACGTCGAGACCGCGATGCTCGGGCCGTTGCTCGCCATCACATGGCCCCTTGCGCTTCGGTGCGCCGGTCGGACAACGCGGTGACGCCGCCCGCGAACGAGACCGCGATGCGGTCCGGGTCGAACCCCTCGGCGAACTGCTGCGTGATCGTGAAGTGCGAGCCCCGGAAGTCGTAGTTCTTGCCGCCGGCGGCGCCTTGCTGTTTCTTCTTCGCGTCTTCGATTGCTTTCAGCCGCGCGGCTTCTTTCCTGCCCTTCTCGGCTTCGCCCTGCCACTTCGTGTATTTGGCCATGCTCTCGGCGACACGAGCCGCAGCTGCGAGAGTTTCGTTGTCCTTCGTGACCTGGTCCCAGACGTCACCGAGGCTGCGCCCACCCGCGACAGCGTCGGGCACAGACATTCGCCCTTCGATCTTGCTGATCAGCGGGATCTTGTTGATCAACTCAATGATGCCATTGACGATCTTCGCGAACAGCGTGTGGACTTCGTTCGCCCAACTCTTGAAGTTCTCGCTGATCCACGTCCAGACCGAACGGAACAACAAGACGATCTGCGTCGCGCCCTCGATCAGCATGCCGACCGTCATCGGGATCACCGCGGCGAAGGCGTCCGCCATCGATACGCCCTTGAAGAAGTCGGCGAGGAAGTCGCGGATCGTGTTGATGATGCCCTCGAACGGCGAGAGCAACTGCCCGATCGCAGCCCAGATCGGCGCGAGCGCAGTGTTCAACTCGGACCATGCCGTCTTGAGAATGTCCACGACGCCGAGCGTGTTGTTCCAGATGCTCGTGAACGCGCCGACGATCGAATAGATGATGACGGCCCACGCTGCGAGCGCGGCGAAGCCGCCCGCAGCAGCACCACCGGCCATGCCCGTCGCAGCGCCTGCGCTGCTGCCCGACGACGCGCCCGCGCCAATCGTCCCGATCAGGCCCTTGCCCGTCATTTTCGTGAGGATGCCCGAGACTGCGACGATGGACACGAGCGTCTTGATCTTCTGCACTGCCTGGTCAAGCCCGTCGCCGAGTAGTTGGATGAAGCGCTCGGCTTTGTCGATCCAGGCCACGAGCCAGTCTCGGCCTTGTTCCATCACGGACGACAACGCCGGCTGCACCTTGTCCATGATCGTCACGGCAAGCCCGAGCATCGTGTTCTTGATCTCCGTCTTCGCCTTGCCGAGCCGCGCGAGGCCATCCAACTGCTTCTGCGTCACGACGAGGCCCATGCGCTCGGCTTTCTTGAAGAGTTCGTCGATTCCCTTCGCGCCGCCCTTCAGCAACGGTTCGAGCTTCTGCGCCATCTTGACGGGCAAGCCCGCCATTTTGGCCATCGTGACAATGTCGAACTCGGTGGTCTTGATGAGCTTCTTGCCGACCGTCAAGTCCATCTTGGCGTTGTGCGCCTTGTACGCCTCGGCCATGGCCTTGAGGTTCACGATCGGGTCGTGCGTCGCCGCGCCGATCTTCTGCATTTGCCCGGCCAGGCCCTTCGCGTTCTCCGCCATCTGCCCGAGCTGCGTCTCTTTGCCCGCCATGCGCGTGATCATCATCGTCGCGATGTCGCTCTCGATTCCAACGGCCGACATCGCGCCCATGAGGCCCGACGTCTTCTCTGCCGTCATGCCGGTGACTTTCTGGAGGCTTCGGATCTGCCCCAGGTACGCGTTCGCGTCCGCCATCATCTTGCCGAACGAAAATGCGCCGGCCAGCATGCCGCCGAGCCCCGCGAGACCGACGACCTTCGACGACATCTGCTCGAATTGCTTTGCGAGTCCGGCCGCACGCGCTTGAATCCGGCCCATCGGTCCGGTGATCTTGTCGTCGGCGACGAACTCAGTCCTGACAACATCATCCGCCATCAACGCCCCCTGATGTCGTCGTTGCCCTGTCCGGGCAACTGCGGCGTTTCGCGCTCGGCTTCGAGCAGACGCACGGTAGCCGCGCACAGCTCACGGCGCTCGCTGACGATCATGACGCCCACCTCGGAGCGTTGCTGTCCGCAGTAGCGGCCGAGAAAGGCAATGTCATCGTAGAGATCCCGCACAGCGTCACTCGGCGTCGCGAAACGCTCCATGTAGGCGCGGGTCAAGTCACCGAGCGTCGCAAACGTCGCGCCTACACCTTCACGCTGCGACTCAGCAAGAAACCCTCGGTGTCCACGTCATCCGGGTTGTGGATCTGATTCCACGCAGACGCGCAGAGCGTGCGCGCCTTGGCGCCCAGCTCATTCCACGTGCGCTCGCGGCTGCCGTCCGAGTCCTTCAGCAGCGCGCCGTCGGCTTCCCAGAGCGAACGCTTGACGAGCTCAAACGCCATGCGGCTCGGCTCGTTGCGCGCGGCCTTGTAGGCCAACTGCTCCTCGTTCGTGTTCAGCTCGACCATGCCGATCTCTTTGAACGGACAGCCGCAAGCTTCGGGGATCTGGTAGCGATAGACGGGACGGGCGTTTGCCATGATGACGGGTGTTCCTTTGCGCCGCTTCCAACGGTGCTAGACGAAAATGGCCTGTGAAGCCTTGTAGTTCAGCTTCACAGTGACGTAATCGCCGCGGGCCGGTGTGGCCAGCGGGATCGCGCCGAAGGACGGATCGGGCACGATGATCGTGCGCGAGGTCCCATTCGTGAATCGCTGCTTGGAGACGACCTGGAGCGAAACGCCGGGCGTCCGGCGCTGCGCGATGTCGAGCAACGACTGCACGAACGTCGTCCACGAGGCGTCCTCGATCTGGATGTCCAGGTCTCCGGTGATGCCCTTGTAGACCGTGTCGTACCTGTCGCTGTGCTCGCCGAGGAAGCCCTCTTCCTTGATCTCCATCTCCCACGTCAGGTTCGCGCTCTTGACGTCGCCGAGTTGGGTCTGGACCTGGTTGTCGACCAGGATGCTCAGTGATGTGTCTTCGCCACGTAGCCGCATTTCTCACCTCGCCACGCGCTAAGGCGTGGAAATAACGACCTGCGTGCCGATGGTGGCGCGCTGAACGATCTGGTTTGCGCTCGCGAGCGTGGTCACGGCGTAGTCGATGAACCACACGCCGGCAGCGCGCGTTTCAGCCGTGTTCGCCGCGGTCGAGACCGCGTACGCGTAGATGCGCTGCTTCGACGGATTGAGCTTGCTGCGCAGGCCTTCGAGGAAGCCGATGACAACGGCGGCGCTGTCCTTCTCGAGGTCGTCGGTCAACGGCTTCTTCGCGAACTTGGCGAGCGCGCCCGTCAACGAGTCTTCGATGAAGTCAGCCATCGCCCTCTGCGCCATCGGGATCGGCTGCAACGTGCCCGTCGCGCGTTCGAGCTGCTGGCCCGTTGTGTTGCCGCTCTGCAGCACCGGCCCGCTGACGTCGTCCATGCGCGGCGCGCAGATGCCTGCGGCCCGCAGGGTGATGTAGTCGTCGATCGTGAGCGTCGGCGCGTTCGACTGCAGGCCCAGGAACGCGAGCGCTCCGGGCGTGCCGTCCGGCGAGATCGTCACCGGCGCGTCTTCGATTGCGGGGTTGACCTCGGGCGGAACAGAGGACATGGCCGAGGCGATCCAGCCGTCTGCCGTCTCATCGAAAATGCCGTCGGTCGTGACCGAAGCGTCCGCGCGCGTGATGGAGAAGCCCACGGCCTCGGGCACGTAGACCGAGACGCCCGGCCAGCCTTCGCTCGCCCGATCGGTGCGCAGCGCGGCTGCAGCCGGGTACGCGGCGACGGACGACGCGACGCCCGCGACTGTGACGTTGCTGAGGTCCGGAGCCATGATGCCGCGCAGGCCCTTGCCCTTCGCGCTGCGCTGCGTGCAGGTGTTCTTGAGCGAGGTCCAGATCGCTGCGCTGTGGCGCGCGCAGAAGACGAGGTTGACCGTGTTCGCCGGCGTCGCGTCGGCAAGCAGCGAGGCCAACGCAGACGCGTACAGCGTTTCGAGCCCGGCAGCCGATGTCGTGTTGGCAGTCTGGACTGCCGTCGTGAACGCGCACACGGAGATCGGGTGCCCGCCGAGCTTGAGGCCGGAAAGCGGGTCGTAAGCGCTGGCGGTCTGCGCGGGCGGCGCGACAGTCGGGCTGCAGACATCCGAGACCACGAGATTCTGAAACAGCGGCCGTACGGGCAGCGTGTTGCAGATGCCCGTGCCGGGCGCCTTGAAACCGTAGACGAGCGTGGTGCTTCCGGATCCGCCCGTGTCCGCACAGTTGGCGGCGTGGATCCGGTAGGCCAGATCCGTGTACGGCGCGGCGAACGCGAAGTTCGATCCGTCCTGTTTCTCGATCGTGAGCGTTGTGGTGCCGACCGTGATGATGCGGTACGTGCCAGCCGTCAAGAGGTTGCCTGACCCGCCCGCGGCGGCCAGCGACCCGAGCACGAGCGCGTCGCCGCATTTCACGCCCTCGGCCACGAAATTGCTGCCGATGCTCGTGAGGACACACGTTGCGAGCGCGCAGGCCGGCGTCGAGCCCACGATCGCGCTTTTGTACGCGGCCGAAGCCTGGAACGCGATCGATTTCATCAGCCGGACGGCCTTCGCGCCCACGTCGAGGAACTCTCGGCCGGCGGCCACGTAGCCGGGCACCATCGTGAACAGCGGCGTCGCATGCGTCGCGTCGAGGTTCGTCGGCAGTTCGCGCCACGCGCGGCATGCCTTGTCGCTTGCGAGGTTCACTGGCACGGCCACGAGCCCCGCGAATTTCTTGTTCTTCGCTGCAACGAAGCCCGATCCGCCCGTCTTCTTGTGCTCGCCAATCGTCTCGTCGAAGCCGCCGAGCTTCGTCAGGAAGTCGTCGCTGCTGAGGATCTGGACGGGCTGCGGGCGCGTCGAGACGGTGCCTGGCGTCGTGACGAGGTCCACGGAAACGCCGTACGTCATGTCGGCAAACTCGCCGACGAGCGCCACAACGCCCGTGCCGACGCCGACGACGCCGGGCGCGGCGTTGCCCTCGATCGTCACAACGCCTTCGATCTGCTGGATGGTCGCGAGGCCCGGATCAGATGTGTAACGTCGCATGAACATGCTGGAACCTCACAACAGCGTTGAGGCTCTAGGTGTTCTGCGTCAGATTGTCGTGCGCCGCTTCCCAGGGTCGCGACTCAGAGAATACGCGCCGCGGGCAGGGCGGGTCAAGCCTCGGTGTCGAACGGTTTGCCTTCGGCGCCCGGCGCCGAGGTCGTACCGCGTGCGTAGCGAATCAAGCCTCGGTGTCGAACGGCGCGTCTTCGACGCCCGTGGCCGAGATCGTGCCGCGCGCGAACGGCCCGCGCGGGCTCACGATCAGGCGCTGCGCAGAGACGAGCCGCACGAGCGAGCACGAGGCCGAGAGCTTGAACGTGGCCTTGCGGTAGCCGTGCTGCGCGTCGTCTGCGCTGTCGGGCTGCGTGCTGCGCTCGGCTGAGTAGCGGGCGTGCAGCCCGTGGTAGTGCGGAAGCGAGAGCGTGAAGCCGTAGATCTCCGGCGTCGGGTTGAACGCGTCTTCGAGGTCAGAAACGAGCATCGAGCGCTGTTCGGTGTCCGTCGCCCAGACTTCGAGCTTGAGCGTCGCCACCGCCTCACAGGACTTCTGCAGGAACATGCCGTCGGCGCCCGACTGATCTCCGATGGGCAGAAGCGCGGGGCGGAACTGGCTGGCGTCGTACGTCACGTCGCCGTCGAGCGCCACGTAGCCGGACGGGTAGACCGCGACTTCCTCGGGGTCTGCCCAGTGGTCGAAGATCTGCGCGAACGCCTCATGGCGCCCGTCCTGGTCGTGGTATGCCATGCCGAGCAGGTAGTCTGCCAGGCCGCGCACGAGCGCGAGCCCGACGTCGGCGCTGCGGTAGGGCGTCAGGACCTGGAGCGTCCCGCGCTGCACGAGCGTCGTGCCGCCGGGCGTCTGGCGGACGGATGGCAGGGGCATCACGCCACCTTCCCTTGCGCGGCGGCCAGCACGCGCTTGCGCGCGGTTTCGCTCACCATCACGATCATCTCGGGCATCACGTCTGCCAGCACGTGCATTGCGGGCGTGCCTTTCTTCGCGATTGACCACCGAATCGACTCGGCCGCACGCCGAATCGGGTCCGCGTGCCGGCGCACCGAAGCGCCGACTTCACCCAGGATCTTCTCGGCGTGCTTGCTCTGGCCTTCGCCGCGCACCCGGCTCGCAGCCTTCTGCTCGTCTGTCTTCACGCCGCCGCTTGCTTCGCCCGCAATCGAGCCCAAGGACACCTGCGGTTTCGCGTAGATGCCCTTGCGCGCGCACCAAGCCACGATGGCGTCAATGGGCGGTGGCGGTCCGTTCGGCCGGCGCCCGTCTTCGATGACGCCTGAGTACGGCGCGATGTTCTCGATCGTCGCGCCGCGGTCCGTCGGCACGCTGCGCCATGAGCGCTTGTACTGCCCGATGTTCATGACGCTTTTGTCGTCGGTGGCCTTGACGGCAATCGCCACGCAGCGCATCGCGCCCTCGACAAGGCCTGCGCGGATCGCAGCGTGCACCGCCGCCGTGCGCAGCTTGAGCGCTTCGGGCCATGCGCTGATCGTGATCGTCACCATTACGAAGCGTCCTTGAAGTCGCCGCCAGTCTGCCCGTCGCGCGCGCGGTTCGGGTGCGAACGCTCCAGCTTCACGAGCCAGCCCAGCGTTTTCGTCAGGTCCAACTCGGGCGCGCTCGAAAGCGTGAACCGGCGCTTCTGCGAGCGGCCCGCGCCGTCCGGCCGGATGAATTCAATCTCGTAGTAGACGTTCTCGTCCTTCGGGCAGGGCGTCCCGTCGTCGTCGTAGCCGGACAGGAATTCCTCGGTGAAGCGGCTCGACACCTCGCGCAGCGTCACGCCGCCGGCCTCGTCGAGCCCCACGGGCGTCAGCACGCGCTGGAGCGAACCCACGTCGTAGATCTCCGGCACGGGCAGGATCTCGCGCTCAAGCACGACGATCTCAGCACCGCGCCCGCGGAATCCCGCCGTCCAGCGCGTCCGAACGATCCGAACGCGGTACGCGCGCATGCCGAGTTGCACCGCGATATCGCGGAGCTGGTCCGCGACGGGGTGCAAGAGCCGCACGCAGGACGTGGCCGCGGCGAACGACGAGGGTGACGTGAACTGCGCGTCACACGCAGGCACGAGCGCAGAGCCCGCAAGCGGTGCACCAACCGGGAGCGGCACGAGGCCGCTCACCCGCACACCCGAAACGCGCCGCCGCGCTGGCCGCCGGGCGTGAGGATCGCGTTGATGCGGTTGCGCAAGTCCGGATGGATCGGAGCCATCAAGAGCCGGCTGAGCTTGTCCACCCAGCGCAGGTATTCCGCTTCGATGAGATCGCCCTCGCGTTGTCCGTTCTCGGCGCTCCGGAGCGTGAGGTTGCCGAGCGCGCTGGCCATGAGCCGCGGCCCCGCCGTGGCGGCCTGGGTCTCGTAGTTGTTGAGCGCGACCAGCATCGCGCGTACGCGCGGGACCTGCGATTCAATCAGCAGATCCAGGTGATTGCGCGCGATGAAGTGCGGCAGGGCGAAGAATGGAATACCCATGTTGATGCCGGCCACAGCCTCGACCGCCGGCCAGCCGAAGTGGTACATGCAGGCGTCTTTTTCTTCGGTCGTGAGCGGCATCCGGCACCTCGAACGGTGCGGGCTCTGCCTCGGATTGTCTGCGGGCCGCTTCCCAGGGTCCGCTCATAGGGTAGCGCGCGCCGCACGGGCGGGCAAGGCGACGGTGCTCGGCGACGCGGCTGCGCGCACGAGCATGATCCATGTCATGTTTTGCGCCGAAAATAACGCACGAGGACTTTACACAGCAGGGCAGATCGGCTATTCTCTTGAACGTGGGGCGCAGGACGCTCCCGGGACAAAGACCATGACCACCGCGCAAGCCATTAACAACCTCGACGCCACATTTGACGCTGCGCTGAACGCCCTGCGCGTCGAGACCTACAGCAAGGACACATCGGATCATGCCGTATGGGAGGAGTTCGAAGCGCGCGCGTTCGTGCTGTGCAATGCACTGCGGCTCGCGAAGCGCCCGCTGTTGTACCAGGCGCGCAAAGATGCCGGTCTCGCGTAGCACGGTCAAGAGCCACGGCGAGCGCAACGGCGTCGCACAGACCGTCTTGTCGCGCTGCACTGAGGTCTAGCCCTCGACGGGCTCCAGCACGATGCCCTCGCGCTCCCAGCGCGTGAACGTGCCGGGACGGTACGCCGTCTCGTCCACCACCGCGCCTGTGCGCAAATGGAAGCGATAGTGGCCCGGGTCGGCGACGAACCCGCCCTTGGCCACGCGGAACTTGCCCTCGCGGAAGCACAACACGTTGGGCGCGTCGGCTGCCGGCGCACTCGGCGCGTCATCAACCGAAAACTGCGTGAGCGTCAGCGGCATCACCGCCGGGCCGCGGTGCAAGAGCCCCGCGTTCAGCGCCGCGCGCAGCTGGTGCGTCTCAAGCTGGGCGAGCCGCGCGAGCAACACCGTGCGCTCGGGATCATCGTGGATCATGAGATCGAGGTGTGCGATCTGCGCGGCGGTGTTCGTTTCGGGCGGCACGTCTTCGCGTACGTGCGCTGTGCCGCGCTCCAGCGGCAGCCGGTCGAACACCACGACATCAGCCGCGGCGTCGGGCACAGTCCCGAACGGGATCCCGACCAGCGCTGCGGCGATCAGCGGCATTTCCTCGTACACCGCGTCGGGCACCTCGGCCGCACGCACGCGGGCCTCGTCAGCAAGTGCGCGTTCGCGAGCGGCCTCGCGTTGGCGCTCTGCTGCGGCTTCGATGTCCTCGGCCGAAAAGCCGGGCGCGAAGCCCGGCGCTGGCGCTGCTGCATTGAGTGCATCGAGAACCACCCGGTCTTGCTCCGCTTGGACGTCGCGCACAAGCGCATCGTGCGAATCGCGCCAGGTCATAGGCGTGTCGGGCTCGATTTCGGGCTCGGGTGCATGTGCGGGCTCGGGCTCGGGCGCGGGTGCTGCCGGTGCAAGCGTGTCCACGAGGCCGAACGGGTCCGCGTCGCGCTGCGCCTTGGCAGCCTCGCGTTTGACCTTCGCCGCCAACCGCGTCCGCTCTGCCCGTGCCGCTTCTTTCGCCTGGTCTTTCATGAGATCCATCCTCAGAAATGACAACGCCCGCGGTGCCGCCAGGTCAACAGGGCGCACGCGCGGGCGAGTCTCGTAGGGGCGGCGAGTGCAAAGATCGGAAAAGGCCCGAAGGCCACTCGAACGAAGGCAGGCAACAAGGCTCTTGACCCCGAGCAAGGGATGCCTGCCACAAACGAGTCCGAACAGGAGCGCTCAGTCAAAAGACCGGATCACGCAGAAGGCATCCTAGAATGCCTGGCGAGTGAAACGCCGCAAAACATGCGGGGCGGTTCCATGGCCGAAGCCAGGGTTTGCCCCGCAACAGCCGATTGCCACGACTAGAGGCGGCTCAAGAGCCGACCCCACGTTGACCCGACGAACTCAAGAGAGCGCGCGCAAGTCACAACGAAGGCAAAACGGCGAAACCGGGCAGTTGGTACGGCGCGAGCAAAGCAAGCGCCACAAGCCCGGAGGGCCAAACGATCCGCGACCAAGCGGATAGAACGAGCGGCACGACCGAAGTCGAAGCCGTGGCCCAAACGCGGCCGAAGCCGCAACAGAGGCAACGCTTGGAGGCGAGCCCCTAGACGAACGCCCGGAGGCGCGCGTCGCACCCGGCGAACCGGGTCCCGAGACCGAAGCCCCGAGCAAGTCAAGCATGCACTGCCGGCAGCGCCGGGTCAAGCGGGCAGATCGCACGCCTTGCAACGAATTTTGACGCCGAAAAACGCCCGTTTTTCACGCGATCCACATTGAAGATTCAATGGGTTGCACGCGGTGCTGTGAAAGCGGAGTGAGATAAACTACCCCGTCGCATTCACGAACCTCGAAAACAAGCGTGATACTGACGCGGATCAGCTTTTCAGCCCGCAATCGACTTTATTCCGATCTTCCGCGTGTCTGCGTCGCTGCGCACGACAGCAAGAACCGTAATGGATTCCAATCTTTGCGCGCTATTCTTCGCGCAAAACGTCAACGGGCCCGGAAGTTGCCCTCCGAGCCCGTCTCGAAACCGCCCGAGTGAGCCCAGCGAAGGGGCCCGGTCGGTGTGTCGCTCGCCTACGCCGAAGCGTACTCGATGCACACGGTCCGCTTGTACCGGCCTGCTCCGCCCGTCGGCGCCGCAGCGTCCGTGCCCGCGATGTGCGCGCCGGTGAACCGCCACGCCGTGCCGACGACCTGCTGGAGCCGATCCATCGGTGCCCGGAAGATCAGCTCGATGCCGTCCGAGTTGATCTCGACGCCGTTGTTGGTGATCGAGAAATCGCCAACCGCGCCGTTCAGCCCCGCGTCCGTCACGAGCAGGCCCTTCTCGAGCGTGTACTCGTACGCGCACTCGGCGCCGGTGATCAGCGCGCGCCGCACCTGCGTGCCAGCCGTCGTGCCGTCGTTGTAGACCTCGCCGCCGAACGGGTCCGCGTCGGGGTTCTGCAAGCCGCCGACGTAGTCGGGCTCGTACGTCGCCGTCGATCCGCCGGTCACCGTCTCGGGCGCCGGGCAAACCTCGTTGAGCAGGAACAGGCAGCCCATCATGTTGCTGATGACCATGTCACGGTAAATGACATAGTCAGGCAGCGACGTGTTCAGCCGCTGGAACTCCGTCGACGCGTACAGCTGGCTCTCGCCGTACGAATCGAGGTGCAGGTGGTAGTACTGGTCCGCGTGCTTCGGCACGTGGCCGGTCCGCATCTTCGCGACCGCGCTGCGGATGGCGGACAGGTCGAGGATGTTGCCCGCCACGACGCTGTCGATCTTCGAGCCGCCACCCTGCCGAACGCAGAACGTGCGATCGACCGAGTAGACCGCCGCGCGCGCCAGGAACGTGGCGGTGAAGCCCGCGACGCTCATGCAGAGGATCGTGCCGGGCCCGAAGATGTCGGCCACGTTGTCAGGCGTGAAGCCGATGACCTTGAGCGGCAGCAGCACGCCCGCGTTCGTCACGATCGTGATGTCCAGCGGGTTGGCGCTCGACACCGCGCCGAACCGAACGTTCTCGGCGCCCGCAAGCGTCGGGTTGCGCGCCGTGGTGAAGCCGTTGAGCCGCTGGACATGGAACGTGGTCGTTCCGAGCGGCGCGACGATCGTCGGGCCCGAGCCGGCGGTCAATACCGTCCAGCCCGCCATCGCGGCATTGAACAGGCAGTTGCGCGCGAGCTTGTTGACGCTCTCAGAGCCGGCGAGGCCAAGCGATTGGACAGTCGTCTTGAACAAATTGATGCACGCGAGCGCCGACGTCGGTGCGTCAACGTCGCTCGCTCCGGCCCACTGCGCGATGTTGCTCTCCCACTGCTCGACAGGGAAGCCCTTCGGCGTCGGGTCGGCGCGGACGATCACAGGCGCGAGGGACGGCTTGATCGTGCCCTTGCGGGTCGCGATGATGCTGTCGCCGATGTTGCCGGCCCACGTGCGATCGATGAAATCGCCGCGGAAGATCAGCTCCGGAAACAGCACGTCGTGGAAATGGCGCTCCAAGAGCTTGTCCTGAACGTAGCTGCGAACACTCGGATCCGCGAGAATCATGGTGAAAGGCGGCATTTGAAGACTCCCGTGAGCCGGACAATTCCTTCAGGCGCTGGCCTGGCTCCGATGCCGTGGCGCCTGTGGAACTGATGTGCTGCCTTGGGAGTGCTGGACCGCTTCCGGTGGTCTCGCAATCGCTACTCTACGCCTTGCCTGCCCTCGCGATCAAGTCGCGTTCACGCGCGGCGATCTCTTCTCGGCTCGCCGTGCGCGCATCGAACGGCACGACGTTGTTTCCGCCCGCTCCGGCCGCTGCCGGCTTCTTCGGCGCGACGTTCCCTGCGCCCGTTGTGACAGCCGCCTGAACGGCAGGCTTGACGGCTGCAAGGTATGGTTTTTCTTTGACCATCTGGGCAAAGAAGGCATCCTCGTCGAACTTGTTGATGAAGGCCTCGTCCTTGTCGGCGAGGTGCCGGCGGAGCTGCGAGACCGCGAAGTCCGGGTCGATGTGGCCCGCGCGCATCGCGCTCTCGCGTAGCTGATACTCTGCGCCCATGACCGTCTGCTGGCTCTTGAGCTGTTCGACTTCGGCTGCGTGCCGCTTGTCGTTGTCCTTCTGGCGCTTCTCCGCGCGGGCGAGCCGAGCGCGAAGCTCGACAGCCTCGGCCTCAAGCCGTGCTGCCAGCTTGCGGTCCGCGTTCGTGGGCTCGGGCTGGCGGTTGCGCTGCCCGTTGGCGTTGGCGTTGGCGTTGGCGTTGGCGTTCGCTTTTCCTGCGCCCGCATTGCCGGCACCGTTCTTGTTCTTGTTCGACATGGTCTGATCCTGGCGGGGGCTTCCGGCCCCGCGTGTGTCTGTGCGTACCGCTGGCTTTTCATCCGGCGGCTTCTTCGCCGCCGCGATCAACGCGTCGAGCGAATCGAACCCCGCGGCTTTGACCGCCGCGAGGATCTGCTGCTTCCCGTGGTCTTTGGCGTTCTTGACGATCTTGTCGAGCGACTCACGCGAGAGCGTGCGCCCCGCCTTCTTGCCCGCCGCAACTGCTGCAAGCGCCGCTGCGTCAGCCTTCGCTTTCTCGGCGTCGGCGTCGGCAGCGGCTGCAGCGGCGATTCCTTCGGGCGTAGGCATGACTAGACGCTCGTGAAGTTGAAGGTCTCGGTGATGTCGGTGGTCGTGCGCGGGATGTAGCAGACCTCCGCATAGTCCACGAGGGCCAGCGCCGTCGCGAACTCAAGCGTGGTGCCATCTGCGCTCAGCAGACAGAAGCCGGGCGCGTTGGCGCCGGACCAGTCCACAGCCGTGCCGCCTGCGTCCTGCACGAGGTACGAACCGGACACGCCCGTGCCCGCGCCGGGGTTCACGACGCGAACGCTCGTGACTGCAAGCGCCGGCGGGTCCAGCGGCAGGTAGACCGTCGTGTCGCCGTGGATGTGCGCCGTCTTCGGCGTCAGCAGCGTTCCGAGCCCCAGCTTCTGGAGGATGTCGCAGAGGCGGTTCGGGTTGGCCTGGTCGAGGCCTTGGGCGAGCGTGGTGTTGGACGACATGGTTCTCTCTCCTTGCGAAAAGCGCTTGACTCTCTGCGGGTTACTCGCCCGTGATGTTGAATGTCTCGGTCAGATCCGTGTAGCTGCGCGGCACGTAGCACACGATGCACGTGTCCGTCGGCGCAGCGCCGAGGCCGTTGCTCCAGTTCGCGTTGAACGTCAGCGTCGTGCCGTCTGCGCTCAAGGTGCACGCGCCCGGCGTGTTCGCGCCGCCGCCATTGTCGCGCACGGTCCCGCCCACGTCCTGTACGAGGTACGGCCCCGCGACCTGCGATCCGCCCGCGCCGCGCGTCGCGCGAACGCTCGTGATCATGAGCGCCGGCGGGTCCAGCGTGACGTCCTTCTGGCTCGACGCCGGCGTGAACGTCGTCGTGCGCGGCGTCAGCATCGTGCCGAGCTTGACCTTCTGGAGGATGTCGGCGATCCGGTTCGGGTTGGCCTGATCGAGAGCCTGCGCGAGCGTCGTGTTGCTGGACATGTGGGTCTCCTACTAGCTGGCCTGGCCCAGCAGCACCTGCACCGTCGTGGATTGGCCCGCGACGCGCGTGAGGTCGATTGCCGTGATCGGCACCGACAGGTTGATCAGGATCAGCAGCGAGTCCACCGGAATCGCAGCGGCCGTGCCGTCGGCACTGGTCACGCGCACCCGGATCTTCGCCGATGCCTTGAGCTGCACGAAATGCACGGCGGTGAGCCCGCCGAGGCCTACGCTAACCGCCGTGTCGACAGAAAGCGTGTAGCCTGCGCTCGTCTTCTCGACAAGCGCGACCGTCTCGTTGAGCTGCACGATGTCCTGATTCAAGCCGCTGCCAGCGCCCGTGACGACGGGCGTGGTGACGACGGCTCCCTGCAACGACAGCGTGTCGGCCATGTGCCTAGACCCCCGACCGCTTCTTGATCGTGTAGCCGTCCGGCTGCGGCGCCAGCGGGTTGTCCGAGCCCATGCAGAGCTTCTCGGTGTCGCTCAGTTCGGCTTCGCGCGAGACGTACTTGCCGTCGCGGCCTTCGAGCACTTCGCGCGAGCCCTTCGTGGGGCTCATCTGCTTGCCGATCTCTTCGTTCTTCGTGGTCATGGCGCTGTCTACCTCCGGCCCGACATGGAGCCGATCGCGTTCTTCTGCGGGACGATCTCGCCCGAGCCCGCGTTGCCGTTGGCTCCGATGCCGACGTCGGTGCTCTGGCGCTCGGGCTTCGGCGCCGGTTCGGACGCCGCGAGCTTGTCGTGGTCTGCGCCCATCTTGAGGGCCTGCGTGCGGGACGAGCGAAGCGTGCCGGGGCTGGTGTCTTTTGCGCTCATGGTTTCCGCACCTTCTGCGCCTGCGGCGCCGTCATGTTGCCGATTGGCTCCGGGTTCGTGACCGGCCAGTCTTCCCAATTGTCATTGGGCCGCTCGCCGCGCTCGCCCCGTTCTGTGTCGCTGTAGGGCGCGCGCGTCGCGCGGTGGCCCTGCGGCGTCGTGAACTTCGGATCCTCGCGCGGGTTCATGCGTGGCATGGATCAGCCTTCCTCGCCCTGCTGGCCGCCTTGGCCCTGCTGGCCGCCTTGGCCCTGCTGGCCGCCTTGGCCCTGCTGGCCGCCTTGGCCCTGCTGCTCGCCTTGGGGCTGCTCGGTCTCGATTGCGTGCACGACGAGGAAGAACGCCGCCATCTTCTCGGCGTCGGCGTTGGCCGCGGCGCCTGCGTCGCTTTCTGCGAACGCGTCGCCGAGCAGCTTCGCGCGGCCGACGTCCGTGCACTTCTCGGTCGCCTCTTCCAGCGCCTCGTGCACGTCTTCTTCGAGCGCTTCGATCTGCGCGCGAACGGCTGCGATCGTCTCGGGCCCGGGCGTTCCGTCCACGGCAAGATCGCCGCTCTGGTTCGCAGCCTGCACGACCTGCTCGGCGTACGGCTGGAGCTGCGCGACCGCGCTCGTGATGCTGTCGTCGTCGGGGCCCTGGTGCTCGGTGCCGCCGTCCTTCGTGGGGTCGGCGATGTCCGGCGCCGGACGCTGCTGCTTGGGCTTGAAGCCACCGGGCAAAGGGCCGGGATTCGGCTTGTTCTTCGCGAACGCTTGCAGGTCGGTTTTCGGCAGTGCCATTGCTACGCCTCCGGAACGAGGGCGAGCGAGCCGCCCAACTGCTTGTAGGTCTGGATCACGTAGCGCCAGGGCGACCAGCCGAGGCCCTTGATCGGGCGCTCGTCTTCGTCTCGAGTCGGCATAATCGCGTCCATGACGCTCTGCCAGAGGTCCGGGTCGTCGACCCAGGGCGGCATGATGCCGAGCTGGTACGCCATCTCGGCGGAGCGCTGCGCACGCTCTTCGGCCTTGACCTGCGCGACCGCGGCTTCGACGAGCGCGGTGATGGCCGCCGGCTCGCGCGTCACGCCCATGTCTTCATCATCCTCGTCGTCTTCAATGTCTACGAGATCCGCGGCGTTGTCGTCGTCAATCTCGGCGCTCTGGCCCGCGCCGCGCAACGGTGTGAGCGCGAGCTTCGGCTTGTTGCCGGCTGCGAAGGCTTGAAGGTCTGTGCGATTGAGCGGCATGCGCGAGTGCCAGTGGTCACTGACCACGCTGCAAAGACTACGCGTCGCCACGGGTGCGCGTCAAGACGGGCGTGTTGACATGGGTGCGGCGGTATGCTAAGAGCGCTTCTGGCATCGGTTCGGCGCGCCGTGACCAGGTGGAAGCGGAGGCGGTGCGCCGGGCCGAGGGCCAACAACGCTGGGTGAGTGATGACACCGGAACGCAGGGCTGAAATCGAAGCGATAATCGAACAGTACACGAAGCCGCGCAGCATCATGCTGTGGGACCCCGTGGCGAACATTGATCGTCCCAGCATCAGCAAGACCGGACGGATCGTTCCGCTCGAAAGCCACGCTGGCAGCAAGACCAACACCGCTGAGTGGGTAAACGGGCTCATCGACGCGGTTGTCGAATTGCTCGCAGAAACAGGAGACAAGCCATGAACGAGACAGTCAAAAACGTAACGGACGCAACGATCCCGGCGAGCACGCCGGTCACAGTGACAGACGGCGCGAACGACCCGTGCGCTGCGAGCGTCGGGCCGGCCGAAGTGTCGCTTCCGCCCGTACGCGAGCGAGAAGACGTCGGCATCGCAGACGAGCCCGTGATTCCCGAGTGGAAACGCGTACAAGCCGAGTGCGAAGCGCGCTCGCGCATGGGCCGCTACGTCAAGCCCGTGCACGCGTCCGAGCGCAAGAAGAACCGCGCAGCAGAAGCCACGGGCCGGCAGACCGTCCGCAAGATGCGCAAGATCGCCGCGCGACGCGCCAAGGCCGAACGCCTCGCGCCGGTCGTGCGCAGCTACCCGTCGCTCGCAGACGGAACGATGATCGCAACAACGGAGGGGTGCTGACATGACGCTTGAACGAGCGCTCGAAGAACTCCGCCGTCTCGGCGGGACGTGGGACCTCGCGTACAAAGACGGACTCGCGCACGGAATCGAAGGCATGTGCTGCGGCCGCAAGATCCGCGTCGCGTTCGATGCCCTGAACGGGTGGCGCGCGCAGGCAGACATCCCCGAACGCATGTGCATCGCGCAGGCGTGGAGCCCGTACGTGGGGCAAGTGCTCTTTGAACTGCTCGACAAAGACCTTCCGCCGTGCTCTGTTCCCGGGCCGAATGGCACAATGACGCTGTTCTGGCGCGCAAAAGTGCGAGACCTGCCAGAAGCGCAGGTCACACCCGCCACGAAGCATTACGGCGACGGGCTGGTCGGAAGCCACGGCGTCAACGGTGCCATCGATCCCGATCCGTTCACGTTCAAACGCGAAGATGGGCTCGTCCCGTCCGCCAGCGGACCGTTGCCGGCTGTGCAGGGCATGCAGCCCTCGCTCGACGCGACGGCAATCGCGCAGATGTCTGGCCCCGTAGACCTCAAGCTCCGAATCGCGCTGGCAGCGCTGCGCGACGAAGAAGGTGCGCAGGCCCGGTTGATGCGCGAGTGCGCCGTTGCCAGATGCGCACGCGACGCGCTGCAAGCAGATCGTCACGACGTAGCAGCCATGCTTGACACCGCGCACGAGCACATCGTGACAGTCGAGCGCGAGCGCGACGACCTGCGCGAGCAGCTCACCGCGGCCAACGCGCGGCTCGACACGCAGAAGGCCACGATCCAAGACCTGCAAGCGCGACTTGAAGAAGCGTCATCGCGCACGCCTTCGAGATTCAAGGCGTTGTGCGATGCCAACGCAGAGCAGGCCCAGCAAATCGAACGAGGCTCGCGCGCCAACGACAATCAGGCTGTGCGCATCGGTGAACTGGCGGAGAAGCTCAGCACCATGACGCGAGAGAGGGATGACGCCCACCTCACGTGCGAGCGATTGCGCTACGAGATCGAACAAGACAATAAAAGGAATCTTGACCTCGCCAGCCGCTGCGACAGAACGCAAGCACTGCTCGACGAAACCGAACGCGGACGACTCGCTGTGCGCCAGGAACTCGCGGACCTCAAATCCCAGGTCCGGAAGGTCGTGGGCAATGCTTGAAATCGCCGCATACGACGCGCAACTGCCCGACGCGCCACCGCCACGCCCCCCGCTTCGGCGCCTGCTGCTCGGCCGCGACGCCGTCGAGACGCTCTCACACGGCGGCTCGTTCGTCTGGGCCGTCGCGATTCCGAACGACCAACTCCTCGCGCAGCTCTCCACCGAGACCCTGCCCTGGCTCAAGTTCGGCACGTACACCGTCCACGGCGAGGGCGACAGCAAGGGCCTGCACGTCTCGTACGTGCCGCCGCTGGCACCGGGCGAACGCGTCGCGATCCTCACCGGCTCGGGCCGGCTCGCGCGCTGCACGTGCACGTCAGTTCGACTCGTGCGGATCAGTGCGCCGAAGGTCCTCACGCGCGAGGCCTTCGCGAAGCTGAAGCACCCGGATGCGTGGACGGCTGATGACCTGCTGAAAGCGTGGCAGGAGAAGCACGCATGGAAGTGCTCGCCCGACGAAGTCAAGCCGAAAACGACGCCGCCGCGCGGATGCTCGGCGCACTGGTGGTGGGAGATCACCGTCACCGGCGATGCGCGATGAGCGACGCACCCCCATCGTCTGCTTTCGCTCGCTGCGTCGAGCAGCTTCTGCGCGCCGAGCGCACCGGCGTCGTCATGCCGCTCGAACCGTTGGACGGGTGGGCCGAACTCACCGCGGCGGAGCAAGACATCGTCACCACGCTCGCGCAAGCCGTCCAAGGCTCGCGCGTCATGGTCGAACCGTGGCCGTACGGGCAGCACACCGTCGCGCAGGCCGGGCGTCTCGGTGGGCTCAAGGGCGGTGCCGCAGGCGGCGCCGCACGCATGGCCGGGCTCACCGGGCCCGAACGCTCGGACCTCGCACGCCACGCCGCATCAAAGCGGTGGGGAAGGGAGAATCACCCGTGAGTCACGCCCGCAACCAAATCGACTACGACAACCTCGCGCTCCTCGACGTCGCAGTCGATAATTGCATCGGAATTCTCTACGACTACGTCGGCCCGTTGCGACGTGCTGCACTGCCCGAGCCCGTCGAGCACGCGTTTCGCGCCGTCATCGCAGCCGAGCGGGCGTGCTGGCGCAGCGGGACAGCGCACACGCATGCGTGGCCCGACCCCGTCCACATCTTCGACGCCGAAGGCAACTACATCGAGAGCGACGACGAGGCCGTCGCGCGCTGCGAAGTGCCAGACGCGCCAAAGGACACGGAAATATGAAGCACTTCATCCTCGTCGGCGTCTCAGACCCGTTCGAAGGCTTCGCGCGCGACCAGCGTTGCATTCTCTGCGGCGGCAACGAAGGCCAGTCAGTGATCGTCTTGCTCGGACCCGGTGACAGCCCGGAAGACCGTGCGCTTTGTCGCGCAGGCGCGCCGTACTTTTCGCGCGGCGTCCTCGCGCATCGCGAGTGCCTGCCACCGTACGTCACGATGGGCGACAACGGCCCGTGCGTCGAAAGTGAGGGAACATGAAAGAGAAAAAGCCCACCGTCCTGCGCCTCGCAGACGCGCCGGCAGCAAGCGCCGCGCACTGGACGCCCGAAGACATGCTCCGCGCAACGCTTGCCGACATCGAGGCGGGCAAGATCGTGGCCAACAAGGCGATCCTGGTGCTCGACGGCGTGTTCGACGGCGAGGTCAAGCTCGCCACGCGCCAGGCCGGCACCGTCAGCGGCTACGAGATCTCCGGCATGATCGCTGAAGCGCTCGCAGCACGAACAGCACTCTCATGGGAGCACGACGAACGATGACGGCGAAACGCAGCAAAGACCGCTGTAAAGACTGTGTGTTTTGCGCACGTTGGGTGACGACGCCCGAGCAATGGCCCGGGACGCGCGCTTGCGGACGGCACGGAGGCGTCGTCAAAGCCGTCTACCCGACGACCGGCTGGTGCAGCGACTTTCAGCCGCGCGAGATTCCCGCGCGTGCGCCGGATCCGCCTGCCCCCGTTCCGCCATCCGACGAAAACGGCGTGCCGAACGGCCCACTGCCAGAGTACACAGGACGGCACTACGATCACGCCGTCAAGGACGCAGAGCGATGACCTACGCCTCCGAGACCCGCAAAGCCTGCCGAGACTGCGCGTTCTGCGACGTGTACGTCGATCCCGACGTGTCAGATAGCAGCCGCCATCATCACTTCTGCCGGCGCCACGCGCCGAACCTCATGTGCCGCGTCAGCGCAGACGACGAGTGGCTCAACTTCCCGCCCGTCAAGCCCGACGGCTGGTGCGGCGACCACACGTTCAAGACGCCCGAGACCACGATCAAGGTGATCCCGAGCTACGGGCCAACGGCTGGCCTTCGGTGCCGCGACTGCTACCACTATGGCGACGAAGACGACGACGGAATCGGACGGTGCGATCTGCACGGCAGACAGTGCTTCGCATCTGCGACGCCGTGCGCCACGCCCGATTGGACGCCGCGCCCGGTCAGTCCGCCCGTAGACCCGCGATGCGCTACTTGCCTGGACCCAGGGCCACGCGACGCGCAAGGCCGATGCGGCCTTCAGTGCATCCCACAGATGCCTACGCCCGCGCAGCCGGCACCGTTCGTTGTCCAAGTCCAGCTGCCGAACACGCCAGACGCGCCAGACGTGGTAGACATGTGCAGCATGTGCACGCGACTCCTCTCGTGCGACAAGCCCCGCAAAGGCCACCGACCGAATCTGTCGTGCCCCAAGTTCAGACCGTTCTCGTAGCCGGCACCCGCTCGCCGCCGATCCAGTACCAGCCAGGAATGCCCCAGTCCGGATGCCAGGGCACAAGCGTCTCGCGCCCGTTTGGCCGGCATGGCGCGCTCGTGAACGTCTTGCCCGCCAGGCTCGCGTGCACCTCCGTCAGCCCCTTCGCGTCGGGCACCGGACTTGAGTCCGGCATCGTCCACATCCCGTCTTTACTGCGGATTTGACCGTGAATCGCCAATGAATCCACAGACACGCGCTCGTCCAAGCCCTGTCCGCTCGCGTCGTCCACGTACTCAGTCCAGCGCAGCGTGAGCCCCGGCACCATGCCCGCCGCAGCTTCGACGCCGTCGATCGTTGATGTGCTCGCGGCATACGCCGCCTCGGTCCGCGCCACGCGCTCGGCCTGCCACCATTGCAGATCGCCCACGGTCTCGATGCGCTGGATCGCGTCGCCGACGGTCTCGCCCTGCAGCGCGCTCATGGACATCTCGTCCTCGATCTTCGCGACGAGATCGCTGCCGTACCGCGCGAGGCTCTTGACGCCCGGCGCGCGCATGCGCGACGCGCGGTGCGCTTCGGTTGCGCCTGCGTGGATCGCCGCGGCGTCGACGTCGCCGGCCACCGCAGCCCCTTTAAAGTGCACCGTCAGCCGCTCGATGTCAGACGCGACAGCACGGACGGATTCGAGCCGGGCTTCGGTCATGGACTCGGCCAGCACGCCTTGCAACTGCCCGCCGAACTTCACGACGCCCTGCCTGAGTTGCGCGAGGATCGCGCGCTGCTGCAGACCCGTGAACGTCTCGCTCTTGCCCGCGCGGATCGTCGCCTTGAGCTTCGCCAGCATCTCGGCGTATCCGCGCTCGTAAACGCCGCGCATGCGCTTCACAGCGCCCTGCTCTGCGATCCTGCGCAGACGCGCGGCCGTGGCGCGCTGCATCTCGCGGTACGCCGCAAGCGCCTCGCGCGAGGGCGGCGCCGGGTGAATGAGCCGGCCTGGCTTCTTGATGGGTGGCTTCGGCGCGGCCACGGGCTACCGCGCTCGCCAGGACTCGACGCGAAAAGAGCCCGTAGGCCTGCGCTCGGTGGACTGGCGCATCGCGCGCCGCATGACGCGATCGGCAGCACCGCCCGTGTACTCGCAGTACTCGCCGTTTCGCGTGCACATCTTGCCCGGCCCCGCGCGAAAGAGCATCAGCCGGCACTCGTGCTTCGCGAGCTGCGCGATCGTGCACGACGCGCGCTTCGGCAGCTCTTTGGCGAGCGCGTGCGCCGAGAAGAGTAGCAGGCCCGTGAAGATCAAGGCGGCGATGACGCGGTTCATGGCGTTCCTCGTTTCTGGCCGGACATGAACGCAGCGGCGTTGCCCGTCGGGATCGGGCCGGGCTGCTTGCCCTCGCGATCAAGGTTGTGGATCTTGTCGTGATCTCGCGCACATAGCGTAACCATGCCATCGGGATCGTCGTGCGGAAGGCGCGCGTACTTCCGCGCCATCTCCGGACTTGGGTTCTCAAGGTGGCCCTGGTGGTGGACTGTGAGTCCACCATTTTCCTCCGTGCCAGTCTCTCCGCACCGCTTGCACGTGAATTCGTCGCGCTCCATCACCTCGCGCACGACGTCGGCCGGCAATCCGCCTTCTCCGCCAGACGCCAAGACGCAGCCACGCGCCGCCGCATCGTCCTGCAGCGCCTTGAGATCCGCGTCGTCCTCGGGCGAGCCCTTGGCGTCGTGCTGGCCGTCGCCGCCCTTCGGCGGCTGGCCCTTGCCCATCAGCGCGGCGGCGTTCTTGCCCATGCCTACTTTCCACCGCCCGTCTGCCCGGCCACGCCGAACATCGTTTTCTGGTCCGCCGCTTTGGCGGCCGTCGCCTCGTCAACCTCGACGAGCCAGTCCGACCCCGTTCGCGCCGCCGCGGCGAGCGCGGGCTTGCTGCAATCCTGGCAGAAACAGAACTGCGTCACGGGCACGAACGAGCCCATCTGCGTCGGGTAGATCGGCATCTTGCCCTGGTGCTGCTCCATCAAGACAGCCGCGCCGACCGGGTCGTCGCGCACGAACGCGTCCGCCTCTTTGAAGCACTTGATCTGGACCCACGTCGCCGGGCTCCGGCATCCGCGGCACACCGCGCCGCTCCACGACGTCTTGCGGTGGACGTCCAGATACGTCTCGCCCGGCGCCCGCATCGTCTTGCCCGCCAGAAGCCTCGCAAAGCGCTCGTGCTGCCCTGGGTCGAATCCGTTGACCATCTGCTACCTACCCTTTCGTTCCGCGCGCCCGTAGCGCGCCGCAATCTCCGCCCAGCCTACACGATCTGTCGCGAGCCCGAAACCCAGGGCCTTGTCGTCCACGAAGATGTCCGCGGCAACTTTGCCGCACCGCCCGTCGTCCACGGCGTCAATCACGCCTTCGAGGTTTTCCGCCACGAAGTCAAGCATTTGCTGGTAGCGCGCCTGTTCGAGCACGCGCCCGGCCTTGAACCGCTCGACGTCGAGACGCCGAACGCCCGCCGCGACAAGCGGGTCCAGCCGCGGGTCAATCCGCTTCGCGCGGTTCGCACGCCCGCTGAAAACCACGAGCGTGTGGCCCTCGGCTTTCAGCGCCGTCAGCGCTTCCAGCGCGCCCGGCATGAACTGCAGCGGCGTCTCGACGTCCGCGTACGGCTGGTCCGCGCGAACGATCGTCGCGTCGAAGTCGATGGC
>Ga0172379_10003887_pt1 | contig 23016 bp, 24 predicted proteins | sample GrowelOW334metaG_FD_119756 | JGI IMG/M metagenome (GOLD analysis project Ga0172379, IMG submission 119756) | Groundwater microbial communities from an aquifer near a municipal landfill in Southern Ontario, Canada - Groundwater well OW334 metaG | ecosystem: Environmental > Aquatic > Deep... | reverse complement strand
TGGAATCACTAGTAATCCCGGGTCAGCCAAACCGGGGTGAATACGTTCTCGAGTCTTGTACTCACCGCCCGTCAAGTCAAGGGAGCTGGGGGTGCCCGAAGGTCCGCCTTGAGCGGGACTACGGCAAATTCAGTGACAAGGACTAAGTCGTAACAAGGCACGGGTAGCGGAAGCTGTTCGTGGAACATATCCAATTTGGAATCGGTATTCTCGAAAGGAATACCAAGTCGATATGATTCGCAAGAATCATGAGAGATAGCGCTTGTCTCTAAACAGCGCTCGGAAGTCGGATAACGTAACCCGATGGTGTTTGAGAGCCACATATGAGCTCTCAAACGGAGCAGAATAGGCGGAACAAAAGGCTCCAGACATCTTTTCCAATACTCAAACACGAAACGCCCCTTATGGGGCGTTTCGTGTTTGAGTGGCGAGATATGTGGTTTTTTGATAGTATCCATATACGCGCGCTTAGCTCAGTTGGTAGAGCGTCCGCCTGATACGCGGCAGGTCCTAGGTTCGAATCCTAGAGCGCGCACTAATAGTTATACCCACATTACTCAAGTATAGATGGCATGAGAGGTATACTGATGTCATGCGAGGCAAAACATCTATCATCGTGTTTGCGATAGTGGCTATAGCAATAGGCATTCTCATTTTTGCGTACACTACCAAGACCGCAGCAAGCGTTGTGCCGTTTACACCAATTGCACACGGGGAAGAGTCGAGTATGAACAGGCGGGTTAATTACCGCATTACATCCGCGTCTCAGTTAAGTGAGCTATGGAAAACTCTTAACGCTACCGGTACGCCACCAGTTGTAGATTTCAAGACCCATGACGTGCTGGCGGTATTTGCGGGCCCAGAATCGTGCACTAAGATAGCTGTAGCTAAGATAGAGGACACGAACAAACGCATGATTTCCATAACGGTTGCCAAGCCAGACTACACTTGTGATACGAAGCCGTCAGCAACGTCGCCATATGAGATTGTCGTTGTGCCTACAACATCGCTTCCGCTTACTCACCAAGATCTTCTTGCGACTGCTGATTGTCCGAATTAGTCCCATGACCTGGTAGTGATGCGCCGCGTGCATGAGTCGCACGGGTGCGTTACCATTCAGGTAATGGATGCTCCAGCGTATTTCCGCGGGAAACGAGTCACTGTGATGGGTCTGGGCCTTCTGGGTCGTGGTGTGGGTGATGTGCGGTATCTTGCAGAGTGTGGAGCGGAGTTAATCGTGACTGACTTGAAGACTCGCGAGCAGCTCGCCGAGTCTGTGGCACAGCTCGAATCATTCCATAAAATAACGTTTGTCCTCGGGGAGCACCGGCTCGAAGATTTCCGCGATCGCGACATGATCCTGAAAGCCGCTGGCGTGCCGCTTGGCTCGGTATATATCGCCGAAGCGAAGAAGCACGGCATACCGGTCCGCATGAGCGCGGAACTCTTCGCGGAGATTTCAGGAATTCCTGTCATCGGCGTGACTGGCACACGAGGAAAGTCTACTGTGGCGCATATGCTCCATGCGATTTTTAAGAGGGCTGGGAAGAAAGTACTTCTTGGTGGGAATGTACGCGGCGTGTCGAATCTCATGCTGCTCGGCGAAGTGACTCCGGAACATGTTGCTGTGCTCGAGCTCGATTCCTGGCAATTGCAGGGCTGGGGAGACGTGTGTATGAGCCCTCATATCGCGATCTTCACCACTTTCTATCAAGATCATCAGAACTATTATAAAGACCATCAGGAGATGTATCTCGCAGATAAGGCGAATATTTTCCTATATCAGACGCCGAAGGATACACTCATTCTCGGTAAGCAGTGCGCAGCAATCATCATAGAGAAATATGGAGAGAAGATTGATTCGAAGACGATTGTGGCTGATGAGTTCAAGCTCCCAGATACTTGGGTATTGAAGATTCCTGGTAAGCACAACAGATATGACGCTGCACTAGCACTCACTGCCGCTCGCTCGCTCGAAATACCTGACGAGATGAGTCGGAAGGCACTGGAGTCTTTCGCTGGTGTGCCGGGCCGGCTAGAGCTCGTCCGCGAAGTTAATGGCGTGAAAGTCTATAACGACACGACTGCGACGACGCCCGAGGCCACTCTAGCCGCGCTTTCTGCGCTCAATGTGGGACGTTGCACGTCCCACATTGTATTGATAATGGGCGGTGCTGATAAGGGTCTCGATATGGACAAGTTAGTTGCGAAATTACCAGAGATGAAGCGAGTTATTCTGCTCGCTGGTACGGGTACAGAGCGCATACGCGCATCGCTTCATAGCGCTCAGGTCTTCGATGATTTCGCTCTCGCCGTTGCTGATGCGTTCGCACACGCTGAATCAGGCGATATCATCCTACTATCGCCTGCTTTTGCATCATTCGGTATGTTTAAGAATGAATTCGATCGAGGTGATCAGTTCAACGCGCTCGTACAGAAATATGGGAAGTAATAATTTCAAAAAAGTGCATTTCATAGGGATTGGTGGCATCGGGATGAGCGCACTCGCGCAGATGCTCGCGGACGAGGGCGCTGTGGTTAGTGGTTCGGATAGGAGCGAGAGCCCTGTTACTGAAATGCTTGAGTCGAAGGGGATTCATTTCGTAATCGGGCAAAATCTTGAGAGCGTACCATCGGATGCAGACACTATCGTGTACAGCGACGCACTGGAGCTCGCGGATCCAGAGTTTATGAAGCAAGTGCGAGCGCTCGGCATGCATACCATTTCGTATTTCGGCATGCTCGGGAAGGTGTCAGAAGGGAAGCGTACAGTCGCTGTGGCGGGAACACACGGCAAGACGACCACGACCGGCATGCTCGCCAAGATATTGCTTGACGTGGGCGCGAATCCGACGGCAATCGTCGGCTCGATAGTCAAAGACTTTGGGAGTAATTATCTCGCTGGAAAACCAATGTGGGACATATCATGTCCCACATCAGATGTGGGACATGATATGTCCGACATGCTGTTTGTGGTTGAGGCATGCGAATATCGCGACCATTTGCTCGAGCTCGCACCGCAAGTGCTCGTGATCAATAATATCGAGTGGGACCACACGGATTATTTCCCGTCACTTGAGGCATTGCAGGAGACGTTTCGGAAGGCGATTGCGCGCGTGCCTGAGAGCGGCGCGATTGTGACGAATCCGCATGACTCAAATGTCGCTCCTCTGCTCGCGAGCGCGAAAGCGAAGGTGATTGATTATACGCAGGAGCCGGCATACGAGTTGCGCATGCCAGGAGAATTCAATCAGATGAATGCTCGCGCGGCCGCTGCGGCCGCGCGGGTGGTACTCGCCCGCATGACACCCGGTGTTGGGAATTATGCATTAACACCGGGTGTCGACGGGCTTATCGCAGAGTCGCTCGCGAACTTCCACGGCACGTGGCGCAGATTTGAATACAAAGGGAAGTCAGTGAACGGCGCTGATGTGTATGACGACTACGCGCACCACCCGACGGCAGTCCGCGCGACGCTCGAAGCGCTTCGCGACAAACTCCGCAAGGCGACGCCTTGCGGTAAGATATTTGTCGCATTCCACCCACATCTCTATAGCCGCACGCGCGATCTGCTAGACGAGTTTGCTACAGCTTTTGGAGCTGCAGATAAAGTGTTCATCGCGCCCATCTTCGCTGCGCGGGAAGTAGACGATGGCACAGTCTCGAGCGAGATGCTCGCCGAGCGCATCCGTGCGAATGGCGTCGACGCGACCGCGCTCGACTTCGACGCCATCACGCAGGCTTTCGCAGAAGCCGGTCCTGGCGACGCCATTATGACCATGGGTGCAGGCGACATCTACAAAATCGCGGACAAACTAGTTTGCATTTCATAACATATGCCACTGCTTGAAAGAAGGCTCATTTAGGGGTAGGGTAACCACAGATTAAGGCTCTTTTAGGGCGCAGAAAATTCAACTAGGAGGTAATTGTCATGGAAGGTAGCAAGGTAGAAATTCTAGTTAGAGACACGCTTCTCTACAGAGTAAGAAACTCTGTTGGGACAGAAATGTACCGTCGATTATATGCATGCGTCGACGGCAAGACGAAGGACATTATGGAAGATGGGGACAAATCTTGCGCAGTGTTTGTTACTGCCACTCTTGTCGGTTTAGAACTCTGTAAGACTGTGCATGCGACAGTCGAGGGGGCGATTCGCGACATGGAAGACTCTGGTTGGAAGCATGAGGAGGCTCTATTGCATGGTTGTGTCATGGTTTGGGAAGTGAAGGATGGCATCGGCAAGAGTCATTTGCATATCGGTTTTTACGTCGGAAACGGACAAGCGGTAAGTAATAGTTCGATAGATAGAAGTCCCCAATATCACCCATGCGGAAAACATGTGATTCATGCTTCGTACTGGCATCCGAGGCTTGATTAAGATAAACAAGAAGTATCAAGCAAAAAACATAAAAGGCACCGCGAATCGGTGCCTTTTCTTTTCTGATACGAGAGTGGTAAGGTTTGCATATGGGGACACTCTCAATAGTCGCGACGCCGATAGGGAATATGGAAGACATCACGCTCCGCGCATTGCGGACGCTTAAAGAGTGCGATGTGATCTATGCCGAGGATACGCGTGTCATATCGAAGCTGCTCGCTCGTTATGAGATTAAGAAGCCGCTTCAGCGGCTCGACGCCGTGACAGAGGCGAAGAAGGCAGATGAGGTCATAGAGCGGCTCGGGGCTGGTGAGCGCGTCGTATATGTCTCGGATGCCGGCACGCCAGGCATATCTGATCCTGGCGCCCGCCTAGTCGCACAGGTGCGCCTATTCGCTCCTGGTGCCACAGTGGAGGCAATACCTGGACCATCAGCACTCACGGCTGCGATGTCTATCGCGGGGATAGATGCGCCAGGCTTCAAATTCCTCGGGTTTTTGCCACACAAGAAGGGAAGGCAGACTGCTCTGAAAGGAATCTCGACAAGTGAGATTCCAGTGGTTCTATACGAGTCGCCTCACCGCATAATAAAGTTATTGAAAGAATTAGAAGACATCAGTGTGTCGCGAGTCATAGTTGCACGAGAACTCACGAAAATGCACGAAGAGGTGATTTCTGGGAGTGCCGTCGAGGCGCAGGCGCATTTCGCAGAGCATCCTGACGCCGTCCGTGGCGAGTTTGTGGTCATTGTGTTGCCCTGATATACTGGAACATATGTCACGCACAAGCACGCTTATTCTTCTCGGAGTTTTGAATATTCTCACGCCATTCTCTGGCTTGCCAGTGGCATTTCGGTCATTGCTCACGGTTGCCGTTGGTTTGGCAACACTTGCTATCGGAGTCTCGCTTCGCAAGAAAGATGTGCTTGCCAAGCAGGCTAGCGTCGAATAATGACACAATAGCAAACACCCGCGCACCTTCGGTGCGCGGGTGTTTGCTATACCTGTACACTCAGCGTGGTTTCAAACCTAACCTATCTATTGTTTGCAATTAAGTCATAAACGCACCTGGTGGAATTACCGAGTCCTGAGTGTTCGGGTATACTTATAACAATGGCAATGGAGAATCCAGAGCGTGTTACATACTTCGCCGCGACTGACGCGCGCGGCAAGCATATACCATTCGGCATCAAGTCGAAAGATCGCGATCGTCACATGTATGTCATCGGTAAGACTGGCATGGGCAAGTCGACCCTGCTTGAGAACATGGCGATTCAAGACATACGTAACGGAGAAGGTTTAGCTATTCTTGACCCGCACGGCGGCACCGCAGACCATCTTCTCGATTTCATACCTGAGGATCGCATCAAAGATGTCGTGTACTTCGCACCGTTCGACATGGAGCACCCTATCGCTTTCAATGTGATGGAGGACGTCGGCTACGACAAGAGGCATCTAGTGGTGAGTGGACTGATGGCGACATTCAAGAAGATATGGGAAGACGCCTGGAGCGCGCGTATGGAGTACATACTCACTAATACGCTCCTCGCGCTCCTAGAATACCCTGGTGCGACACTGCTCGGCGTCAATCGCATGTATACAGATAAGATATACAGACAGAAAGTTATCGATAATGTGAAAGACCCAGTGGTGAAGGATTTCTGGACCAAGGAGTTTGCCAATTATGGCGACCGGTACACGCAAGAGGCGACGCCAGCTATTCAAAACAAGATTGGTCAATTCACCGGCAATCCGCTCATACGCAATATCATCGGCCAGTCGAAATCATCGTTCGATGTGCGTACGATGATGGACGAGAAGAAGATACTTATCATGAACCTCTCGAAGGGGCTCGTAGGAGAGACGAATATGCGACTCCTCGGCTCGATGCTAACTACGCGTATTTTCCTCGGCGCGATGAGCCGTGCGAATATGCCTGCGGCTGAGCTCAAGAAACTCCCACATTTCTATTTCTATGTCGACGAATTCCAGAACTTCGCGAACGAGACATTCGCCGAGATTCTCTCCGAGGCGCGCAAATATAAATTGAATCTCGTCATCGCGCACCAATATATAGAGCAGATGGAAGAAGAGGTGCGCGATGCTGTCTTCGGCAACGTGGGCACAACTGTCGTGTTCCGAGTGGGGCCATTCGACGCCGAGGTGCTCGAAACTATTTTCATGCCGAAATTTACGAAAGAAGATGTCGTAACGCTCGACAAGCGGCAGGTGTATATGACACTCATGATTGACGGCGTTGGTTCAGCGCCATTTTCGGCGGTGACTATCCCGCCGATAGAGGCTCCAGCTGTGTCGTATCGAGAGGCTATTCTGGCTGCATCGCGGGAACAATTCACGACGCCACGCGCAGGTGTTGAGAGTGCTGTCGTCGAGGAGCTCGAGGCGAGTGCGGCCGCTCCTGCGCCGCTTGATGCGCGCATGAAGAAGAAACCGGCGCAATACGCTGCTGAGGCGCGCGAGATGTCGACCAGAAATGCGCCAGTACAGAGAGAAGAGATAAAGAAAGCTCCAGAAAGAGTGGAGTATACGAGAAAAGAAGATGTGAGGCCTATCACGCCAGCGCCACCTGCTCCACGCGGACAAGCGCCAATCTTCCGTCTCGCTGCCGCACGACCTCCAGTGCCGACTAGGAGCCCGGACGATCTGAAGGCTATCCTTCGCACGATGACGTCGAAGACTGGTGCAGAGAGGGAGCAGAAACAGACAGAAAATAAGCAGTCACTCAAGGGTGCTCTCGCTGAAGTGCTGAGGAAGAAGGATTCGGAACCCGCGGCGGTGGAGCCGCCGCGCCCAATACCCCCGGCGCCTTCGGCGCAGGGCAAGCAACCTTTCGAGGTCTCAGAAGACGCTCTGCGCAAAGTGCTCAAGGGCGAATCATAATATATTTTTATGCGCGCTGTCGGTCTGATTGCTCTGATCATTCTCTCTTGTCCCGTATTTGTGCACGCAGATGCGCTTATAAATATAAATACCGCAGACGCCACGCTTCTCGATACTCTCCCAGGCATCGGTCTGACCTATGCTACAAGGATTGTTGATTATCGTAATGCGCATGGGCCATTCGCCAAGATAGAAGACATTCAGAATGTGAGCGGTATCGGCCCAAGTACTTATGCCAAAATCGAATCGCTCATTACCGTAGGAGATGTTGATGTTTCAGATCCAGAGTCTAACCAGGTAGCAAGCTCAACTCCTCCTGCAGTTGCAACCAGCACTTCTGTTACCGCTATCTCGCATAGCGGTGGGCCTGCGGAATATCTACCGATACCTACGCTCCGAATCATTACGAGCGGTACGCGCACGGTATCATCTGGCGCAGAGAGCGCTTTCACAGCATCTGTGTATGGCGACAAAGGTAGTAGGCGCGATGACGCGATTGTCACATGGTCATTTGGAGACGGCATGCGCAGGAATGGCATGAGCGTATACCATCAATATTATTATCCTGGAGAATATGTCGCCGTCGTACGCGCATCTACTCCGGATGGTGGGGATGCGATGAGCGAAGTGTCAGTTACAGTGAAGGACGCAAGCATCAAGATAGCTTCGATATCTTCGCGCGGTATCACTCTTGTAAATAACGATTCGCGCACACTTGATTTGTCGCTCTGGCGCCTGTCGATGGGTGGCAAGGAGTTCAAGATACCCGAGGATACGGTAATTCTGGCGGGGCGCACGATCATTTTCCCATCGCAGGTGATTGAGTTGCCAGTTGCAGACTCTGCGTCTCTCCTATACCCGAGTGGGGAAGTTGCGGCTACGTACCCCATAGCTCCTGTTGTCACGCAGGTGAGCGCAGTCGAGCAACCTGTTGTCGCAACGACGGGTTATAAACAAGTACAGAAGGTCGAAACAATTATCAGCCAAAAGACGAATGTCCCATCACATGCAGAAGCAGTAAACGCCCCCGCGGCGGCGACAGGGCTCGCCGCCGCGGGGGCGGCATTGCCAGAATCTAAGTTAGAGACTGACAAGTCAGTGTTGAGTGTCTTCCATTCTCCATGGACGCTCGGCCTACTAGGTATTATGGCTACAGCCGCCGCCGCTTTCATACTTTTGTAACAGTTAGCATTTAAGCGCTTTTCATACTACTCTCATATCATGGAAGACAAGAAACTAATTCTAGTAACTGGTGGTGCGGGCTTTATAGGCTCGCATCTCTGCGCGCGCTTGGTACAGGAGGGCCACAAGGTCATATCTCTCGACAACTACTTCACCGGCTCGCGCGAGAACCACGTCCCAGGCGTCGACTATCGCGAAGGACACACTAAGGACATCGAGAAGCACATCCCGGAATCGCCCGACCTAATCTACCACCTCGGCGAATACTCACGTGTCGCGAAAAGTCTTGAAGAGCCTCAGATTGTGTTCGATTTAAATACTATAGGTACGTTCGGCGTGCTCGAGTTCTGGCGCAAAAAGAAGTGTAAGCTTGTATACGCTGGCTCGTCCACCAAGATGGTTGGCGCACGTGAAGACGGGACGCTCGGTCGCAATCTCGCGCCATATACATGGATGAAAGCGGCGAACAGTGAGCTTGTGAGTAACTACGCACGTTGGTACGACCTGCCGTATGCGATTACATATTTTTATAACGTGTATGGCCCTGGCGAGCGAGCGAGTGTTGACGGGTATGGGACTGTGATAGAAATATTCAAACAACAACATCTTGAAGGTAAGCCACTTACAGTACGGGAACCAGGAACACAAGAGCGCGCGTTTACGCATATCGACGACACAATCAATGGTCTAGTGTTGGTTGGAGAAAATGGTGCCGGAGATGAATATGGCATCGCCGCTCAAGCGACATTTTCACTGCTTGATGTAGCGCATATGTTCGGTGGAGAGGTGACAATGCTCCCTTCGACTCCTACAACCCGTTCAGAAGCTGGAGTTACTGATACCACTAAGATAGAAGAGCTTGGTTGGAAGCAAGGGAAGCACCTGCCAGACTATATTGAGGCGATAAAGAGAGAAAAAATAACATGAAAAAGATTCTCATCTTCTCGCTCGCATATTATCCAAGCTTCGTATCCGGAGCAGAAGCGGCGATTAAGGAAATAACGGATCGCATCGAACCGTCTGACATAGAGTTTCATATGGTAACGCTTCTTTTTGATAAGGCCGCACCGCGCGAAGAGGAAATCGGAAATGTTCATATCCATCGAGTTGGCTTCGGTGGGGCGTATATGTCGAAAGTGTTGTTCGTGCCTCTTGCTGCGCTAAAGGCTCGGGAGCTTGATCGAAAGATTCATTTTGATGCTCTCTGGGCGATGATGACGTATATGCTTATGCCAGTGACACTCGCGAAGATGCTTGGCATGCGAACGCCGCACATCCTCACGCTCCAGGATGGAGACCCGTATGAAAAGGTGTTTGAGCGCTGGTTCATACGACCTGTGGCACCACTTCTCAATCGCGGTTTTAGGACAGCGTCAGTTATCCAAGTCATCTCAAAATATCTTGCAACATGGCCTGCTCGTCGCGGTTACAAGGGCGATATTGTTATTGTAAAAAATGGAGCAAACCCAAATGACTTAAAGCAGGCATTCTCGCAGGCAGAGATAGACAAGACGAAGAAAGAGCTAGGCAAAAAAGACGGAGAGGTGTTTCTTGTTAATACATCGCGGCTTGTGCATCAGAAGGGCATAGACACGACAATTGAAGCACTTAAGTTTCTTCCAGAAAACGTGAAGTTTGTCGCTGTGGGCGCAGGTTCAGATGAGGTGAAACTCAAAGAGCTCACGGCCCGTCTCGGACTCTCGAATCGCGTCATATTTACTGGTGGTGTTGATCGTTCGGTTGTAACACTCTACCGCAAGGCGTGCGACATCTTTGTTGCGCCGTCGCGCTCAGAGGGGCTTGGGAATGCGTTCGTTTCGGCGCTTGCGTCGAAGCTCCCGCTTGTCACATCGGGCGTAGGTGGTATTGCGGATTATGCAGTTGATGGTGAGACGGCATGGATAGTGCCGCCAGACGACCCGCAGGCGCTCGCCAAGAAGATCGAAGAAGTCATCGCTAATCCAGAGAAGGCGCGCAAGATCTCGGAACGTGCTCGTGCTATGGTTGAGTTGGACTATGACTGGGACAAGATTGCCGTTGCTATGAGGTATAGGGTATTCGATGCTGTAATATGAAACCAGCGCTTGTTGAAAGGGCGATTGCATTCGCGGTAAGGGCGCACGAGGGGCAGATGCGCAAGGAAGCGCCGACACCTTACATTGTACATCCAGTACGGGTAGCTATACTGCTCGCGCGGTACGGTTTCTCCGACGAGGTAGTAGCTGCTGGGCTCGTGCATGACGTCGTGGAGGACACGAACATATCGCTTGAAGATATTCGACGCGAGCTCGGCGGTGCAGTCGCCGAGCTTGTGGCGCCAGTGACGCATGATGATACTCTATCGTGGATTGAGAAGAAGAAGGCGTATATCGAATCAGTTCGAGAAGCGAACGACGAGGTGAAAGCTATCGCAACCGCTGATAAAATTGCGAATGCGGAGAGTCTTCTTGGGGCGCATAAGCGAGAAGGTGTCGCGGTCTGGCGTTATTTTAATGCTGAGAAAGAAAAGAAACTATGGTTTGAAGAGTCAATGCTCGCGATGCTGCAAGAATCACGGTCGCATCCAATTGTCGATGAGTATGCTCATATGGTAAGTGAGCTCAAGACACTTGATTAGTGTAAGTCTTTCTGGCGGAGCTTCTCGTCTTCGCTGCGGAGTGAGTCGCGCCTGATGCGATAGTTATCGACTATTTCGGTAGGGATTTTCTCATCACGCAGTACTGCCTCGAGAACTTGCGTCCAGAAATGGACGCGCTCTTCGTTTAGTATACGAAGATTCCCGGAGCTTCTTTGGATTGTATTGGCGTAGTACCAGATAATTTCGCCGAGGCGGTAGATACGCATGAGTTTGAGCGAGAGCGATTCTTCGGGCGTTCTGTTGAGGCGAATGTATTCCGACATAGCATCTGCGAGGGGCGGATTATGAAGTGTCATAAAATTCACGAAACGCGCCCAACCTTCATATTTATTTCCGAATCGTAGTGATGAATGGTCAAGTAAGTATATGTTGCCGTTATTTATACGGATATTGTGTGGCACGAAATCAGTATGAGTGAGAAAGCCGCAATATTGTTCAATCGTTTCTCGATCAATTTCTAGTTGTTTTGATGTCTCGTCAAGAAGTTCGTGTGTCGCTGTTTTGGTCGGAAGCTTGCGCAGAATGTCTTCCTTGAATTTTGCGAAAGCAGCTAGGTAGTCTGACGCGCTCATGGTGCCAAATGCGTTGCGAACAAGCTTCTCGTGTCCATACGTAGTCGCGTGAGCGCTCTCCTGTGCTTTGAACGATTCCAGTGCGAGTGCGAACTGCTCCGCAAGTGGTCGAGACAGGAACGGGATTTCTTGATCGATAAATCGCTGGATTGAGAACATGTGTCCATTCCGTCTGCCGAAAAAAAGCTCTTCTGGAGAGTGAAATGTCTGATACGCGAAATTGATTCGAGCGAGTATTTGACGGCACTCGCGTTCATGTTTGAGTTCGTTCATGCCGGCTGGGTCGTCGGTTGCCTTGATTACAACGCGTTGCCCGTTTATTTTTCGGCGTCCGAGCAGGATGAGCTTCTTTCCACTGGCGGTCGTCACGGCCTGCATGAGGTATCGTTCGCCACCTAGATGTGGCTGATCGTCTTCAAGTTCGAATCCGAGTTTCTTGAGTAATGGTGTAATAATCGCCAGCTCGCGCTCGCAGTACTTTTCCCACTCCTGTTGTGTGTTATGAAGTTGCATGTTTAAAAATATCTTCAAGTTTACGAAGGTGCTCACTCCATGAGCGCTCGTATGCAGCAAGTTTGTCAATCGGAATAATGTCAAGCGGTAGAATCTCGGGTTTAGGCAGAGGGGAATCTGTAATGACTGTTTTTGCACGTGAACGAGCGAAGTGTTCGATGCTCCGGAGTGCAAGGCTAGTTTGTGCTCGTTTGTGTGCTACTAGGTCGCCGACGTGCATGATAAGTGGTCGTGCGCTGAATAACGAAACTAATCCCGCCGGAAGTTCTACGGACGCTCCATTCTCCGCATATATCACATCGGCGTATTTCGCAGCGCGCAAGAGTGCGCGGAGATATGCGAAGAGCCGTAAAGGCAATGGCTGTCGTTTATCTATGGCTATAGTCCTAACGCCGGGCACCTTTTCCGGCAGTCTGGCGTATGTGACAATTGTCACTTCATGTAACTCCGCAAGGCGTTTAGCCAGTTCTTTTATGTATGGCGCCGGCTCAGCGATATCGGGCGGGTACAAAGGGGTGGCTAACACGATTCTCATATATCGAAATTTAACATAGAATAGACCCATGAAGTTACTAATCGCGACGCCACTGTATCCGCCAGAGATAGGCGGCCCGGCTACGTATGCGAAATTGCTTGAAGAAGGTCTGCCAGAGAAGGGAATTGAGGTAGAGGTGGTGAAGTTCGGTGATGTACGACACCTGCCGAAGTTCATTCGCCATTACGCGTATTATCGTCGTGTGCTTCGAGTTGCGCGTGTTGCGGACATGGTTCTAGCGCTCGATCCAGTCTCGGTCGGTCTACCAGCCATGTGGGCGTCGAAGAAAGCGGGGAAGCCGTTTGTGGTGAAGGTGGTGGGTGATTATGCGTGGGAACAGGGGCAGCAGAGGTTCGGTGTCACGCAGTCGCTTGATGAGTTTGTCAAAACAAAAGAAGTGCCATTTACTGTTCGCGTCTTTCGTCGTATACAGACATATGTAGCGCGAAGTGCGGTGAAGGTCATCGTACCCAGCGAATACTTGAAGGGTATCGTGTCGGCTTGGGGTATTAAAGATGATAAAATTATTGATAAAATTATAGTATTCAATAACGCGGTTAATATTCCGGAGCACCTGATTATCCCGGAGAGGGACACTAGCAAATTTCTCATCGTGTCTGCTGGTCGACGTGTGCCGTGGAAAGGATTTGAGGCGATTGAGCGTGTCGTAAAGTTGCACGATGATAATTGGGCTGTGCACATTGCATCTGGGGTTTCGCGCGAGGAGGCACTCGGATGGATACAGGCAGCAGACGTATTCGTACTGAACTCGAGTTATGAGGGATTCCCTCATGTGTTGGTCGAGGCCATGACACTTGGCACGCCTGTCGTAGTGACAAGGGCTGGTGGCAATACGGCGCTTGTTACGCACGGAGAGACTGGGCTCCTCGTGCCGCCAGGAGATGATGCGGCGCTAGAGGCGGCGCTCATGAATGTGGCGAATGATCCTGACTCGGCACAAGAGCGTGCTCGTGCAGCGCAGAAACGCATGCAAGATTTCTCGCTCCAGCATATGCTTGATGTGACTGCAGGTTTCCTCAAGTCACTCGTATGAAAGTCCTTTTTGTATCCAACGACCCGACGATATTCGATGCTACGGGCGCGGCTCGTGCACGCATGCGCGAATATGCTGTGTTGGTGGGAGAACTGCACATAGTCTCTGACGCCACGCGAGAGGCGCAGGAAGAGCAAGACGGGAATCTATTTCTGCATCCTATTCATGCGTGGAAGATTTTCCGGGTGCATGCGCTAGCGAAGCTAGCGCATGAATTGATTTTGAAAAATGGCATTGAAGTCGTTTCTGCACAGGACCCGTTCGAGCACGGGCTCGCGGCACTCCGTGCTGTTGATGGAACTCAGGCGAAGCTCCATGTGCAAGTGCATACTGACTTTCTCTCGCCATGGTTCGTGAAGTGCGGCAATTGGCGTAGTCCGTGCGTGCGCATGCCGCTCTTGAATCGCTACCGTTTAAATATTGCTGATCGCGTGTTGCCGTGCGCAGTCGGTATACGCGTCGTATCAGAGCGAGTGAGGGCGTCGCTAGTGGCGCGCTATGGGAGACGCATATGTGAGCCAGTTGTAATACCTGTGGCAGTCAATAGTTTTGTTCCAGAGCCTGTACGCCTGCCCGCGCACTCGTTCGCGTTTGCCCTTATCGCCGTAGGCCGCCTCGAGCCGGAGAAGCGCATCGAGGACATCCTTGCTGCGCTCAAGCTCGTAGCGCCGCGCTACCCAATGGTCGGGCTATTTATAGTGGGCGAGGGTCGCGAACGCCAGAAGCTGGAGAGCATGGTTAGCTCGCTCGAGCTAGAGGGCAAGGTCATCTTTCTGGGTAATCGCCCGGATGCGCGCGGTCTCATGAGGAGCGCGCACGTATTCATACAAGCGAGCGCGTATGAGGGCTATGGGCGCACCATTATCGAGGCGGCGCTCGCCAAGGTGCCGATTATCACGACCGATGTTGGCATCGTCGGCGAAGTATTCAAGGGTTACGAAGATGTGATAGCCGTGCCGGTAGCCGACCCAACAGCTCTCTCGCTCGGCATAGTCGGCATAATAGAGGATAATGCCGTGCGGCAGCAGCTACCGATTCATGCAGAGGCAACTGCTCATGCGCACCTAGCTTCGGTTGGAGATTTGCCCGCACGTATCGTGGCAGATCTTGCCCAGACGCTTCAACGCACATGAAATTGCTCATCGTCACACAGACTGTCGATACCGAGGATCCTGTGCTCGGGTTCTTCGTGCGATGGATTGAAGAATTCGCGAAGCATGTTGAGTGTGTTGCAGTAATTTGTTTAATGGAAGGTAAGCATGACTCATTGCCTAAAAACGTGCGGGTGCATTCGCTGGGAAAAGAGAAGAATCCGCCGCGCTTCGCGCGGCGGCTCCTATATGCCATTCGCTTCAAAATGCTCGCGTGGCGCCTACGTCACGACTATGACGCCGTCTTTGTGCATATGAATCCAGAATACATCGTGGTCGCTGGTCCGTTGTGGCGTCTTCTCGGGAAGCGCGTCGCGCTCTGGTATACGCACAAAAATGTTGACGCTAAGTTGCGGATAGCGGAAAAGCTGGTGAACATCATCTTTACTGCCTCGAAAGAGAGTTTCAGATTGCCGAGTAAGAAAGTGCACATCATGGGGCATGGCATCGATACTGATTTCTTTTCTACTGACTCGAGCGTGGTGCGTGGGACGGCGGCGCTCTCTGCAGGAAGACTCTCGCCGACAAAGCGCAACGATCTGATTATTCGTGCCGCAGAACATTTCCCAAATGAGTTGCGAATTGTGGGTGACGGGCCAGAGCAGGATCGTCTCGAAAGGATCGCAAAGGAACTTTCTATAGAACATCGCGTGCATTTCTTAGGGCCGAAGAATCAAAAAGGTTTGCGAGATGAGTATTGTAAAGCGGGCGTCTTCGTACATGCGAGCGAAACGGGCAGTCTCGATAAGGTGGTTCTGGAGGCTCTCGCTTGTGGTTTGCCAGTTGTCACGACAGCAGTCGCTCTCGCTGACCTGCCGGTGCAGGTGGTGGATGCGACACCAATGGCAATAGCAGAAGGAGTCATTGCGAATCGTCAGGCAAACAGCGTATCACTTGCCGCGTATGTGCGGGAGCACCACTCGATAGGGCGACTCATCCCGGCAATTTTGCAGCTCCTTGTAGCGTAAAGATGAAACCTCGGTGTCTTTACCAAGAGTTATATTTTATGTATAGTTGAGCTTACTTTCTCTAGATTCATGGCATTAAAAAAGAAACATAAGACGGTCTATATCGCGATGAGCGCTGACCTGGTGCACCCTGGGCACCTGAATATCATCAAGGAAGGCACCAAGCTTGGAGAAGTAGTCATAGGGCTTTTGACTGATGAGGCTATCGCGAGCTACAAGCGATTGCCGTATATGAGCTTCGAACAGCGCAAGGCCGTCATAGAGAGCATAAGGGGCGTATCTCGAGTGATTCCGCAGAAGACGCTAGATTATCGCCCTAATCTCAAGAAGCTCAAGCCGGACTTCGTAGTACATGGCAACGATTGGAGGAGTGGTACTCAGCACGATACGCGTGAGCAGGTCATCGACGCTCTTAAGAAGTGGGGCGGCAAGCTCATTGAGCCAGAGTACACGAGCGGCATCTCTTCGACAGCTCTCAATCTTGCGCTCAAGGAAGTCGGAACCACTCCAGATATCCGTCTCAAACGATTTCGACGCTTGCTCGGTACAAAACCGATCGTTCGCGGCATCGAAGTGCACAACGGTATAACAGGACTAATTGTAGAGCACGTTTCTGTCATGCGTGACAACAAAAAAGAGGAATTCGATTTCATGTGGCTTTCGAGCCTTACCGATTCCACGGCTAAGGGCAAGCCCGACACTGAGCTCGTCGATTCGACCTCACGACTCAACACCATTCATGACGTGCTCGACATCACGACGAAACCAATCGTCTATGACGGCGACACTGGTGGCCTGACCGAACACTTCCCTTACCTTGTACGCACGCTCGAACGCCTCGGGGTTTCCGCGGTCATAATAGAGGACAAACAAGGGCTCAAGATGAATTCGCTCTTTGGTACCTCAGTCAAACAAGAACTAGCCGACCCGAAACAATTCGCGCAAAAAATAAGAGAAGGCAAGAAGTCGCAGGTAACGCCAGACTTTCTCATAATCGCACGGCTCGAGAGCATGATAGCTGGGAATGGCGTAGCGGATGCGCTCAAACGGGCGAAGATATATATCGATGCCGGCGCGGATGGCCTCATGATACATAGCAAGGAGAAGAGTCCGAAGGAGATATTGGCCTTCTGCAAGGCATACAAGAAATTCAAGAGGAAGGTCCCGCTCGTGGCTGTGCCGACTACCTACGACAGCATCACTGAACAGGAGCTCGAGAACGCGGGGGTAAATATCGTAATCTACGCCAATCATCTTTTGCGAAGCGCCTATCCAGCGATGGTCAAGACAGCGGAGTCTATCCTGACTCATGGTAGGGCCTCCGAGGCCGCGGAATTTTGTATGCCGATCTCGGAGATACTCACGCTCATCGAGCGCAAAGGCAATGGTGCATCCTGAACAATTCGTCGAGTCGCTCCGCCGGAATGGCATCACATTCTTTACTGGCGTACCGGACTCGCTCCTGAAGGACTTCCTCGCTTACATCGAAGCTGAGATACCGCGAGAGAATCACATCACTGCGGCAAATGAGGGCGGTGCGATAGGTATAGCAACGGGCTACCATCTTGCGACGAGTGGCGTCGCTGCTGTGTATATGCAGAACTCAGGGCTCGGTAACGCGACGAATCCGCTGATCTCGCTCGCCGACCCGGACGTGTATTCGATACCGATGATGCTTATTATCGGATGGCGTGGCGAACCTGGTATATCGGATGAGCCGCAGCATAAGAAGCAGGGCCGCATCACTACGGCACTGCTCAGTGCGCTCGAGATACCTTATGCGATTATGGCGCCTGAAATGGACGCGTCTGCTGTCGACTCCGAGATAGCACACATGACCTGGATTGCACGCCAGGGCCGCCCCGTGGCGCTCGTCGTGCGGAAGGGCGTTTTTGAGGCGCACAAGATGCCTGTACGACCATCTGTCTATAATCTTGGGCGCGAGGAGGCCATCGTAGCAGTACTCGACAGCATGAAAGGGGACGAGATCTTCGTGAGCACGACTGGCAAGATATCGCGCGAATTGTACGAAGCACGGAAGAAACGCGGCGAGGGGAATGAGAAAGATTTCTTGACTGTGGGTTCCATGGGTCACGCTTCTCAGATAGCGCTCGGCATTGCCGAGCAGAAAAAGGATAGACGCGTCTTCTGTTTCGACGGGGATGGTGCCGCCATCATGCATATGGGCGGTCTCGCTACTGTAGGCTGGGTGAAACCGAAGAACTTCACGCATATCGTGCTCAACAATCTCGCACATGAGTCGGTCGGCGGACAGCCGTCCGCAGCTTGCGCAATCGACTTGCCGGCTATCGCACGAGGCTGCGGATATCAGTCTGTCTCGAGCGTATCGACCAAGGAGGGTATTGAACGAGCACTTTCTGAGATGAAGGATGGGCCGATATTTTTGGAGATAAAAGTGGGTCTGGGATCGAGAGGAGACCTCGGCCGACCGAAAGAGAGCCCGATTGAAAACAAGAAAGGATTTATGGATTTTTTGAGCGCATAACCGTAGTTGGTATGAAGCAAATCGAGTATGTTGGTGTTGGTGCGCTTTCCAGGCTGGCGGAGATTATAGAGGAGTTAGCACCGAAGAAAGCTTTTCTCGTAACAGGGAAGGTCTCGTACGAGGCGTCTGGTGCCGCACAGAAGGTGGGTGAGGCGCTTGTCGGGGTAGATGTTCTGCACTATACCGATTTCGGCACATTACCTCTTGAGGAAGACGTAATAAGAGCAGTCGAGGCGTATAACGCGTTCGCACCGGATGTCGTCATCGCTGTGGGTGGCGGTCACGTAATCGATATGGCGAAAGCCATCAATTTCCTCACCGGAAAGAAGCCGGTAGTGGCTATTCCTACTACTGCAGGCACAGGTAGCGAATCGACGCACTTCGCGGTCGTGTATCGCGGAGGCATCAAGCATTCGCTCGCGAGCGAGGAGATGCTGCCGGAATTCGCCATAGTCGATCCAGAACTCGCGATGAGTCTATCGAAAGAGGCCGCGCTGCCGAGTGCACTCGACGCTCTCTGCCAGGCCATCGAATCGTTCTGGTCGAACAAGGCGACGGCAGAATCTCGTGGTTATGCACGGAAGGCGCTCGAAGCGATATGGGCAAACATCATACCAGCGCTTGAGCAGAGAGACCCGGCCGCAATTGCTGCCTTGTGCATCGGTGCGCACAAAGCTGGGAAAGCCATCAACATATCGGAAACTACAGCGTGCCACGCTTTTTCATACGGACTGACATATAGCTTCGGCGTACCGCATGGCATTGCGGCGGCCATATTCCTCCCGGGCGTCTATCGATATAACTGCACTGATGAGGCTGCCGCGCCAGTCTTCGCGGAGCTGAACGCACTTCTTGGTTGCCGAGATTCAGAGGAGGCTGCAACAGCATTGCAGGGTCTGCTTACTAGATTTGGCGTGACAGCGCTTTCGCGTCTTGGTGTCAATCATTCCGATGTTGCTCTGCTCGCGGCTGTGGTCAATAGCGAAAGGCTGGGCAATAATCCGCGGCGAATGACAGGAGGGGATGTCACGCGTATCATTAACGATATCGTATGAAAATCGGACGTTTAGAAATTTCTTGGAATCGTCGTCCGTGGCCACGACTCGGTGCAACAGAGCTAGCTGATATAGACGAACGCTATGCAAAAGCACTTGCATCTGGAAAAAAGCTTATACTTGGGACTTTGTGCGCACGCTCCGGCACCATGTGGCTATGCGATATCTTCGACGAGCATAAAAACGCAACCGGTATCACAGAGCGTAATTTCGAAGCAGAAGCATACTATCGGTTCACTACCTACAACAAACTTCCTGTAGATACAACCGGGATTATCGCACTCATAAAACACGGGATACTCGAGGATTGGAAGCGCGGAGACATCGCGCTAGTCTTCAGTCCATATTTCTCGCACGGCATGCTCGAATTGTATCGAGAACTCTCTCCAGAGAAAATAATTTTTGCAGTGAGCGATCCAGAATTTACAGTGCAGTCCGTATATAACAAAGGTTTCTTTTCCCAGTATTATCTGCGCGGACGTGATGATCTCGCGCTCGGATTTCAGCCAGCCTTTTCAGGGAGCTGGTCGCAGTATTTCGGTCGCATAGTTCCGAATGGTCCTGCATACCGTGATTGGGAGAAGCTCACGCGTATAGGGAAGATCTCGTGGTGGGGCAACCGCATCAATGTCGACATAGCGCAGCAGCTTTCCAGTCTGCCGAGCGAGAAGATACACATTTTCAATCTGCAGGAAGCAGATCAGAATTATGAGTGGTATCTACGCATTGCGAAAGAATTTGGACTCGCGCCAATCATCACTAGCGACCAGTTTCTTTCTATCAAGGGTCGCCGCGTACGTGCAGAGCATAATGTGCATCACGAATGGTCTCCAGCTGAACGCGAAGAATTCGAGCTCCAGACGAAAGAATGGAAAGATTTGTATGAGAAACTCTGTATCGGCGATGCGAAAAACGTTTAAACTCGGTATAGCCATAGTGGCGTGGATATTCCGCATGATCACGCTCCCATTCGTCCATACTCCCGAAGTCGTTGTGCTTATGTATCATGCCGTCAATCGTTCCGGGTGGAAGCTAGCCGTATCGCCGGAAGAATTCGAGCGGCAGATGAGGTGTATCGCCAGCATGGCCGTGCCGCTCACCGATGTCGTACTATATGCGAAAAGGGAACGGTCGTTGCCGCCACGAGCCGTCGCGGTCACCTTCGACGACGGTTACGAGGACGTGCTCACGACTGCACTCCCGATACTCGAGCGCTATCATATTCCAGCGACGGTATTCATCCCGAGTGATTTATCTGTACAGACTGACTCGGGTGGCACACCGCGCCTTACTGAGGGTGATGTGCGCACGCTTGACCAGTCACCGCTAATTATGATCGGCTCGCATGCTGAGACCCACAGGAAATTCACCGAGCTATCGTCAGAAGAAGTGCGGAGCGAAGCGGAAGGATCAGCAGAGGCACTCGCACGCATGACGGGGGAGCGTCCGTGTTTCTTCGCATATCCATTTGGAGCACGCGGAGAGGAGGCAGAACGCGCGGTAAAGGAAGTCGGCTATGAAGCTGCGTTTAGTATTACTGAAGGCACTATTTCGCCTGGCGATGACCTATTCCGCCTGAAGCGCGTGCAGATTGACAGTACGATGAATTTCTCGCTTTTTCGCATGCGCCTTACGCGTGCCGTAGACTGGAACCGTCGCATTGTCGACACGTTTCGCGCTATGATGCCGGTATGAGTAAGATTCTGAAATTCTTTCTTCGTATCCTTCGTGGTGAGGACGTCGTGCTAGTGTCTCAGACAAAAGAACGATGGGAACACCAGTTTGCGGATGGGAAATGGGATCGGCTCCAGGAAGGACAGCCAAACACGAGCGAACTCGCACGGCGGATTATGGAATATGTAGCTACGAAAGAAGGGCGTATTCGCATTCTCGATATTGGTTGTGGAAATGGTGGCCTCTCGCGCCTCCTCGTCGGCAATGCAAACTTTGAGTATCTGGGAGTTGATATTTCAGCAATAGCGATAGATGTAGCTCAGAAGCTGGCACCATCTGGACAATTTGTCGTCGCCGATGCCGAGTATCCGTCTCCAGATCTCGGTATGTTTGATGTACTCGTTTTTAATGAAGTGTTTTTTTACATGAATCCTGATAAGGTGCTTGCACGGTATCGTGCGCACGCGGCGACAGGCGCGCGCGTCTTCATATCGGTTGTCCGTTCTTGGCGTACGCCATTTGTATTTCATCGCGTGCGACAACACTTGCATATCGACACGAATGCCCGTGTATCCGATTCGTCGCATCAGTGGGACATTGTTGTGGGGCACTTCCTATGAAAATCCCAGCCACTATCGGTATGCTCTCTTACAATAGTGAGAAGAATCTCGCGCGTGCGCTAGCGAGCGTGAAGGACTTTGCGGAGATTATCATCGCAGATGGAGGGTCTACTGACGCGACTCTAGAAATCGCGCGCGCCGCAGGCGCGCGCGTCATATCGCAGTCGAACCCAGGGCATGACATCGAGGACTTTTCTCGTGAGCGGAATCTGACTCTCGCTGCGGCTACGCAACCATGGTTCTTCTATCTCGATTCGGACGAGATTATGAGTACGGAACTCGTTGAGCATATACGGGCGGTTGCGACTGATAACGCGCATCCGTACGGTGCCTACCGCGTGCGCTACCTGAAGACGAACGCCGATGCGTCGAGGCTCTACCGCACCTATAGGGAGTACTACCAGATCCGCCTTGTGCGTACCGATGTGGGTGCCAGCTTCGAGCAGCCGGTGCACGAGCACATCAGGGTTCCTGCCGGTGTCGCAATAGGGCAGACAGAAGCGCCATGGTATGTGCCTCTCGACGCGGGAGATCTCTCGGTGCGTGTTTTCTCTAAGAAGGCTTGGAAGCGCGTCGGCATTCAGGCAGCGCAGTGGGTGCCAAAATCCATTATAGAAAGTGTGCGCAGGATCCTTATTGACCCAATCATCCTCATCTTAAAATCTCTTTTTAAGATGGTCGCAGTCAAGCTACGATATGGCGAAGACGCCATTCCTGCTCGGTATGAAATGTTACGTATTCTATATTCATGCTTCATTTCAATACAAAATATACGGAGACTTGTGCGTGGACGTGCGAGAATGACGGGCGTATAACATACCTATGTGTGGCATAAACGGGGTGACGCGTAGTGACAGGGAGCTCGTCGAGCGTATGAATATGTCGACCGCGCACCGCGGTCCCGATGGTGTTGGAATATATGAAAATGACCAAGTGACTCTAGGGCAGAATCGGCTCGCAATTATCGATCTTTCAGAGCTTGGAGCGCAACCTATGAAAAGCTCAGACGGCTCTCTTGTCATCACCTTTAATGGTGAGCTGTATAACTACCGAGAATTGCGCAATGAGCTTGCGGGCTACCAATTTAAAAGTGAGACAGATACAGAAGTGATTCTTGCAGCATATGCGAAGTGGGGTGTTGAGTGTCTAAAGAGATTCAATGGAATCTTTGCATTCGCTATATGGGATGCGAAGAAGGGAGAGCTGGTGCTCGTGCGTGACCACCTGGGTATCAAACCTCTCTACTACTGTATCCACGATGGTACCGTAT
>Ga0172379_10003886_pt1 | contig 23021 bp, 21 predicted proteins | sample GrowelOW334metaG_FD_119756 | JGI IMG/M metagenome (GOLD analysis project Ga0172379, IMG submission 119756) | Groundwater microbial communities from an aquifer near a municipal landfill in Southern Ontario, Canada - Groundwater well OW334 metaG | ecosystem: Environmental > Aquatic > Deep... | reverse complement strand
GTTGAATTTGCAGAAATCCCGCCAGGGCCGCGCGTGGAACTACATACGGGAAGACGAGATAGCCGCCGGGGCCATGGGTGTGGACGTCCGTTCCGCAAAGCGCCTGGCTTTTGTCATCGGCGCCGCCCTGGCCGGTGTCGCCGGCAACCTCTACGCCGCGAAATTCCAGGTAATCGCCCCCTCGGGTTTCACCTTCATGGAATCCACCCTGCTGTTCTGCATCGTCCTTTTGGGCGGGCTGGGCTCCATACCAGGGACCATCCTGGGTGCGGCGGCGGTCGTCATCTTCCCGGAAATCTTCCGCGACGCCGCCCAGTACCGCATGCTCCTGTTCGGAGCCGCATTGGCTGCGATGATGATCTTCAAGCCCGCAGGCTTGTTGCCGCGCCGTCGTTCCGGTCTGGGCCTGGCAGGGTTGGGCATCAAGATGACCCCGGAACTGCTCGCCAGGCTGGACAGCGGGGTCAGACCCCAGAACCTGAAGCGCGTGGGCCGCGACCACCAGCCGGTGGAAGCCGGTGCCAGCCTGCTGCGGGTCGAGAACCTGTCGTTACGCTTCGGCGGCCTGGCGGCGCTGGAAAATGTCAGCATCGACGTCAAGGCGCTTTCCATCACCGCCCTGATCGGTCCCAACGGAGCCGGCAAGACGAGCCTGTTCAACGTCATCTCGGGCATCTACAAACCGGCCTCGGGCAAGGTGCTTTTTGCGGGCAAGGACATCACCGGGCGGAAGACCCACACGGTGGTCAGGTCGGGCATAGCCAGGACCTTCCAGAACATCAGGCTGTTTCCCACACTTTCGTGCCTGGAAAACGTCATGTGCGGCCCCCACGTCCACGCCTCCATGGGCATCTGGCCCGCAATCTTTCGGCTGCCCGTCCAGCGCCGCGAGGAAGAACGCATCCTGGAAATCGCCGCCTGGAGGCTGCGTCAGGTAGGTTTGTGGGAAAGCCGCGACGAGCTGGCGGCGAGCCTGCCCTACGGGAAGAAGCGCCTGCTGGAAATCGCCCGCGCGCTGGCCACCAGCCCCGAACTCCTGGTGCTGGATGAACCCAGCTCTGGCCTGAACGACAGCGAATCGGCGGAGCTCATGGACCTGCTGAGGGCCATCCGCGCTGAGGGAGTCACCCTCCTTTTAATCGAGCACGACATGAACGTGGTTATGGGCATCTCCGATGAGGTCGTCGTCCTGGCCGAGGGTGAGCTGATCGCCTCCGGTTCCCCCGCCACCATCTACGATCACCCCGCCGTCGTTTCGGCCTACCTGGGAGGCGCCGAATGAGCGAGGCCCTGCGGATCCGCTCACTTTCCGTGCGCTACGGTACGGTGCAGGCCATCAAGAAGCTGGACCTGGACCTGGCGGAGGGCGAGATACTCGCCGTCCTTGGCGCAAACGGCGCTGGCAAGTCCACCCTGCTCAAGACCATCTCGGGCCTGATAAAGGCCGAGTCCGGCAGCGTCCACTACGGGGAGACGGACCTGTTCTCGGTCCAGCCCCACAATCTGGTGCGCCTGGGCATAGCCCACGTTCCGGAAGGGCGGCGTGTATTCTCCACACTTACTGTCGAGGAAAACCTGCGCCTGGGTGTCCACGCCCTGCGCGATAAAAGCGCCGGAGCTGAATACACCAAAAGCCGGGACCACTGTTTCTCCCTCTTTCCCATCCTGAAAGCCAGGCGGCGCCAGTTAGCCGGCACCCTTTCCGGCGGCGAGCAGCAGATGCTTGCCATCGCCCGCGCCCTGGTCGCCAAACCCCGCCTTTTGCTGATGGACGAGCCATCCCTGGGCCTGGCCCCCATCGTCATCAAGGAAATCTTCAGGACCATTGCCTCCATCCGCAGGGAAGAAGGCCTATCCATCCTCCTGGTTGAGCAGAACGCCCGCCAGGCCCTCGCCGTTGCTGACCGCGCCATCATCCTGGAGCTTGGCGCCGTCGCCATGGAAGGAAAGGCCGCTGACCTCGCCAACGATGAGGGCCTGAAAGCCGCCTACTTGGGCGGCCACGCAGTGAGGACAGCGGGAAGAGCCTGAGCCTTGGGCTTACGCCCTCAACCTGTACCCCACACCCCAGACGGTTTGAATGTAGTCCGGTTCTGAGGGATCGGTTTCGATCTTCTCGCGCAGCTTGCGGATGTGGACGGTGACGGTGCTGATATCGCCCTGGACGTCCGCGCCCCAGATGCGGGAGAAGATTTCCTCCTTGCTGAAAACCCTGCCGGGGCGGCCCATCAGAAGGTGCAGGATGTCGAATTCCTTACCTGAAAGGGCCACCTCGGAATCCCGGATGCGGACGCGGTGGGATTCGGATCCCAGCTCGAGGGAGCGGATGCGGATGACGTTTTCCCGCTCCGCAGGAATGCCATCCGGGGAGCCCGCTGGAGCAGCCGTAGTCAGACGTCGGTACCGCGCGATGTGGGCCTGGATGCGGGCAATGAGCTCGCCGGGGCTGAACGGCTTGACCACGTAGTCGTCGGCGCCCAGACCAAGGCCGCGGATCTTGTCGATGTCCTCCTTGCGGGCGGACAGGATAAGGATGGGCTTTTGGGTATGGGCACGCAAGCGGCGACAGACTTCGAAGCCGTCCATACCGGGGAGCATCAGGTCCAGCACTATCAGGTCCGGATCGGACTCCATGGCCTTTTCCAGACCCTGCGGTCCGTCCATGGCCAGCAACGCTTCCATCTTGTTGATTTCGAGGTAATCGCGGATAAGCTCGGCGATGCTCTGGTCGTCTTCTATAACCAGCACCCGATCAGCCATTCCGGATTCCTTCCAAGGGTAACTTGATAATAATGCGTGTACCCTTACCTAGTGTGCTTTCGGCGGATATCCTTCCACCATGGGCTTCCACGATCATCCTTGCTATGGACAAGCCCAAGCCATGGCCGCCGGTTTTCTGGTTCCTGGACTTGTCCGCGCGGAAGAAGCGTTCAAATATGCGACCCAAGTCCCCGCCCGCGATACCGGGGCCATCATCGGCGAAAACAATGGTCGCCATGCCACCGTCAGCCTCTCCTGATGCGTCCGACACGGCAGGCTCGTCCACCTTTACCGAAACACGCAGGGTGCAAGGACTAGCATGAAGGGCGGCGTTCTGCACGATATTGGTTACCACGCGCCTGAACTGCGCCGCATCGCAGTCCAGGCTTAGCTTGGCGAAAGTGTCCGTAACAATGTCGAGTCCGGGATAATCGAAGGCGAGTTCAGCAAGGACCTCCTTAAGCAAAAGTCCAAGGTCCATCGGCGACTTGACGAGGGTGAGGCTGCCGGTCTCGAAGCCCGAATAGAGCGAAAGGTCGTCCACAAGGCGGTCCATGAGTTCGGCCTTGCTTCTGATTATGTCGAGGTAGCGTTCCCGCTTTTCGGGAGTGTTGGCTATGCCGTCCCGGATGCCCTCCACATACCCTTTTATCGCCGCGATGGGGGTGCGCAGGTCGTGTGAAATGCTGGCTATCATTTCGCGCCGGTTTTCTTCCTCTGCTATCCTTTCCAAAAGGGCGGCTTGAAGGCGTTTGCGCATTTCCTCGAAGGAGGCTGCTACCCGTTCGAACTCGTCGGGGCTGTCCGTACCATTATCGTTTGCAACCACACCGCCTGGCGTCAGGTCGCCTTCCCGGATCCTGCAGGCAGCCGCTTCGAGCCTCGCCAGGGGACGAAGGATACTGCGGGACACGGTCCATGAAAGGATGGCGTTGGCGACGAGCAGGAACAGCCCTGAGCCCGCGATAAAGAAAATGGTTCCTGCCGGCATGGGCCTGTGCATGCTTTCCATGCGCCGCTCGCGTGCCCATTCAGCCCTGTTCGCGGGAAAATCGGGGCCAAAATAGTAGAGCTGGAAAAACAGTCCGGTAAGCATCATGAGCAACAAGGGCACGGCGAGCATGAAGGCGAACGAAACGGCGATCCTTTTCTTTATGGTCATCGTTCGCCCGCCTCCATGGAATTTGTCTATTCAGCGTCCAATACCGCGAGCATTTCCCGGTATTGCGCCTCGGTCAGTTCGCCCAGCGCGAAACGCCTGCGCAGGATCTCACGTGCGGGCAAGCGTCTGGCTGCATCAAAGGTCTCCGTCATGCGCGCACGAAAGCCACTGACCATCCGCGCGATGAGGACCACTATGAAGCAAAAAACCAGCAAGCGCCAGACCAGGGCAACAATGAACCATGCCGTCATTTTCCCGCCTCCTTCCCGTCCACCGCCTCGTCCTCGTCGAGAACCTTTTTACGGGCGACGAAGTCCTCCATGCTTACACGACCTTCAGCAAATTCCTTGCGAAGGACCTCGATGGCCGATTCCTCACTACCGCGATATTCATCGCGAGCGAAGCCGTGCCTATGCCCGTGACCATGCATGGAAAAAAAGTGATGCCTGCGTCCGGCCCTGGCCACAACGACAAAAAGAATCACAAACCCTACGATGGGAAGCCAGGGGAAACCAAAATGCCCGTAACCCATGTAGCGGCCTCCATTGGCAAAGCCGCGGTAGCCGTCCATGTGTCCACGACCGAAAATCCAGCCACTTCCCGCTCCGACTCCCGCACCGGCAGCTCCGCCCAGGAAAATCAGTGCCACGCCTACCGCCACGATGGCGACGGCCAAGACGATCAACGCAATCGTCAAACTTCTACGCTTGTTCATATACTCTCCTTGAGTTCTCTTGCTGTGCAGAATATACTGGGCAAAGCTTACGTAATCCTTGCTCAATTCTTATACGTTTATTAAATCGGAGCCTGAAATGAATGGATTGTACGACAGCGGCAGGAATTTCCTGAAGGCGAATTGGCACTTGGTGGAGAATGGTTGGGAATCGGACCAGTCCAAAGGGGAACCCATTCCTGCTCAAGAAGAAGGGCCAAAAGAAGGGGAGCGGATCATGACCCTTATCAAGGTTGATGATCTGACCGCGCGGGGTGGATCGCTGCTGGACCTTTTACGGGGTCGAAAGAGCCGAAGAAAGTACAGCGCAGGAACCCTCAGCCTGGAGGAATTTTCCTTCCTGTGCTGGGCTGCGGCGGGTATCAAGAAGCATACCGCGAAATATTCGTTGCGCACCTTCCCTTCCGGCGGCGCCCGCCATCCCCTCGATCTATTCGTCCATATCGCCAAGGTGGATGGAATTGATCCTGGGTTGTACAGATATCTACCGATCGAGCACGGCTTGGTTCTCATGCGTGCCGGAAAGGACGCCGAAGGCATGGACGCTGCCCTGAATGGTCAATACTGGAATTCCGCCGCGGTTTTTGTCTGGGTCGCTGTTCCCTACCGCACCGAATGGCGTTACGGCCCGGTTTCACACAAGATCATCGCACTGGACGCCGGCCACGCCTGCCAGAACCTCTACCTGGCCTGCGAGGCCATAGGCTGCGGAACCTGCGCCATAGGCGCCTACGACCAGGAGAAGCTCGACGCCTTGCTGGGCCTGGATGGCAAGGACCGCTTCAGCCTGTACGCCGCACCGGTGGGAAGGGCGGACTGAGCCGAACCATGAAAAGAATACTGGGGATAGTAGGCTCTCCACGGAAACTCGGCAATTGTGAGGTTTTGACCAAGGAAATATGCCGTCAGGTTCCCGAGGAGCACGAGCTCCGACTCCTGCGGCTGCAGGATTTCAGGATCAAGGACTGCACGGCGTGCTACCGCTGCCTTTACGACGGTAAATGCGTACTTGACGACGACCTTGGGACGGTGCTCGAAGCGCTATGTTGGGCAGATGCCTATATCGTGGCCGTTCCCGCCTATTTCCTGGGTGTCAACGCCGCTTTCAAGGCCTTGATGGATCGGGGCCTTTCCTTCTACGGCGTCAAGGAACGGTTATGGGGGAAACCATCGATTGCGGTCGCGGTAGCCGGCATCGAGGGCAAGGAGGGCTCCACCCTACTCTCGGTCCAGAGCTTTCTCAAAGGTATCCTGAGCGATATAAAGGCGAGCGTGGTATTCTACGCGGCCCTACCCGGCGAGGTCTTTTTCGACACCGATAAACTGGAGACCGTCAGGCATCTCGGCACCGCCCTTTTTGGAGAGAAGATGTCCACCGGGGAGCCCTGCTGTCCTCTCTGCGGAGGTGACTCCTTCCGCTTTATCGGAGCTGGCAAGGTGCGGTGCATGCTCTGCGGGAACGATGGGACTTTCCAGATGGCAGCTGGTTCGCCGGTCTTCGATATCCAAAGGGGTGGCCATGCTCTCTTTCTGGACAGGCAGGAAGCCCTGCGGCACGAGCAGTGGCTTAGGGGAATGAAGGACCGCTTTCTGGCCGAGCTACCCCGGATCAAAGCTATCCGCGAGCATTACAAGGGCGGTGCCTGGGTGAAGCCCCGGGAAAGAGACGCGGAAGCCTGAGTAAGCATTTGTAGGGTCATTAGCCAGCTTTTCAGATCTTGTCCATCCGGTAGAGCTTGTCGCCCTTGCGCACTTTTTCCGGCACCGGCAAGGTAAGGCTCGATCCTTTTTCCACCGCCTCCACAACAGTGTCGTCAACGCGTAATTCCGTAGCGTCCATTCGGAGTGCCCCTGTAGTCGGACCGGCAACCAGGATACCGTCGCCCCGCAAGAGGCCTCCCGCTTCCAAAAGGAATTCGGCCGCACCGGCCTTGGGAAAATAATTGAGGCAGACGCCGATGAGCACCTTCTTCATGGTGGCCTTCGAGCCGTAGGCGTCGGTCCGTTCGCCAAGTTGCGAGCCCAGATACCAGCCATCCCAGAATCCGCGGTTGAAAACCTCCGATAGCCTTTCGTCCCAAACGGCAACTTTCGCTGGAGAAAAACTGCCATCCAAAACCGAGTCGATGGCCTGGGCATAACACTCCACCGTAGCCAGTACATAATCGGCCGATCGCGCCCTGCCCTCGATCTTGAACGAGCGTACTCCCGCGGCTAGCATGCGGTCCAGGAAGCCTATGGTCTTGAGGTCCTTGGGCGAGAGGAAATAATCACCACCTTTACTGCTGTCCAGGTTCCCACCGGTGCGGGGGTCAGTGCCAGTGCCTGGGCAGGGCTCGGTGTGGGCGACTTCCATTTCCTGGCCTGTCTCCGCATCCTTCAGGATGTAGGAACGGCGGCAATTCTGGAAACATTCACCCCGGTTGGCAGCCGCGCCGTAGCGGTGCAGGCTCAGGTAACATTTACCCGAGACTGCCATGCACAGGGCACCGTGGGCAAACAACTCCACGCACACCAACCTGGACGATGGACCTCGGAGATCTTTCTTCTGGATCGAAGTGCAGATTGCGGCCACCTGATCCAGACTGAGTTCCCGCGCCAGGACGACAGTATCGACCCAGCGGGAATAAAAACGGAGGGCCTCAAAACTGGAGACATTCGCCTGGGTGGAGAGGTGCACCTCCATGCCGATGGAACGCGCGTATTCCATGGCAGCTACATCGCAGGCGATGATCGCGTTGACTCCGTTTTCTTTGGCCGCATCTACGATGCGACGCATCTCGTCCAGGTCCTCGTCGAAGAGTACCACGTTCAGGGTGAGGTAGGAGCGCGCGCCCTTCCCGGCAGCGGTGGCCGCGATCTCGTGCAGGTCATCCAAGCCGAAAAGGGCAGAGCTACGGGCGCGCATATTCAGGCTTCCGGCGCCAAAGTAGATGGCATCGGCGCCGGCCTTCAAGGCCGCCGCGAGGGATTCCCGGGAACCCACAGGCGCGAGCAACTCGATTTCCTGCCTGGTCATGGGTGTGCGAAGTACGAACGTTTCTTTTGCATGGGTCTTGCTCCTGGACTAGTATAGCATCATGCGTATCTTTGTCGCATTGGTCTTGCCGGAACCGTTCAAAGCCGAACTCATCGTGAGAACTGCTATGTTGAGGGAAAGCCAGTACCCGCTGCGCTGGGCTCCTTCAGAAAACCTCCATCTGACCCTGGCCTTTCTGGGCGAGCTGGACGAGGCCGGAACGGTGCTTGCGGTCGAGGCGGCGCGACGGACAGCCGGAAGGCACAATCCTTTCATCCTGAGTTTTTTGAAACCGATGGCATACCCGCGCCGCGGTGCCGCCCGGATCCTGGCAGCCACCTTTTCCAAAGGAGACAGGGAAGCAGCCTCCCTTGCCTCGGACCTGGAGAACGAACTTGAAAAGCTTGGACGCGAGGCAGGCTACAGGTTCAGGGAGCGGGAGTCCAGACCCTATGCCGCCCACGTCACCCTCGCCAGGTCTGGTCGCGTAGCTGTCAAACTCGGTCCGGAATCCTTGGCTGGTGATTCGAGCATAGAGGCTTCTACATGCATCGAAACGCTCGCCGTCTTTGAATCGCGCCTTCAGAGCAGCGGTACGGAATACCTCCGGCTGGCAGGATTTCCGCTACGGGAGACTTTGCTACAGGAATCTCCGCAGAAGGTATAAAAGGTCGATCCTTGCTTTGGATTTGCACCATTTACAATATCAACGGTTTGACCAGCTCCTAGCCTTCTAGCGGTTTCGCCTGACCCGTCTGGTCAGTGCGATGCCCCCAAAGCCGCCGACCAGCGCGATATAGAAGCCGAAATCGTACCACCAGCCAGTATTGACCTGCTCATAGACGCGGATCCCGCGTTTGAACAGTCCCACAATCAAAGAAACAGGGGCTATCCAACCGTGCCAGATTCCTGAGAAAAAGCCCGCGGGCTTTATCGGTGTGGACTTGCCATCACCGGGAATGCAGGAGCTCAGGACAAGAGTCAGCGCGATTGCGGCGACGATCAGCATTAACTTGCGGATTGTTCGGTTCATGGTTTTCTCCCGTCCACAGTATATGGCAAGACGCGGATCACGACCAGCGATTCGACAGCCATATCACGGTACCCTATACTGATAGCATCCCATTGCGTGCGGGAGGTCTACATGGATTTCTTCCGTTCATCCGCGTTCGCGGCCCTGCTTTTCGGTGCCCTCAGTTCGGCTTCCCTGCCCGTGGGCGCGATTATAGGCCTGTGGGCCAAGCCTTCACGGACGGTCATTTCCGCAGTGATGTCCTTTGGCGCGGGTTCGCTCATTGCGGCGATTTCCTTCGAATTGGTAAACCCCGCCGTCGAACGGGAGGGAGCGGGGTTCCTGCCCCTCGCCTTGGGGCTGCTATCGGGCTGCCTGCTTTTTATCCTGCTGTCCCGTATGGCGGACAAGGGCGGTGCCTGGGCCCGTAAGCGCTCCACCCTGCTCTCCATGTTGCGAACAAAAAAGAAGATCGAATCCCGGGCGGTCCTTGAACGCCTTGCCGGAGTGGATATATTGAGATCCCTGCCAGCCGAGGAAGTGCAGGCCATCATACCCTACATAGACACGGTGATCCTGCCCGTAGGTCTCCCGGTTTTCCGCCAGGGGAGCGAGGGCAAGTCCATGTTCATCATAGATACGGGCACGGTGAGGATCGAATACACCGATGAAAAAGGACAACGGCGCCAGGTAGCCGAGCTGGGTCCGGGGGATACTTTCGGGGAAATGGCCCTAATCTGGAAGGCGCCCCGGACCGCCGACGCCATCCCACTTACCGAAACAAAGTCCTTTGTAATCCACCGGGAAGATTTCGAATACCTCTCCGGAGCGAGCAAGTCATTGCATGCGGCGGTGGCGGAACTCGCCGCGGCGCGGGCACGGACGGGCAATATTCCCGAAGCCGCGCAGAGCAGTGCGGACTGGGTTCGACAGGCCGCCAGGCACCTGGACGAGGGCGCCTACCGCCCCACCGAAACCGAGATCAAGGTTGCCGCCAACGAGGGGGCATCGGGAGCGGCCATGGCCATCTGGCTCGGCCTGCTTCTGGACGGAATACCGGAATCCCTCGTAATTGGAGCGGGCATGACCGGTTTCGAGGCGAGCCCCGCCCTTATTGCCGGGCTGTTCATGGCAAATCTGCCCGAATCCCTTTCCAGCTCCACCATGATGAAGCAATCCGGCACCAGCACCGCGCGCATCCTCTGGATGTGGACCTCCCTGGTCCTCGCCGTCGGCATCGGGGCCCTCTTCGGCAACCTGGTCTCGACCTCCCTGCCCCCTGTAGCCCATTCCCTATTCGAAGGCCTCGCGGCGGGCTCCATGCTCGCCATGACCGCCCAGACCATGCTGCCCGAAGCCTACGAGCGCAACATCCGCATGGTCGGCCTGTTCACCGTATTGGGCTTCATCATGACCGTATTCTTCCACACGCTGGTGTAGGACAACAGGTTTTGGACCGGTACGTATAAGCGCCATTCACTGCAAAGTACTCCCCCGCCCTTGTATTTTGGAGTTATTTGACTAAACTGTTTTATAGGTGGTAGGTAATGGAACAAACAAGTTCAAGGTCCAAGGTCGCGCTCATCAGGCTGCGCATCATCATTTCCATGTTCGGGGGCATTTTCTTTTTCCTGATCCTGGGCGAATTCCTGAATGCAGTATACAACGTAAAATACGACCAGGCAGGGTATACGCTGGTTCAACGCATACCTTTGGCTTTCAAGCCCACGGTCATGGGCTTGTTCCTGCTGTTCTCCATTGTGCTCCATTCCATGGTCATGGGGACCCTACAACCCCTACTGCGCTTTCTTGAAAAAGGTGACAATCCGGACAAGGCTCGGGGAGCTGCCATAAACATGCCCTGGATGATCATCCTGTTCCAGATGATCGCCTGGACCACCGGCACCCTTGCCTATTATGCGATCAAGGGCTGGCAAGCTGAAAGCGGCATACCGCTCTTTTTCGGGCTGCTCACAAAATTCGCCACCGGCTTTGTCTCTGCCCTTTACGTCACCTTCGCCATCAACCTCATCCTGAAGGAATCCAAGCGGGAATTGCATATCACCGAGATGCGCAGTGGGGAACGGGACCTTTTTTCCACCTACAAGGACCATTTCGCGTCCATCTCGGCGGTGCTTTTCATCGTCGTATATGCTTCCTACATAGCGTTCTACTATGCATCGGGCACGAAGGAACTCACCCTGGTGCCTTTCATCAAATCCGCCGGTCCAGCCTTCCTTATCCTCATAGCCGTCGGTGTACTTCCGATCTTCCTTTCAAAGTTGGAATACCGTTTCCAGATCAATTCCATACTGAAGGAAATGCGCGACCTGACCGAAGGCGCCATAGACCTTACCCAGCAGATCGATATCATCAATTTTGACGAGCTTGGGCGCCTGTCCATGTACGTCAACCAGAACGTCATCCGATACCGCAACTTCTCGGACAGCATCAGTCAGATAGTGGAGCGACTGGTCACAGCCTCCATGTCACTCTCCACCACCTCGCAGGAGAACTCGTCGGTGTCCAACCAGCAGGCCGCCGCGGTGGCCGAGGTTGTCTCCACCATGGAAGACGCGGACCGGCTGGGCAAGACAGCGGCCGAGCGGGCCGGGGAGGTGGACAGGAAATCAGTAAAGACCCTGGATACGGTGACCCTGGGCGCGGGCCTCATGGAAAATTACCTGGAGACCATGGAGTCCATCCGCAAGGCCAACGACAGTACCATCGAATTCATCCGCTCCCTCAACGAGGATATAAAAACCATCTGGGACGTGGTGCGCATGATCAACTCCATAGCCACCCAGGTCAAGATCATCGCCTTCAACGCCGAGCTTGAGGCCTCCTCGGCGGGCGCTGCGGGCAAGAACTTCGAGATAGTGGCAACGGAAATCCGCCGCCTGGCGGACAATACCGTGGCGTCCACCGCGGAGATTCGCGACAAGACCACGCTGATAGAACGGGCCGCGAAAAACCTTATCGAGTCATCGGAGAACACCACCCGCGCCATCCAGTCCGGCTGGGACAATTCCAAGAAAATCCAGGAAGCCTTCCACTCGGTCAAGGAATCCTCCGAGGATGCGTCCCGCTCTGCCCAGTCCATCAATGAGAGCATACGCATGCAGACCGGCGGCTTCGAACAGATTCTCATGACCATGAAACAGATCGCCAGAAGCGCCTCCGACGTGGCCCAATCCACCGGCATGATTACGGATACGTCCCGTCACCTGACAGAAATGGTGACCGAAATGCGCAAGCTTTCCCAAGCCCAGGGAGAGGAATCCTGACCATGGAACAGCGTTTTGCCCCACGCAGGCACCTTATAGTCTACCTTGAGATCATGGACAGTGCTTCGGGGAGAACACTTGGCCGCTTGGGGGACATCCACAAGGACGGCATGCTCATCCTCAGTTCCGTACCCCTCGTACCTGGCAGCAGCATTCCGGTTTCCATACGGGTTCCCAAGCCCTTCGGTGACGGCAAACCCGATCCGCAGGGGACAATTGGCGTGCGCTGGTCAAAAAGTGACGGTCCCCGGGAAGGCCAATATCAGAGCGGCTGCTTTTTCGAATCCATGGCGGCCGAAGACAAGGCCCGCATCGACCTTTTGGTGGAACGCATAGGCTTTTCTGACGGTCAGAGAAAGATCCTTCTCCGGAATGGGGACAATACGTATACCGAGCTGGACGAATAAGGCCGAAGAAAGGGGAGAGATCATGAAAGGTGAATCAGGGAAAGGGAATATTCTGTTCCGAAGCCTCAACCGAAAAATACAGGTCCTGTTCGCGGTAATCTTCATCCTGGCAGTCGCGGGACTCCAGATAGGCATGTTCGCAACCCTCCAGAAGGGAATCGAGAACAAGTACACCCAGGAATTGAACCAGACAACGTCACTCATCGTCGAGCTGGTCAGGACCTACGTGAACACTTCGGTGCGGAATTACCTGATCGGCCGCGCCGAATCCGTAAAAGGCATGGTTGCCTTTAATTACACCCAATTCCAGGAAGGCAAGCTTACCGAAGCCGAGGCCCGCAAACGTGTCTCGGACCTGATCCTTGATCCGGTGGGTGGCAAGGTAGGTGTTACCGGTTACCTGGCCGGGGTCAGTGGAAAAGGAATCCTCGCCATCCACCCCAAAACCCCTGGTGCGGACGCAAGCGGCCACGAATTCATGCGAAAGGCTACAGCCATGAAAAACGGTTACCTGGAATACGACTGGAAAAATACGGGGGAAACCGTCGCCCGGGCCAAGGCCGGCGGCATGAGTTATTTTGAGCCCTGGGACCTCATCATCTGGGCTTCCTCCTACAAGAACGAATTCTTCAATCTTTTGGACCTTTCATCGCTGGAAGCCACCCTTCAGGATATCCGCATAGGGAAAAGGGGCTACGCCTTCGTCATGGATGGCAAGGGGAACCTGCTCATGCACCCTACCCTTAAGGGAAAGAACATTCTCGACGACCAGGATGAGAAGGGCGTCTACTACGCGAGGCAGATGATCGAGCTCCAGGATGGGCTTATCAGTTACTCGTTGGCGGGGGAGAGCGCGAAGGATGAGAGCCTGACGCGCTTTACCCGCTACGCGGACCTGGACCTGATCGTAGGCACCAAGGTCTATTACGAGGACATAAACGGCCTTCTCACCAGTGCCCTCAGGTTCGGCATCATCTCCGCCCTGATAGCCCTGGTGGTGGCAAACATACTGGTCTACCTGCTGGTATCGCGCCTGACCAAACCCATAACCCTGATGAGGAAGCTGGCGGACGCGGTAGCCCAGGGCGACCTTTCCGGCCGGGTACCCATCCAGTCCACCGACGAGATCGGGACCATGGCCATTAATTTCAACGAGCTTGTGGACGCCATGGAGGGCATAATCACCCGGCTGAAATCCTCGTCTTCGGAACTGTTCATGGCGGTGCAGGAGCTTTCCGTGTCCTCCCAGGAGATCACCACCACTTCCAACCAGCAGGCTGCGGCGGTTAAAGAGATAGTCAGCACCATGGAAGATTCGGATCAGCTTTCCAAGAGCATCGCAGGGAGGATACGCGAGGTGAGCGCCATAGCCAACAGCACCAAGGCGGTGGTGGAACAGGGTGACCGGAAGGTCTCCCTTATCCTGGACAAGATGCGCGAGATCCGTTCCAGCAACGACGGCACCATACGGGGCATTAAGACTCTAGGCGAAAAGATCAACAGCATCTGGGATATCGTGAACATCATCAACGGCATAGCGGACCAGACAAAAATAATCGCCTTCAATGCTGAACTGGAAGCCGCGGCCGCTGGTCCGGCAGGCAAGAATTTCCAGATCGTAGCCGCCGAAATACGCCGCCTGGCGGACAGTACCGTGGTGAGCACCGGGGAGATCAAGAACAAGATCAACGAGATCCAGCACTCCTCCGACCACCTCATCATCGCTTCCGAGGAGGGCACCACGCGGATACAGGAAGGCGGTTCCATCTCCGAGGAACTGCGGAACATGTTCGGGGACATACGCTCGTCTTCGGAAATTTCCGCCGCCTCGGCAGAAAAGATCGCCCTATCCATCAGCCAGCAGGTAACCGCCTTCGAGCAGATACTGCTTACCCTGCGGCAGATATCCGAAGGTATCGACAACTTCGTTGCCACCACCAAGGCGACGGTGAAATTCGCGGGTTCCCTCAAGGAAATGGCCAACGGCATGCAGGGCATTGTCCAGACCTACAAGGTAGGTTCCCATGGCTGAGGAAGGACTGGTCGCGAAGATACGCGAGGCCGCAGCGGGCAAGGAAAGCGACAAGGTAGAGGAAGGCGAGCTGATTTCCCATAAGTTCATAATCGCGGGGATACTGAACAAACGCTACGCCATCCCCGCCACCTTCATCCGGGAAATCGTCATCGATGTGCCCATCCATTACGTGCCCTTCGTGCCCCCCTACATACGGGGCATCATAAACCGTCATGGAGAACCCTACACCGTAGTGGATCTGAGCGTCCTTTTCGAGCAGGAAGAGACCAAGGAACGGGCTTTCCTCGTACTGAACCTTGGCAACGATCAACTAGCCTTCCTGGTATCGGACATCCACGAGATAGTGAAGGTTCCCGAAACCGACGTGTACCCCATTACCGAGAAAGGGGAGGACGGGGGCTATTTCTCCTCTTCCGTACGGCTGGGCACCGAGGATGTCTTTATCGTGGCCGTGGAAGCGGTACGCAAGCGACTGGCGGATGATCTTGGCGCCCCTTGATAATCAGGAAACATCTACAGGAGGTACGGGGGAAAACTTCGTGAGCTTCCACTTGGATACCCTCGGTTTTGTCATGGAACGGGCGCATTTCTACGCCGCCATACACCGCGACAAACCCCAGGAATTGGATGCGGCGGGTTCCCTCGGCCTGTGTCCCTATCTACGTGAGCTGTTGCCTTTCGAAGGACGGAATGTATTGATGTTCAATCTGGACGAGTTATTGCGCGAACAATTCCACCTGGTTGAACAGGGGATCATCAAGGTGGCGCTGATCGCCAGATTGGAGCTCTTCGGCAGCGAAGGCGCCTCGCTGGTAGCCGGCTTTCTGAACGAGCACTTTCCGGATTGCGCCGGGGATGCCCTCGCATTCCGGGTGGGCGGAGACGGGGCAGTCAGGGAAATCGCCTACAAGGATTTCAGGCTGCTGCCCCAGGGGCTGAACGCTGTCTTGGCTGCCCGTGGACTTTCAGCCTGCCGTTTCACCGATGATAAAATCGAGTACGTCATCGACCCCGCAAAACTGGTCCTGCAATACCTTCGGCCTGTTCCAAGCGTCCAGGCTACAGGGTGTGCGTTGTGATCCGGGTGCTTGTGGTGGATGATTCCGCCCTCATGCGCCAAGTACTGCGCGACCTGGTAGCCGAAGGCCCGGGCATGCAGGTAGCCGGGGAAGCAAGCAACGGGTTGGCGGGCTGCGAGCAGAACCTCGCGCTGAAGCCGGATCTGATCATCATGGATATCGACATGCCCATCATGGACGGAGTGAGCGCCACCGCGAGGATCATGGCCGAACGTCCGGTTCCCATCTTCATCTTTTCCAGTTCCGCCGACAGCCCCCTGGGCTTCCAGGCCCTTTCGGCGGGGGCCTGCGAAGTGCTGCGAAAACCCGAGATCGATACCCTGAACGATCCGGCTTTCAAGGCCTCCTTCTACCAGAAAATCCTGGAACTCACCGCGCCGGGGAACCAAAAGGGAAACTTTGCAACCACCCCACGAAAAGCACCGGGTACCATGGAACGTTCCGAGGTGAGGGCGGTGGTTATCGGGGCTTCCACCGGAGGGCCCGTTGCGGTCCGCCAAGTACTCGGGGCGCTGCCGGCGGACTTTCCCGTGGGAATAGCCCTGGTGCAGCACTTGGAGGATGGTTTCGACGAGGGCTACGCCAAGTGGCTGGATGAGGTTTGCCCCCTGAACGTCCGTCTGGCCGGTCCCGACGCTGGTGCGCTGCAGGCCGGAACGGTGCTGGTGGGTCCGGTCAACCGTCATCTGGTCCTACGCTCCGGCAAACCGGCACTGGACGACGGGCCCAAGGTGCAGAATCAGAAGCCCGCAGTGGATGTGCTGTTCCGTACCGCCGCCGAAACCTACGGCCCGGATTTGATCGGGGTACTCCTGACGGGCATGGGCAGGGATGGAGCCCAGGGTTGCCGGGACATCCTGGACCGGGGCGGGTATACCCTGGTGCAGGACCAAGCCTCCTGCGCCATTTTCGGAATGCCCCGGGCGGCCATCGAGCTGGGTGCCGCATCGGAGATCACCCCCCTATCCAATATCGCCGCCAGGCTCGTCGCCCTCACCCGCAGGGCAAAGCCGGGGGGTTCGTGACCATGACGGACGCCGCCGATAGCAACTTTGACCGGGTACTCGCGTATATACTTGAACGCACGGGGATACGCCTGCCCGAGACCAAGCACCGCGCCGTCAGGGAATACCTGGCCGGGCTTGGTGATGAAGTCGACTACAAGGGCTTCAGGCGGCACGTCGAGGGCAATGGTTCCCAAGGTTTCATGGACGCGGTCACCATCAACGAGACCTACTTTTTCCGCGAGCAAAAGCATTTTGCCCTTCTGCAGATCGAACTTTTTCCCCGACGAAAAAAAGGGGACGCGCCCCTGCACATCTGGAGCGCCGCCTGTTCCACCGGGGAAGAGGCCCTTTCCCTGGCCGCCCTGGCCGAGTCGCTGTACGGCCACGAAGGAGCCCGCGTCTATGCAAGCGATATCAGCCCCCAGGTACTTGCCCACTTCAGGGCAGGCAGGTACGGGGCCCTGTCCCTGCGGGAGGACGGGAAAAGCTTCCACCAGCTTCTGGACCGCCACATCATGCGGACCGGAGACGACATCACCATCCGGCCGGAATTCCTTTCACGCATCGAAATCAGCAGGGTGAATCTGGCGGATGCCAGGTATCCGGAGATTCCCGACAGCCTGGACCTGGTATTTCTGCGGAACGTGCTCATGTACATGCCCTTGGAAACGCGGCAACGGATACTGGGATTCGTGAGCGAAAAACTGGCCGAAGGCGGATACCTTTTCGTGTCCTCCAGCGAGATACCCCACCTGGCACATCCGGAGCTTGCCCTGGAAGAACGGGATGGCTGCTTCCTGTTCCGAAAAAAGAGCCAGGAAGAAAAAAGAAAAGGCATCCACATTACGGGTGAAAGTTTCAGCCCCAGTACCAATATCACCGTGCAGGAACCGGTAAAGGCCGTGACGGCAGACGCGATCGCCGGTCACGCCAGCCTCCGGCTGAACAACCCCCTGTATGCGGCCCCCGACGATCCGGCCTTCCCTGCGGCCCTGCATTTTTTGGAGGCGACCTACCGCCTGAACACAGGAAAACCGGAGGCCCTGGAAGGGTTCATCCGCCAAGGGGAAAGCGCTTGGGGAACCAACGCCCTTTCGGCCTATCTGCGGGGTATGCTCGCAGCCACTGGTTGTGACGAGCGCACTGCCAAAAACCGCCTACGGGAATCCATCGGGCTGGACGGGAATTTCTGGCCTGCCCGGCTTCACCTGGCCCTCCTTCTTAAGGATTCCGAGACAGCGGAGGCGGTGAAGGAATTCACCGCCTGTTCCTCCTTGATCCAGGGGTATATCGGCCGCAATGAATATCGTTACCAATTCCTGCTGGAAGGGTTCAACGCAAAATACTTCCAGGACCTGTGCGGCGGGTGGATACGCAAACTGCAATCCGGAGGAGCGGCTCATGGCTCTAGATAGAAACGCCTTCATCGCCAATTACCTGGACGAATTGAAGGAACAGCTAACCGTGGTGGATACGGAAATCCTGAACCTCAAGCAGGATCCCGGTAGGGAAGAGTCACTCACAACCCTGCTGCGCTCGCTTCATACCATCAAGGGTTCCAGCCGGATGCTCAAATTCAGCGTGACCGAGTCAATTGCCCACGGCTTGGAGAACGTCTTCAAGGGTATCAAGGAGGGCCGCTACGGCATTTCCAAGGATATAGTCCGCCTCGTATTCCTGAGTACCGACGCAATGCGCCGCAACGGCGTATCCATCGGTGATAGTGCGGAGGAAAACCTGGACGCCAGCCCCTTCCTGAAAGTATTCGAACAGGTCTATTCAGTAGAACCCTACAAGCTGGATAAGCTCGAGGTGACCGGCGGAATACGTGCACAGGCAAGGCCAGCCGCTTCGGCAATGGAAGCCGCACTGGCGCCCTCGCCAGACCTGTCACCGGGATCCGAGCCGGTACCAGCAGCGGAGCTTTCAACAGAACAGGAATCCCCTTCGGTGGCACAGGCACAAGCGGAGGAGACTCCAAAGAGCCAGGGGTCCAGGGCGTCGCAGGAACGAAACCGGGAGACCATCCGCATAGACCTTGCTCGCATAGACGGCATCGTGAAGATCCTCAACAACCTCATCATAAAGCAGTTCCAATTCCGGAAGGAAAAAGACCTGGTCGCCAAGTTGGAAGAGACCGTCCGGGACCTGTCCCCCAGCGGTGCGGGACAGAAGGACGGGATAGTCGGGCTGGGGCACCTGGTCAAGGATATACGCAAGAAGCTGAACGAGGATCTGGAGCTTATGGAGCGGAACACCTTCGAACTCCAGGAGGAAATACTCTCGCTACGCATGCTCCCCCTTGAGCTGATCCTGGGCAACCTGGGCAAGATGGTGGAGGAGACCGCCATGGTCCTGGAAAAGGAAATCACCCTCACTCTCAAAGGCTCCGACCTCCTGCTGGACAAGTTCATCCTGGAAGGCCTCTACGACCCGATAGTGCACATCGTTCGCAACGCCATTGATCACGGCATAGAAAGCCCGGCGGAACGCCAGGCCATGGGAAAGGACCCTGTTGGCCATGTAAGCTTTTCCTGCGCAGCCGAGAGCGGCCATATCGTCATCCGCATAAAGGACGACGGCAAGGGCCTGGACTACAAAAAAATCCGCAAGCGCGCCATGGAGCTGTACCCCACCCAGGCGGAGGATCTGGCAGCCATGGACGAACCGGGGCTCAATGCCTACCTGTTCATGTCCGGGTTTTCCACCAAGCCGGAAATTTCGGACCTTTCCGGCCGGGGCGTGGGGCTGGATATCGTGCGCCACAACATCGAAAAGATAAAAGGCAAGATCACGCTGAACAGTGTCTTCGGCGAAGGCACCGAGTTCGTCCTTGCCCTACCCCTATCGCTGGCCACGGTGGACGGGTTCTTTGTAGCCGCGGCGAACGAGAAATTCCTGATCCCGGCCAATTTCGTCCGGGAAGTCATCATCATCAAACCCACCGAGGTGCTGGACCTGCTGAACCGCCGCGGCTTCGTACTCAGGAATATCGTGGTGCCCCTGTACCCCTTGTCGGTGCTTCTGGGCAAGGAGGAGGGAGACCCCTTCGACCGCCCCAAATTTTACGTGGTCGTGGTGGAAGCCTTTGGCGAGATCATGGGCATCATGGTGGATTCCATCATCCAGTACACCACCCTGATCTACAAGCCCACCCCCGCCAACCTCGCAAGTCTCTCGGCCTTGCAGGGCATCGTCTTTGACGAGAACTTCGACATCATCACCATCCTGTTCGTGCCGGAACTGATGAACCGCTGCAAACGCATCAGGAACATCGACACCCGCCGCCGCTTTTCCTCCGCACGCCGGGAGACCAAGCGGGTTCTGGTGGTGGACGATTCCCACACCACCCGGGAAATAGAAAAGTCCATCCTGGAACTCGAGAATTACCAGGTATCCACCGCGGTGGACGGCATAGACGGGCTGGAGAAACTCAAGGAACAGCACTACCACCTGATAGTTACGGACATAAACATGCCCCGCATGGACGGGCTCACTTTCGTGGAAAACCTGCGCAAGACCGAGGCGTACGCCAACGTGCCGGTGGTGGTGATCTCCTCCAACGAGAACGCCGAATTCCGCCGCCAGTTCAGGAACGCCGGGGCTACGTCCTTCATCGTCAAGTCCGATTTCGAGCGGGAAAACCTGGTAGAGACCGTCAAGGCCCTGATAGGTTGAGGGGAAGGGCATGGAAAAAAAGCTGATACTGCTGGTAGACGACAGTGACCTGGTGGCTGGTGTCCTGGAAGACACCCTGGACAGGGAAGGCTACAGCGTGGTCCGCGCAAGGAACGGCATGGAAGGGGTGGAGCTGGCCTATCGTCACCTGCCTTCCCTCATCATCATGGATGTGGAGATGCCCCTGTTGCAGGGCTACCAGGCCAGCAGGTTGCTGAAAAGCAAGCGAGGCGTCAGGGATATTCCCATAGTCATGCATACCAGTCTTTCCGAGGACAAGGATAAATACTGGGCCGTGTCCTGCGGCGCCAATGCCTTCGTGAACAAGGATTTCGACAACCTGGAACTGCTCCTGGGCATGGTGAAAAGTCTATCCGAACACCCGCCCTACGACGAGGCTACCATACGCCTGGATTCCGCAGGCATGAACCAGAACCGTATCGTGGAAAATCTGGGAGCCCTCATGGATACCCAGCTCTTCCGATCGACGGTACTGAACCTCCTGGCCGAGGCGGGCAAGTCCATGGGTTCCCTGGAAGGGACCGCAGAGCAAATCCTGCGCCTGCTGTCCAAGGTGTGCGAACCCCACCTGGCGGTGCTCATGGTCAGAAAGCCCAAGGACATTTTGATGTTCGCACTCCCCACGGAACGGGTGTACCGGACGGAGACGGAGGATTTCCTGCGCATCTGCGGCGAGGACTTCTACGCCTGTTTCCCTTCTGACGAACTTGAGGGCCTCGAGCCCGTCTATCTGGGCATGGAGGAGCGGACCGATTTCGACAAGCTCCGCCTGGATGGCCGGAAAATCAGCTCCTACTACCACTGCAGTCTGGTTGGTACCGGAGCGGAAGTGATAGGAACATTGCATATCGGCAATTTGTCCAACAATTATTTTTCGGACCCCATTGTGGAGAATCTGGGGGTGTTCGCAGCCGGAGCCGCCACCATCCTGCAGAACTCGTCCCTGTTCGTGCACGTCCGGGAACTGGAAACCCAGATACGCCATGTGTTCTCCAAATTCGTCCCCGCCGAAGTCATCGACGACCTGCTGGAACGCAAGAGCGACGAAGCCCTGATGGTGGGCGAGAAACGCAATATAGTAGTGCTTTTTTCCGACATCCGTTCCTTCACCACCATATCGGAGAACAACCGCCCGGAAGAGGTAGTCGGCTTTCTGAACAAGCACTTCAGCGTGATGGTGGAGGTCATAAAGAAATACGGCGGCTCCATCGACAAGTTCATCGGCGACGCCATCTTCGCCATTTTCGGCGCCCCCATCAGCTACGAGGACAATGCGTTCCGAGCGGTCAGCGCCGCGGCCGAAATGATAGGCGCCATGAGCCAGGTGGACACACAAAAGATGAACATGCCCAAGTCCGGCTATGCCATCGGTATAGGCATCCACCAGGGTCCGGCCATCGTGGGCAACATCGGCTCCCGGGACAAGTTCGACTATACCGCCATCGGCGATACGGTCAACACCGCGTCCAGGCTCGAAGGCCTGACCAAACACTACGGCCGACGCATCCTCGTGTCGGAGGACGTGGCGAACGAGCTCAGGGGCGCCTTCGACCTGCGCGAAGTGGACCGGGTAAAGGTGAAAGGCAAACTGACAGCCACCAGCCTCTTCTCTGTGGAGAACGTGGAACAGCGCCTTCCGCCAGCCTCCCGAGAGCAGTACGAGAAGGGCATGAAACTGTACAAGCAGGGAAACTGGGGTACCGCTCTGGACTACTTCTGCAAGATAAAGGCTGAAGGCCACGCCGACTCCCTGGTGGACACCTTCATCGAGCGTTGCGAGGAATTCAAGAAAAAGCCGCCCCAGGATTGGGACGGCGCCATCGCACTGGATTTCAAGTAGGGGGAGGGCGACGGGGTGGATCCGGAGCTCCCCTACATCCTCAGCTTTTCCTCGCCAACCATCCCACCAGCTGGGCCCAGAAGCGGCCGTAATGCTTCCAGGCCATGAACTCGGTGGAGCCCCAATGTGGGGCGCAGTCCGAGGCGAAGGCGACAGTCCTGCCCTTGCCGTACTCCCAGGTTGTCAGGAAGGGGTCCGCCCCCGCCATGACCGCCACCTGGGCGCCGGGTTTGGCTTTTAGCCGGTTGTAGCCCAGAAAATAAGGCCAGGGTCCATCAATACCTTTCAGGATGGGATGCCCGGCGTCCATGACGTCCGGCACGATGCCTTCCGGCTTTTCCACCCGGTCGTCGGTCAGCATGAGCTCCACGGGCAGGATTTCTTCCACCGCCGTGCCTTTCCAGCAACCCTTGGCCTCGATGCCCTGAAAGGTCAGGTACCCGCCGATCATGCAGAGGCCTCCGCCTTCGGCCACATACTGTTTAAGGAGTTCCAGCCGATTGGGGGTGCGCTCGAAGGCTGCAAAGGTTTTTGGATTGAGCAGCAGGGTATTTGCGCCAATGTCGCTCAACAACACCGCCGAGTATTCGTGCAGGGCTTCCAGCGTCACCGGGAACTGGGTTCCCGCCACATGGTTGGGCAGATAGTCCGTTTCGATACCACTTTTAGTCAAAGCGTCCCGCAACGGACCCACGCCCTCCTCATAGGTGGAATTGGTAAAGTTGTCGAAACCCTTCATGTGGATGTGCAGGGTAATCCAGGATTCACCGGCAATGAGTACCTTCATGTTGATCCTCCCTTTGTGTCATTGAGCTTATTGGAATAAGGTATCCTTATGCTGAATTCGGTGCGGAAACCAGGTTCGGACTCGACGGAGATGGTCCAGCCGTGGGTTTCGACGATGGACTTTACCGAAGCCAAGCCCAAGCCGAAACCTCCGGCGTTGCGCCCCTTGTCCCCACGAAAAAAGGGCTCGAAGAT
>Ga0172379_10003885_pt1 | contig 23022 bp, 17 predicted proteins | sample GrowelOW334metaG_FD_119756 | JGI IMG/M metagenome (GOLD analysis project Ga0172379, IMG submission 119756) | Groundwater microbial communities from an aquifer near a municipal landfill in Southern Ontario, Canada - Groundwater well OW334 metaG | ecosystem: Environmental > Aquatic > Deep... | reverse complement strand
TCGCCGGCAAAGCCCCAATCCTTCTCGACGTTCAAATTGCCCATCCTTAACTCCTTGGCCATCCCCAATTTTATCCTAACCGCGGCATTAACGATCTTTCTTGTGACCAGGCCTATTCCGCGCCTGGGACTTTCATGATTATAAAGAATGCCGGAAACGGCGAACATTCCATAAGCCTTCCTGTAACCGGACACCATCAGGTGCGCGTATAATTTGGAGTTTCCGTAAGGATTCACGGGGCAAAATGGAGTATTTTCATTTTGAGGAACCTGTCCGGTCCCGCCGAATATTTCAGATGAAGAAGCCTGGAAAAATTTTATCTTCGGATCTGTCTGGCGAATAGCCTCTAAAAGGCGCGCAACGCTCAAACCCGTGATCTCCCCGGTATAAACAGGCTGAGCCCAGGAAAGAGCCACTGAAGATTGGGCTGCCAAATTATAAATCTCATCCGGCCGGACCTTCTTGATCGCTTTTTTTAAAGATCCTTCATCCAGCAGATCCGCCTCCACAAATTTGATCTTTTGAGCGATATGCCTAATGTTCCCAAAGTCCTTATCGCCGCTTTTTTCCAAACCGAAAACTTTATAATTCTTGGAAAGCAAAAATTCGGCTAAATACGAGCCGTCTTGGCCGCAAATTCCCGTTATTAAAGCTTTTTTCATCATAAATTTTTATAAATATCCAGCAATTCACCGGCTATCTGCCGCCACGAATGGGTAAATTTAAAATCAGCGATCTTATTCTTATGCCGGTTATAGTTTTTATCATCGGCCAAAAACAGTATCTTATCCATAATATCTTTTGGATCCAACGGATCAATAAAAACCCCTATATCCTTTAATTTATCATAAAAACCCGTCTCCTTGGTCGATATGAACGGCTTATCCGCTCTAATAGCATCTAATATGAAATTGGGACTGACATCGCTTAAGGACGGCAGGATCACCGCATAACAAGATCTGATCTTTTCCATCAATTCCGCGTGGGATATTTTGCCGATGATCTCAAGTTTTATTCCCGGATCCATTTTTTGCGCCCGCGCAAAAGCGATCTTCAACCGCTCCAGATTTTTTAATCTGACGGGCCGCACGGCAAAGACATAGTTCTTCTCCTTCGGCTCAAAACTTTTTATTTTTTCGCCATAAAAATTTTCCACAACGGACAAATTTTTATTTTTGAGGCCGTAATTTTCGCTTATTATCTTTTTTTGCCAATCCGTGCTGAACACAAGCGCGGAGCAATTATCAAAAACATATCTTGATAGCCAACGGATAGTCCTTTGCTTCAATGACAGAACGGGCTTTTTAACGTAAAAATCCTTCATAGACATCTCCTCCCCGCCTTCTTCGATATAATTTTCCCACAAAAAATCCCCGGCAACGCGAACGGCTATTTTTCGATTTAATACTTTGGCGGCAAAGACCGAAGGGAATCCCACGCTGAAAGTATCCAGGGCTATTATAAAATCAGCGGATATCATATCCGGCAAGATCCTGAAAAAATAAAAAATGTGCCTGATGCCGGCCGGCATATTTTTTTCTTTGCCGTAGCTAAGAACCGCCACGCTATCGCCCCGGGACCTGAACTCGTCCGCGAGATTTTTCGCATATTCAGCCGGTCCGCCGATATCGGGGGGATAAATGCCGGTGCAAATTAGAATTTTCATAATGTTATTTATTGATCTGCGCTATTTTATTGAATATGCGGTCCATTTTCTCCGCCACAATGTTCCAGGAATATTGTTTTTCCACCAATATTAGCGCATTTTTAATGACATTCTCCCTTATATCCCGGTGCCCCAAAATATAGCCGATCTTTTCGGCTAAATTATCCGGATCTTCCGGATCAGCCAATAAACCGGTATGGCCATTGCTTAAAAAATCAACGATACCGCCTACCGGCGTACCGATCACAGGAACCCCGGCCGCCATGGCTTCCAGAAAAGAATTGCCCAGACCCTCCGACCGCGAAGGGCGCGCGAAAACATCAGCCACCCTGAAATAAATAGGCAGATCTTTCTGCGGTATCTGGCCTAAAAATAGGATATTATTTTCAACTTTCAACTCTTGGCTTTGAACTTTCAGCTTATTTAATTCCGGCCCGTCACCAATGACCAGAAGCTTGATATTCGGCCTGGACTCCTTTAATTTGGCTACTGCCCCAATTAAAATATCCACGCCATTTTTATGGACCAGCCGGGACGTGGTCAAGATCACGTATTCATCATTAATTCCCAAATTGTCGCGCAGGCATTTTATCTCAAAGTCTTTGAATTCAGTTTGAAAAAGATCTATATCCACTCCGTTCGGCACCACCTCGATCGGACAGCTGGCGCCTCTTTTGATGGCAAAATCCGCCAGATATTTGCTGATGGATTGTATAAAATCAGCTTTTTGGACGATCTTTTTTCCAAACCAGCCCACTAATCCGAATTTACCGAACACCAAATGCTTTTCGCTGTCTCCCTCCTGCAATGTGAGAAGCAAGGGCACGCCGGGATGGTTCATTTTGAAAAGCAGCGCCGCGATCCCGCCGTAAGAAGCCATCAAAGCCCAAACGACTTCGAACCTTTTATGCTTATGCACCTTTTCCGCTTCCTGCCAGGCTTTATATATATATGAAATTTTATCCCAAATACGGCCGTAATATTTTTTAGTTCCGCCTTTTCCGGTCTTTATCTTTTTTCCCGATCCGACCCGCACAATGCTGTAATTATCTTTTTTCTCGAAAGACAGCCAGTCCCTGTTGAATTTATAGGTGAAAATAGTGAAATTTATGCCCTTTAAACGGGTTATTATCTCCCGAGGGGCTATTTCAGCCCCGCCCTCAAAGGGGGCGTATGCCAAGGTAAATAAAGCGATGTTCATAACGAGGATCTAAAATTTAATATCTGGTATTTATGAGTAACAATGTAATTATAACAAAATAGGCTTAGCAATTGTTTTATACTTATATGATGAAGGTTTTATACATCTTAACAAAGTCCGGAATAGGCGGAGCGCAAAAATACGTCAAAGATCTTGCGGAAAATTTGGACAAAGAAAAATTCGAGGCCAAGATACTCTACGGCGGAAAAGACATAAAATATCTTGTCAGAAACGCTTACCCGTGGCTGCTGTTCCTGCCGGACTGGCTGGCAATTTTCGAAATAGCCAAAATATTAAAAAAAGAAAAACCGGATATCATCCATTTGAACAGTTCCAAGGCCGGATTCATAGGCGCCCTTTCCGCGGCCGTCGCCAATTTCAATTCGCCCAAAAAAATAAAAGTTGTTTTCACGGCCCATGGCTGGGTTTTCAACCACACCAATGAATTAAGCTGGCCGGCAAGGCAATTCTATATTTTTCTCCACAAAATAGCCGGCTCTATGACCGATAAAATAATCTGTGTTTCCGAATACGACCATAATTTAGCTTTGGAATATGACATTTGCGAACCGGAAAAGCTGTCAACGATCCACAACGGGATAGACGCGGATATGAAGTTTTTGAGTAAAAGAGAGGCAAGAAAAGAATTGTCCGAAAAACTCACAACTTCAAACTTAAAACTGAAAACTGGTGTTCCGTGGATCGGATCGATCGGACGATTGGTAAAAGAAAAAAATTATGAAACCTTTGTCGAAGCGGCAAGATCGATCCCGGATGCTTACTTCTTCATAATCGGAGAAGGATCGGAATTGGAGAGGTTAAAAATTTTAAGTTTTAAGTTAAAAGTTAATGACAGGTTTTTCTTCGTAGAACCAATGGGAAACGACGCCCAATACCTGAAAGCGCTTGATATATTCGTGATGTCCTCCATCAAAGAGGGCCTCCCCTATATTTTATTGGAAGCCATGGCGGCGGAACTTCCGATCGTAATTACAGAAGCCGGCGGAATGCCTGAGCTGATCAAAAACCATGAGAACGGGCTTATGGTATCCCAAAAAAATCCGGAAGCTTTGGCCAGAGCTATCGGCGGGCTCATAGAAAACCAGGCCATAGCCAAAGAACTCGCCAAAAAAGCCAAAGAGGCGGTAAAGGAAAGATTTAATTTAAGGAAAATGATCAAAGAGACGGAGGCGGCTTATTCTATGAAGGAAAAATAAAAAGTTCAGCGCCTGAATTTAATGGAATAATATAACAATCCCATAGACATCTCCACGATCCTTAAAAGCCTCATAAAACTTTTTCCCGTTTCCCTTTTTTGATGTATTATCGGTATTTCCAATATCCTGTAATTCTTTTTCGTCATATTTATCAGAAAATCAAGATTGAACAAATAAGTTTTTTCCTTTGCCCTCACAGAAGGATACAATTCTCTTTTCATAAATATGGGATAGCCATTGATATCTTTTATTTTCAGGCGGAACCGCATAAAGATCAGGGTATTGAACACGAACGTAGTGAGCTTCCTGAAAGCTCCGTCTTTTCTTTTTATCCTTTTTGTTTTTGCCGCGTCAACGGGATTTTTTATCAACGAATCGTATATTTTATACACGTCTTCCGCGGAAACTTCTTCGTCGGCGCAGGTAAAACCTATTATTTTCCCGTCTGAATTATCGAGCCCGTGCATGATCCCGCCGCCATAGCCGAGATTTTTGGGCAAATTTATTATTTTTAATTTATTATTTTCTTTTCCGAGCCTGTTTATGATGCTTTCGGTATCATCCCATGATCCATGATTCACTAAAACAAGCTGGTAATCCGCTTTGTTGTTTTCAAATACCCTCACAAGGTTCCGAACGGTTTTCTCCACTCCTTTTTCTTCATTATAAATGGGTATCGCTATGGAAACTTCGGGGATTTTATCGCCCGAACCCGGCAAAGCGCCGCATATTTCAGCGCGGCCATCTTTCCCCGGTTCAAGGCCCGAAAAATGCCCCGCAACTTGCTGTGATCGGAATTCTTTATTTTTTATTTTTTCCATTAAGAATTAAGCCGGTATTTTTTAAAAATCATCTTTTCGGCTTTGTTTGTATTGCTATTAAGCTTACCAAACCGGGCAAAATTTATAAAGAGAACTTGTAAACCCTGAACATTTCAAGGCTATTGTTGCCATAGATGATCTTAACAGGCGCGATCCCTTGCCGAACAAGATCTTTCTCAAAAATATCTCCGGCGGTTTTATCTTTTTTGAACGGATTTAAAAGAGTGTTCTGCGTGTTTTGGATAAAATAAACCAGGGTCCCCCTGAGCCCCTGCGGATCTTTATTGACCGCGCCTATAAAATTTTCCACATAGTAGAATGGCAAAGCGTGATAAAAAAACCGGCGGTAAACGATCCATTGCAAAGTGGTTATAGCCACATTGTCGTTGTAAACGATCAGAACCGGCCGCTGAATGCCGTCCGTCTTATCCGCCGCGGCTTCTCCTATAATTTCATTCAGATGCCTGTTATCTGTTTGAGGTACAAAAGCCGAATTGATCCCGTCTATTTCCTGACCTAAAAAATTATCCAGCCCGGCTATTCCGAAATTATTCACATCCCGGCGCAGTAAATTTTCCCGGATCGAAAAACACAGAGCGGAAACTACAAGGATAACAGCGATCGTTTTGAACCAAATGCCGGCTTTCTCTCCGCTAAATTGCCAAAGGAACCTGATAAATAATGCCGAAAGCACGGCGAAAACCGGGCCATACAGAGCCAGAAACCGCGCCGCCGATCCTATTTTTGCCAAAAACAATGTCAAAACTATCAGATACAAAAATGTGAACGCAAGCCCCCTGCTTTTTTCTTTTTTGAAAGCAAAAAGTGAATAAATAAACCCGCCTGAAAACAGCAATAGATCCACCAAGCCGAAAGTTCCGAGCAAATTTTTAATGATATCGCCAAAGCCATCCTGAGTCTTCCCTAAAAGCCCGCTCCACTCCGGCGTAGCTTGGCCCAAAAAATAGGAAAATTGCAGATCGAAGTGTCCGGTTGCCCGGAAAAGAAAATAATTATAAATAAGCACGGGGCTGAAGATCGATGCAGTCAAAAACAAAGACAGATACAAACCGCCGGCTTTGAATGATTTTCTTTCAAATAAAATAAAGTAAACGAAATAAAGCGGGATCAAAAATATAGCCGTATACTTTGCCAAAAAGGCCAGTCCTAAAGTTACGCCAAAGATCCACCACCAATTCTTATTTTCTTTTGCTCTAAAAAAAGAATAAATATTCGCAAGAACAAAAAACAGCAAAACCGGCTCCATTAAGGCGGTTCTGGATATGGCAATAAGCCCGTTATTTAAACCAAAAAGGAGCGCCGCCAAAAGGCCTAAAAATGCGCTGCCAAACAAAATATTGGCTATCAAATAAATTAAAATAGCTGACAGTGAGCCGAAAATAGCCGACGGCAGCCGCGCGGACCACAGAGAGTCTCCGAATATCCTAAAAAATACATTCTGAACGACAAAGGTGAGCGGCGGATGGTCGTGAAAAGACAGCTTGGTCCAAAAAGGCAATTCCGTCCCTTTATACCACTCAACCGGCTGGGTCTGGGAACTGGTTCCCAGATAATCCAGATAACCGGCTGACCGGAAAGAATAGGCCGCTTCATCGCCGATCATATCTTTATCCCATACTCCCCAAAAACGCAAAACAAAAGCCAAAATTACTATAGCCAGCAAGCTATATTTTATGAATCGAGGAGTTAACCCCGTTAGAAATAGCCCGCCCCAAAGGCCCCTTGGGCGCGCAAGCGCGGGCGCGATTTCTAACGGGGTAAATTTTTTTTCTATATCCATTTACAAAGACCTCAATCTTTCTATTTCTTGTTTTATGGCGGTATTGGCTGGATCAATGACCAAAACCTCTTCGTAATATTTAATAGCACTCACATTATCCTTGGCATCGGCATAATATTTCGCCAAAAGCGTCTTTAAGACCGCTTGATTAACATTACCGGCGCTTTTAAGATTCGCCTTCAAAAATACAGGGATCTTTTCCGCCTGACCGCTGAAATTATAGATATCAACCAGATCCAGGTATACCTGGACATTGGTAGGATCGTTCTGGAGCGACACCAAATAATTTTCTTCTGAAGCCTTATAGTCTTTCAAATAAAAACCCTGCGTAAATCCAATATTCTGAAACGAAATATAATTCTTAGGAAAAACATCGCCGGCAAATTCCCATATCTTTACAGCTCCCGCGTAATCACCGATGGATTGCCTCAAAAGCCCTCCATCCAGCAACAGATCTAAATGATTATAATCTGCCTTGATCTTATCATTGGCCTCGTCGATCGCTTGTATTTTCTTGGCTTTATTCGCCTCCGTTATCTGAACGGAAAAAACTATCGGCATATTTGCTATTTCCAGAGCGGTTTTTTTAAATTGATCGGCAGCTTCCGCGCTTATATCTGTATTGGGATCAACTTCTACAACCTCGTAATTAATTCCGCCAATTGTTTCGCCCGTCTCCCCCGGCCCGATATTTTCCGGCTTAAATGATAAAAAGTCTTTATAAACCCAATAACCGGCGGCGGCAATTAAAATAACCAATACTGAAATTATAGTTAATATTTTTTTATTCATTTTGATATTTTAACAGATTTTAGCAGGTAAAATCAAGCAAACAAAAACTCCCCTTGCGGGGAGTTTTTGACTAGTTAACTCGTTTTTAAGGCGAGCCTCAAGAAACTAGATTAGTTGTTCTTCTTGGAGAACGACTGAAGCGGGAAGTTAGCATTGGAAACGAATCCAGGCAAGCCGTATCCATTCGCCCAATCCAAATTGGTTTCCGTAGCAAGAGTAACCACTGGGGTTGTCGTGCTGAACGGGCTCCAAACTATGTTATTGGAAGAAGTGGCGGTTCCTTTATCGATTTCCAAGATTGTGCACATTCTGTGGGTAGCTGCACAAGAAGGATACGCTGTATCTGCCAAGAGAGCTAAGTCTATCTGGTCGGTAGTAGTACCGGCAGTGTAAGCAGTAACTCTTAAGGCATAGTCCTTAGAAGATCCGGCTGGGATCTTTGAGGCCTCTGTTGTAGAAGCGGAAGCACCAAAGTGAATTGAAACCTTATCAAAATCACGAGTAGTGGTAATTTCGCTCTTAGCATTAACAGCAGCGTTAGCTGCGATTCCGGCTCCATAAAGTATGAAGCTATTGAATTTAGCAGCTGTTCCAGAAGTAGCAATGGAGAAAGAAACTTTCTTCAATATCAAATCTCTGGAAGCATCCGGGTTGGTAACTCTAAAGGTGTATAGATCAGAGTTAGCAGAGAACGTACCACCGCTTACGCTGGTAACAGCGAAAGAAGGAACGTTTCTGAAAATTCTGCCACCAGCGAGAGTAATATCCGCAGAAGTACCATCAACTTTGCTGGCACCCATGGCATAGTTACCGCTCAAACCGTTGTTGCCGCCATCATAAGCAATCTGCAAGAATGCGCCAGGAGTACCCTGAACGGCATTTTGAGTTGTTAAGGCGCCTTTAACAGTAAGAGTGATAGTTTCACCGGCTGGGATCACAACTGTGCTAGTCAAAGTAGAAGTCGCGTAACGGGCAAAGGCTCCACCAAATTGGGCTACGCCCACTTGAGTGTTGCCATTCCACAACGTAACTTGTTCGTCAACTAGATCAGATTGAGAGCTGGAAGCAACGGTATTTCCTAACTGCAAAGCAACTTGCTTCAAAGTTAAGTCTTCTTCTGTAGAAGCGGTGAACTTCAATGTACCGAGAGTGGCGGTTGTGCCAGCTCTATATGTGGTGTAAAGAATTGAAGAATCGCTTGCAACAGTGTAAGTACCACCGGCAGAAGTAGTCATTTTCTGACCGCCATTGTCGGTAAATACAGCGGAGACACCGAGACTCTGTCCACTGGCTAAGCCAGTAGCAGCGGCATAAACGAGCGCTGCGCCATCCTGAGCGGAGTCAATACCCCACTGGAAGATTTTGCCGGCGGCAACGTTAGCGGCTACATCGCACCTCATAGACAAAGTTCTTGTAGTACCCTTGGAAATTGTGATTCCGGTACCATCAAAGATCATGTTGGTAGAGGAAGAATTTGCTGTCGGGTTCTTAACATTGGAACCGGTTGTCAAGGAAGTAGCGCCAGTAGCGGTGCCATCATACAATTGGCAGTTCGTGAGATTTGAAGCATCTGCAGAAGTTGCAGTGTACAAAGCCAAAGGCAATGAAGTCATCCTAATATCTTCTCCGGAACTTGTTCCGTCGATGATAAACCTGGCGAACTCAAACTTGGTTTGACCGGCGATAACCTTCCTGGCTGTTGGCTGGGAAGAAACAGATACGTTCAAAGCGGCGGCTTTAACAGTCATCAAAGATGATGTCAAAACGGCAGCCGGAGTAGCTGTAATTGTGTTACCGGTAGTCTGGCCAGTAATTGTCCAAGTATTAGGCGTTGTAGAAGCTCTAACTGTGTCGTTAGAAGCAAAGGTGGTTCCAAGTTTACCTTTTAAGGTTAAATTGGTAACACCAATTGGGAATGTCATGGTATCTGTGAAAGTGACAGTCCCTTCAATGCTGGCAGTAGCGCCGGATCCATCAATAGGACCAGCGAGTTTCTTGCCGGAAGCGTCAACCAAAGAGATTTGGGTGACATGCTCTAAAGCGTCTCCGTTCGGCCAAATTTTGACCTTCAAGTTTGAAACAGAAACCGCTTCACCCTTGACGTCAACACTCCATCCGCCCAAGATCTGGTCGGCTAAGTTGATAGAAATGTTAGCGGCCGGGACTCCAGTCCAGGTGCTGACAGTAACTGTACCTGCGGAAACAGTGACCAAAGCTCCATCATAGAACGGATCATCTGAAGTAGTAACTTCAGAATCGTTCAATGTAGCTGTAGTACCAGCTCCATAGGCAGTCAAGATTCCGTATCCATAGGTTTCACCAACCATATAGATATCAGTTCTCTTGGCGATATCAAAGTTGACAGTCCTCAAAGAACCGCCAGAAATATCTCCTTTTACGGAGACTTCTTTGCTACCACCTTTATCCATCAATAAGCCCGGATCAGCAAAAACGGTGGTGTAATACTTTCCATCGGTGCTAATAGTAGCATCGTAGGAAGTACCATCAACAACGGTCTTGATGTTGGCTAGATCGGAAGCACTGGCGGAACCAGTCTGATTCCAACGAATGGATTTCAAATAAACCCTTTCGGCGGAACCGGCTGTGACTCTAATGCTGGCAAAGGTGTAGGCAGATGTGCCGACTTCCTTTGTAACGCTAGCGCCCGGATCCAAAGTACCTCTGGCTGTTGTGGCTGAACCAAGTACCAATGTTTCGTTGATCGTGTGGGTTGTGCCAACTAAAGGCAAAGAACCGGAAACGACAGCGGAAGTATTAACGGCTTTAACTGTGAAAGACACAGTCTGACCGCCATTGGTTCCAGCATGGAGAGCAGTAGTAACGCGGTTAGCGGCTACTGTCAATATTCTGGTTTGACCAGCTTTTACAACAAAGGTATCGCCAATAGTGGCTTGGTGATCAGAATTCAAAGTCTTTTTAAGACCTATTTGCTGACCAGCTTCGTCCAATAATATAACGCCTTCGATAGCGGCATCAGCGCCGAGGCCAGTTCTCTCAACTAAGAGGGAGCTGACTGAGACATCTGAAGTACCGGCTGTCAAAGCAACTTTAGTGAACGGGATTCTTGTTGCAGAATCAGGAGCAATTGTAGAAACAGGCTGAGAAGCGGCCAAAGCCACTGTCAAACCAGCTCCTGTTACAACTGTGCCTGTAGTACCTGTACCAGTTGTGCCGGTACCGGTTGTGCCAGTGCCAGTGGAAGCAGATCCCATAGCGGATAATTTAGCCCTTGTCTTGGCGCCGAAATATCCAGCAGCCGGGGAGATTCCCTGAGCAGCTTGCATTTTAGCGAGAGCGGCCTTGGTGGCGTTGCCGAAATATTCGGTTTCGTTACCAACAGAACCGGCTCCGCTTGCGGACACTGCATAGCCATTAGCGTTCAAGAATTGCTGCAAAGCTTTTACAGAAGCTCCTTTAGAACCAACGGTGAGGTCGCTGGAAGACAAAAGGGAAGCTGGAACTGTAGAAGACACAGCTGTTCCGGAAGTACCAATTTGGCTTTGCAAAGCCGAAATTTGCGCTAACAAAAGTGTGATTTGGGCTTGCAATTCGGCAGCGGTAGCACCGTGCACGGTTGCAGGAACCAAAGAAGCAACTCCTGAAAGCGACAAAACTGTGGTCATAGCGACAACAGTAATTGAAACTTTATTAATTAATTTACTCATGTTTATTTTTAATTTGACTTTCTTTTTGAACGAATTTCAGTCGACGAAATTTTTTGCTGTTCAAGAAGAATTATTTTACTTTTTATTCTTTTCTTTCTAAAAAATTATCCTTTGACCGCTCTCTTCATATCCGTAGACATAAGAGATCGACCTGTGCAGCTTCAAAATAATTTTCTCGGTATCTTTACCCTTACGCTTTTATTTTATTAAAAGCGCTAGTGGGTTTGTTTCGGCGGAAGATCCGCCTGACACCCCCACGCCGATTGCAGTATGCGAATATTTTTGAAGTCGAGTGAGGATGACTTCGTATCGCATTACGGCAATGGGTGTGGGGGAAAAAATTTATTAACCTATGAAAGAAAAATCTCGCTTTTTAGGGCGAGACTGAATGCACCGAATATGAACTTAAAAATAAGTTTTTAATTCGGAAGATTCAGCCTCACACTAAATCTTCTTCAATTGACTGCTATATAAAGGAAAAATCTCACCTTTTAGAGTGAGACTGAATATACCAAACATGAGAACCTAAAACATAAGTTTTAAGTCCGTTGGAAGATTCAGCCTCACACCAAATCTTATACTAATTATAGCCTTTATTTTTCAAATCCGCAAAACTCATAAATTGTTGATAACCATATACGAGCAATGCTTACTAAATATAACGAAATCAGAGGGATTTTATTACAGTCATTATTCTATTGTTTAAGGACCGATAAAGAGCTGCTAATTCGATGTTTTTCCGGCCAACTTAGGGATTCTGTCCTTTTGGAGAATAACTGGTTCCGGGACCGCTGCTGCCTATCTTTTCTATCGCTCCCTGATCGCACAATTTTTGAAGGTCATATCTCAATGTTCTTTCGCTCACTCCTGGAAACTGGCTCACCAGATCTTTAACATTGGCCTTGCCGGATTGCCGAATTTTTTCGGATATAAGGTTCTGCCTGACCGTTCGGTTGCCGAACTCATCCCTGACTTGCTGCGTGATCCCATTCTGAAATTTTCTGATGATCGACTGGCAGGCTTGGATGGAATCCTTTGCCGTTTCGCTTTTTAAATTATCAAAGTCCCCTACCACCCCGCTATTATCTTTCGAATAAGCTCTTTCCACTATTTCTTTTTCATTATCAATGTTCGCAAAATCTTTTGATCCGGAAACTTTAACATTTTCTGTCGCCTGAACGGTTGCCGAACTTTGCATTGCCGAATTAACTGATCGCTGAATTGCCGAACTGGCCGGCTGAGCGATCACCGCAGGCGGCATTGAGAATATGCTTTCCAAATTTAATTCCTGTTTTGCAAATTGGTTTGCCGAATTAGCTTTGCCGAATTCCGAATTATTTTCCATTGCCGAACTCCCCTCAGCCCATTGCCGAATTGCCGAATTAAAGGCGTCCAGCTCTCTTATCAGAATATTCGAGTTAACCGTTTCTATTTCATAAAGCGAATGCGCTATTCTGACCAAAACATCCAAAGCGGAGAGATCTTTAAAAACTTTTACCAAAGACACCTTGTCCGAAGCATCTTCTCCCGCCACAGCCACGTTCTCCAGAAATTCAAAACTCAGTCTTTCCAGCCGGCTCCTCAGATCTTCTCTTTTAATATAAAAAGACACTCGGTTAAGAGCGTATGAAATTTCGCGGGCTTTCTTTTTCAAAAATTCGGAAGTAATCGCTGTCATTTAAAATCAACCCTCCGTCTCCGCCGGCTGGCGAATATGGCGGGCAAAGGATCTAAAATTTAAATACTCAAAATGCTTAAAAACGACAATGTCTATAATAGCCCAAAAGGAACCTGAATGCAAGCGCAAAGATAGCGGCTAACTGCTAGTTTAGATCTTCCAATTCGTGAAGAAAAAAACCGCTGCAAGCGAAAGCGCTAGGATAATGAAGTTCTTGATCATCTGTTTTTTAGTGAGTACTCCCCTAAAATAACCTGTGCAGGAATCGAATATGATATAAACAGCTATTGCCATCAGGGAAGCTGAATTTAAAAAGCCCAAAGGCAATATGGAAACCGCCCAAAGGATCTGCAAAACTATAAAAGAAATAACGAATGCGGCCAGATTGTATCTTTTAGGAAAATTGGGCTCCAGCCAGAAAAGCCATTCCTTTATCAATAAAAATATAGCAACAAAAACCGCCAGATACTTTATATGAAAAAAAGTGTACCTGTTGGACATAAAATAAACCAGGAAAACGGAAAATATCAGAAATATATTTTTAAAGGAATTCCATTCATACCGGCGGACAAAGGAAAATTCTTTTATGCCAAGCGCCAGATAAAATAAAACGGAAAAGAACAGGATCGCCGGCAATACGAATTGGAAATGGCTCAACAAACCGACGCCGAACATTGAAACCAAAAGCAAAGCGATAAAAGAATAAATATTCTCAAGATTGTTCTGGGCATGGTTCCTGAAATACAAAATAAGGCTTACCGCAACAAAAAGCAGAACAGGCAAAACGCTGAACTGCGATGCCTTGGCCCAAAGCAAAAGCCCGGCAAAAATAAGGCTCTTAAGAATTAACTGCAATTGAACGATCTTCCAAACCGATCTTAATTTTTCCGCCATCTTTTAATTCTCCTTTAATTAATTTATCAGCCAATTTATCAACTATAGTTTTTTGTATGAGCCTCTTCAAGTGCCTGGCGCCGTATTCCGGATTGAAACCGTTCTCAACCAGATAATTTATCGCTCCGCCGTCTATCGCAACTTTGAATCCCTTGTCTTCAACCTTTTTCTTTATTATCTCTATCTGCAGCCCGACGATCTTCTCAATGTCGGCTTTGGTAAGCGGATTAAATATGATGGTCTCGTCTATGCGGTTCAAAAATTCCGGCTTGAACTTTTCTTTCAGCGCTTCTTGGATCTTTTCCTTGAACTCCCCCTCTTTAGCCTGCAGATCGGACTCGGAACCGGAAGAAAAGCCGATACTGGAAAGCTGCTTCAGGTAAGGCGCTCCGACATTCGAGGTCATTATGATGATAGTGTTCTTGAAATTGACCACCCGGCCCTTGCTGTCGGTCAAACGGCCGTTGTCCAGCACCTGAAGCAATATATTGAACACTTCCGGATGCGCTTTCTCAATTTCATCAAAAAGAATGAGGCTATACGGCTTATGCCTGATGATTTCAGTGAGCTGTCCGCCCTCGTCATAGCCGACATAGCCCGGAGGCGAGCCGATCAGCTTGGAAGTGGCGTGCTTCTCCATATATTCGGACATATCCACCCTGATCAGAGCCTTTTCATCATTGAACATGAATTCAGCCAAAGCTTTGGCAAGTTCGGTTTTACCGACTCCGGTAGGGCCAAGGAACATAAATGAGCCAAGCGGCCTGTTCTCATCGGAAAGTCCGGCTCTGGCGCGCCTTAAAGCGCTGGATACGGCCGTAATGGCATCTTTTTGCCCGACTACCCGGCTGCCCAAAACCTCTTCTATCTTCATCAGTTTGGTATTTTCGGTCTCAAGCATTTTATCAACCGGAATGCCGGTCCAGCGCGCCACTACGCTGGCAACATCGCTTTCATCAACTATCTCTTTTATAAATCTGCCGGCTGATCTCACGCCCTTATCTTTGCTGGCTTTGACGGATTCAGGCGTCTTTAACAGATACTTTTTCTCAAAAGCCTTATATTCTTTCTCGGCAGCGGGCAATTCTCCGTAAAGAATTTTAGCCACCCGGTCCAAACTGGCGTCCCTTTCCGCTATTTCAGCCTCGTGCTTCAGGTCATCGATCTTTTTCCTTAACTTATTATGGTCTTCAAAAAGCATTTTCTCAGCATGCCATTTGCCCGAGAGGGCTTCATTCTCTTCCTTGAGTTTGATGATTTCTTTATTTATAACCTTAAGCCTGGCCTTGCTTGCCGCGGAAGTTTCTTTTTGAATGGCTGATTTTTCTATTTCCAGCTGAGTTATCTTCCTCCTGACATTATCAATTTCCTGCGGAAGGCTTTCGGTTTCCAATCTTCTGGCAGCGGCAGCCTCATCTATAAGGTCCACGGCCTTGTCCGGCAAAAAACGGTCGGAAATATAACGGGCGGACAGATTTACGGCCGCGATAATGGCTTCGTCACCGATCCTCAAGCCATGATGAAGCTCATATTTTTCTTTAAGCCCGCGCAAAATACTGATGCTGTCTTCAATGCTCGGCTCTTCCACTAAGATAGGCTGGAAACGCCTTTCAAGAGCCGGATCCTTTTCAATATGTTTTTGGAATTCTTTTAAAGTCGTAGCTCCGATAGCATGAAGCTCTCCACGAGCCAAAGCCGGCTTCAATAGATTGGAAGCGTCTATGGCGCCCTCGGCTGAACCGGCGCCCACTATCATATGTATCTCGTCAATGAACAAAATTAAGCGCCCGCTGGCATTCTGGATCTCTTTTATAAAAGCTTTCAAGCGATCCTCAAATTCTCCCCTAAACTTGGTGCCGGCAACCAGCGAACCGATATCCAAAGCGATGATCTCTTTGTCTTTTAACGGCTCGGGAACGTCGCCCGAAATGATCCTTTGCGCCAATCCTTCTATAACGGCGGTTTTTCCAACGCCCGGCTCGCCTATCAAAATAGGGTTGTTCTTTGTTCTCCTTGAAAGGACCTGAATTATCCTCCTGAGCTCCTCTTCCCTGCCGATGACCGGATCAAGCTTTCCCTGCTTGGCTTTATTGGTAAGATTTACGGCGTATTTTTCCAAAACCTGGAATTTGCTCTCGGGAGTTTCATCCACCACCCTGGTCGAACCCCTCAGTTCCGCCAGAACTTTCATAACCTTATCGCGCTTTAAACCGGCTTTTTCCAGGATCGCCTGCGCAAGTGAAGCCGTGTCCAAAATACCTATAAATAGATGCTCGCAGGAAACGAACTCATCTTTTTGCGCCAAAGCGAACTTGGCGGCTTTTTCCAGTATCTGAATGAGCTCTTGCGAGAGATAAAGCTGGGAAATGTTCGCGGTCTGCGAAGCCGAAAAAGACTTTGGAAGCTTCTTGAGCTCTTCTTCCACGCCTCTATCTATCAATTCCAGGCTAACTCCGCTTTTCTCAATGATCGGCTGGACCAAAGACTGGCCATCCGAAATTAAAGCCGAAAGCAAATGCAGGGCTTTGAATTCGCCGTGATTTTTAGAAGCCGCCATCTCCTGGCCGTTCTGAAGCGCTTCCTGCGCCTTTATTGTGAAACGGTTGAAATTATTTTTCATAAAGTAGTCGCGAACAATGCAAATTAATTAAATATTGCAAATTTCATCTATCTTAATTATACAATTTATTCACATTATTTTTTTTCTTATTCGCATTATTAGCGAACACTGTTATCATAATAAAAAAATTAGCACTCTGTCAATGAGAGTGCTAATTTCAGTTATACGCCGGATCTATAATTTATTGATATCGGCATCCAAGCCCTGGATATCCTTGTCCAAATTGCCAAGGTCCGTCGAATTCAAGCCTTCCTGGACTTCATTCGAAACTGTCTCGGGAGTTTTTGCGGTCTCCAAGACTTCTACTCCTTTATTGCCCTTCATCATATAGTAAGATGCGGCGGCAATAATGATAATTACTCCCGCAGAAACCAATATCCACATTGTTTTTTTAGAATTTTGCGGTTCCATATTATTTTTTATTATTTTATTTTGTTAAATTCATTTAAAACTTTTACTACCGCCGAATGGGCCATCTGGACCAGATCCTTAACGGATTTCAGATCGGAATTAAGAGTATTTTTAACAGAAGAAACATCTGCCTTCAAGTTCACCTCGGTAGAAACCGTAATATTATACGTTTTCTTTGCTTGAGCTTCAACGGCCGTTCTGGCAGAAGCTATGGCTATCCTGGCAGACTCGACAGCCGCATTAAAAACCGTCAGATCCCTGCTGACTGTAGATGTGGCGCTGGCTTTATCCGCAAGTCTGGACAAATAGGTATCAAAGTCGGACAAACTCTTGGTCATTTTTTCTACAAAATTGGAATTTAACTTATTCATACCATCGTCTAATTTCTGAACTGTGGCTTTTTTGGCTTCATCCTTAATGGCCTGAAGTTTGGTTTTTAGAGCCGCCTTTTCCTGCTCTCTTTTGACTTTTACCTCCTCTTTCGCAGCCTCAATTTTTGTCTTAAAAGCTTCTTTTTCGGCTTTTAATCGTTCCTGCGCTTGTTCTTTTTTAGCTTTTACCTCTTCTTTTAAGATTTCCGCTTTGGCTTTTACGGCTTCAGAAGAAGAAGCCTTTTCCGAAATTAATTTATTTTTAGCCGCTGTCACCTTTTCCTGAAAAGCCTTGATAAGCGCGTTCTCTGTTTCCGCCTTTGGCTTGGCTTCTTTTGTTTGGATCTCTAGTGTCTTGGCGGATGTCGCCGCTCCGACTTTAACTGTCCCCTGAATTTGAACCGGAGAGATCGGATCCGGACCGCTCTGTGTTTGAGCGCCGGCTGCCATGGCAAGAGACATAGCAACGGCAGCAAAACTGATTATAATTTTTTTCATAAGTTATTTATTATTTTATCGACTTATTTTTTATTATACCACCACCATATATTATATTCTTCAAGGCTGCTAATAATTTGCCTATCTCCGGCTTATCCGTCTGCCTGCCGAAAGAGACCCTTATGCTCTCGCTGGCTTTTTCATCCGATAAGCCCATAGCTTTCAACACGTGCGAGGGTTTGGCGAGCCTGGCTGAACAGGCGGAACCGCCGGAAACCGCAAATCCCGCCATATCCAGTTTGAATATCAGATCTTTTTTGCCCGGGAAATATATATTCATATTATTCGGAAGTCGCCAATCCCCGATAACCGGACCATTTGAGATAACTTTTGGATATATTTTCTTTATTTGCTCGATAAAATAGCTTTGAAGCTTTAAAAGCCTCTGGGTTTCCTTTTTTCTGGAATCAAAAGATATCTGCGCAGCTTCAGCCATACCAACTATGCCGGCAATATTTTCCGTACCCGAACGCAAACCCTCTTCCTGCCCTCCCCCGGTAATTATCGGGCTGATGAATTTTTTGCCCTCCACACTTCCAAAATTTTTAACATATAAAAGCCCTGCGCCTTTTGGCCCGTATATTTTTTGGGAAGAGAGCGTCATCAGATCAACGCCGAGATCTTTGACATCGCAATCTAAATAATTGAATGTTTGAGCGGCATCAGTATGAAATAACGGATATGGAGAGTTTTTTTCTTTAAATATATTTATAATTTTTGCAATTTCCTTAATTGGCTGAACAGATCCAACTTCATTATTAGCATACATAACAGAAACCAGAACAGTTCTTTCGTTTAAAGACCCTCTGAGCTTTTTCAGATCAACTATCCCGCTTTTAGAGACCGGCAGGTAAATTACTTCGGCGCCTTCCCGCTCCAAATCCCGACACGTCTCTAAGATAGACTCGTGTTCTATCTGTGATGTAATAATTCTTGGCTTGAAATTTTTGAATTTTAAATTGTCATTTTGATCTTTGATTTTTGAATTTTGAATTAAGGCTTTAAAGGTTCCCCTTAAAGCAAGGTTATTCGCCTCTGTCGCCGAACCGGTAAAAATTACCTCTCTATAATCGCAATTCATCAGCTTGGATATCTTATTGCGCGCCTTAAAAACAGCCGCCGAAGCTTCCTGCCCGAATTTATGCAGAGATCCGGGATTTCCGAATATTTCAGAATGGTATGGCGCCATAACCTTCACCACCCTTGGATCTACGGGAGTAGTGGCGGCATAGTCAAAATAATGCTTTAGCATTTTTTCTCAATTATTATAGGGGCGACGCTTTGGTCTTCAGCATACAGATATCCAAGGCCAAAAGATAACGAAACAATAAAGAAAAATATCAAAAATAGAATGATCTCGCGTTTTTTTGCGGATAAAATGGTTTTGATGCCGGAAATAATTTCGGATAATTTATTTGACATATTTATGATAAAACTATAAACTATTCACTAATAACATTCAAATAAAACTGACATATGGCCCATACAAAATCGCTCGGAACCAGTAAAAACTTACGTGAGTCCGCAGCGCAAAGACTAGGAGTTAAAAAACAAAACGGCGAACCTATAAATGCAGGCCAAATTATCATCCGACAAAGAGGCACAAGATACATTCCTGGAAAAAATGTGAAGATCGGATCAGATGACACCCTTTACGCGGCTGTTAACGGAAAAGTGAAATTCCAATCTTCCAAGAAAACCAAATTCGACGGAAATATCAGATACATAAAGATAGTGAGCGTAGTAACTGCTTAATAAATAAAAATCCCCGCAATGCGGGGATTTTTATTTCATTTTATTGGTTAACTTCGCCGGCAGAGATCATTTTCTGAATTTCCTCCAATGCCCTATCCAGCTGAGGATCTTTATTTTCCGCGATATCCTTTTCGGTTATTTTCACTTCGATATCGGGCTTCAAGCCGTTTGATTCAATAATATATCCGCTCGGCATAACCCAATTGGCAATGGTCATTTTGATCTGAGACCCGTCTTTTAGGGCTTCCAAGTCCTGCACCGTGCCTTTGCCGTAAGTTGTTTCTCCGATCAATTTTATATTCCTGTTATCGCGCAAAGCGCCGGCCAAAATTTCCGAAGCGGAAGCTGATCCCTTATTCACCAAAACCACTATGGGCATATCTTTAAAAGCGCCCGGCCCGTTGCTAGTATACTTGGTTTCTTCTCCGCTTCTGAATTTTTCACTGACAATAAGCTTATCCTTATCAAAGAACCAGCTGCCGATATTTACGGCCACCTCCAAATAACCGCCCGGATCATTGCGCAGATCCAAAACCATGCCTTTCATATCGCCGAGCATCACAGCTAAAGCCGTTTTATAAAAAAGATACGGGGCCTTTTCGTTGAAACTGAACAATTGGACATAGGCTATGTTGTCATTTTTTATTTCCCATTTTAAAGTCGGCACCGTGATAGTATCCCTGACGAGAGAGATCTCATGAGGTGCCGTATCGCCGTTGCTTAAAAGGGTCAAAACAACCGCGGTGCCTATTTCGCCCCTTATCTTTTTGATCGTATCGTTAATATCAGCTTTCAAAACAGGCTTATGGTCAACTTCCAAAATTTTATCGCCCGCTTTTATTCCGCCTCGCGAAGCCGGAGTGTCTTCAAGCGGAGCAATAACAACCACAAAATCGTCTTTCACTCCCAATTCCGCGCCAATGCCGCCGAACTCGCCCTGGATGTCTTCCGCGAATTTTTGCGAATCATCGGGTTTGAAGAACATCGTGTGCGGATCGCCGACGGAATTGACCAAGCCATCAATAGCTCCATAAATTAAGTCCTGGTCTTTAAGTTCGGCGCCTTTGATATGGTTGGATCTCAATAAGTCCCAAGCCTGCCAAAAAATACTGAAATCGGCATCCGTTTTCCCGCTGGCTTCAATATTTGAAATTCCTTTGATAACTATATTTTTGGGCTTCTCTGTCCCGTAATTGAACCCCGAATAAAAACCGGCGCCGATCAAAACCAATGACGCCAGGACAATTCCGGAAACAACCAAAGTTTTATTCAAAAAATTTCTAACGGATGCCCAATTTATCTTAGTGTGCAATTTTTTAAGATGGCGCACGGGATTTATTTTTTCTATTATTCTTTTCATAGTTAATATTATCTCTTAAATTCCATACTCTGTAAAATTTCGTATTTCGCCCCCTTGCTGGATAACTGCGATTCTATCAGATCTAAGCCCTCCGCTTCAAATGACCAATTAAGATCTCTGAATTCCCTGCTCAATTCCGGCAAACCGCCTCTCAGATCTTCCGAAAATTTAGCCAGAGTTATATGTGTGCGAAACTCCCTGTTCTCTAATTTAAACCTAACCCCATTTTTAATTAATCCATCTTCAAGCCTAGTTTTTAATATAGAAAGCGCCTTCGAGGTCTTTTCGTCGCCGTTCAGCCAGATCATCCGCGGAACGCCTTTTACCGGACCATAGGAAATATCGGAAAAATTAATTTCGGGGCATGCGAAACTCGGGATCAGGTCTTTCATGGACTTAATGATAGGTAAAAGCGCTTCATCACCCTGCTCCCCCAAAAAAACCAAAGTAATATGCCAATTTTCCTCTCCCATAAATCTGACGCCGGGTACTAAAGATTCCAATAAATCTCTTTTATGAGCGATCTTCTCTTTGATATCTTCCGGAATATTTATGGCCAAAAACAATCGTTTCATAGTATATAGTATAATGATTTTATCATATGGATGACATAAAAAACATTTCCCGGGAATATATCAAAACCCTGGCCAAAAGATCCAAGGAATCTAAGATCTATAAACCGTTCCAATCAACGGGTTTAATGCTCGCCGAAATATTGAACGATCAGGAACATAAAGCTATTTACATAAGACTATGTAAAATATATGATAACCAGGAATTGATCATAAAAGCCCGCGATGTGGCCGAAAGAAGAGGCATTAAGAATATGGGCGCCTATTTTATGAAAATGATCAAGGATGTCAGAAAGTTGGAACGAGAAAAATTAGTTTATAAAAAGAAGGTTAAAAAACCTTCAAAATTAAGGCTTGAAATATAAAACACAATGATCTGGACCGTGAACAACAAAGAACAGGAAAAATTCTTGAGGCGCAAAGCGTCTGATTTTGATTTCTCCGAACATGATAAAAAAGAGATCAGAGAAATAATAAAAAGTATGCGGTCGGAAATGACGAAAGCCATCGGGCTCGGACTGAGCGCGAACCAGATCGGCCTGAATATGCGTTTATTCGTGGCAAAAGCCGGAGGAAAACAATATGCCATATTCAATCCGGTCATTACTAAATTTTCCAAAGAAACCATACTTATGGAGGAAGGCTGCCTTAGCGTACCTGAAATTTTCGGAGCCGTAGAAAGGCCTGAAAAAATAACTCTGGAGGGATCTGACAGCAACAATAGAAAAATAAAAATAAAAGCCTGGGGGCTTCTGGCTAGGGTTTTTCAGCACGAAACCGACCACTTGAACGGGATCCTATTCATAGACAAGGCAAAATGCCTCCACAAATACGAAGTGCACAAGCAGGATAAGAAAATTTAACAAAATGAATTTTGTATTTTTCGGAACGCCAAGATTTGCCGCTATCGTTTTAAAAAAGTTGATCGACGCCGGACTTGCGCCCGCGGCCTTAGTTTGCAATCCCGATGAACCGACAGGCAGAAAAAAAACTTTGACCGCTCCCCAGACAAAAATTATCACTCAAGCAAATAATATCCCCGTCTTCCAGCCCAAAAAACTTTCCGAAATAAAGAACGAACTTAAAAACATCAATGCCGATGTTTTTATAGTCGCCGCATACAATAAAATAATTTCGGAAGAAATTATAAATATCCCTAAATTCAAAGCTGTCGGCGTGCATCCTTCGCTTCTCCCGAATTATCGCGGCCCCTCGCCTATCCAAACCGCTATTTTGAATGGAGACAAAAAAACCGGAGTGGATCTTTTTTTGATAGATAAAGAAATTGACCACGGACCGGTTTTGGCAAGTTCTGAATGTGAAATATCAGAAAAAGACGGATACGAAACCCTCGAGCGCAAACTTGCCGAACTTGGCGCAGAATTACTGACCGAAAATTTGCCAAAATATTTATCAGGAAAATTAAAAGCAAAAGAACAGGACCATTCCAAAGCCACCTTCACAAAAAAATTCTCGACCGAAGACGGCAGAGTTGATCTTGAAAAAGACCCTCCTGAATTAATCTTTAATAAAATCAGAACGCTCAACCCGGATCCCGGAGTTTTCACTTTCATAAACACCAAAGCCGGTGAAAAACGCATAAAACTTTTGGAAGCCGAACTGAAAGACGGCAAGTTAGAACTTCTTCAAGTTCAGCCTGAGGGTAAAAAACCGATGAG